>ERZ1066122.623-NODE-623-length-35973-cov-41.660282_pt1 | contig 35973 bp, 39 predicted proteins | sample MGYA00382769_ERZ1066122 | MGnify/ENA primary metagenome ERZ1066122 (study PRJEB33369, sample SAMEA5778352) | biofilm metagenome | biome: Industrial cooling water; feature: Water cooling tower basin; material: Biofilm | place: United Arab Emirates | collected... | reverse complement strand
GGCCACCGCCGCGCTCGGGTGGCTCGCCAGCGCCGCGCGCGCCGCCTCCGCCAGCGTCAGCGGCGGGGCGGCCGCAGGCAGCGGCTCCTGCGCGCCCGCCGGGCGCGGCGCCCACGGCCCCGCACAGGACCCCGCGAGCAGCCAGACGGCCGCCCGCACTCGCATCGTGCTCGCGCTCGTCATCGCTCGGCCTCCCAGTCGCCCGGCTGCGCCGCCAGGCCGTGGTGCGCGAAGCGCACGGCGTTCTCCAGCGCCAGCGCCCGCGTATCGGCGTCGCTCAGGTCCAGCCCCGCCACCGCTTGCAGCGCCGGCCGCACCACCGCCAGGTGCAGCGGGTGCGACACCAGCGCCATCGCCACCAGCGGCGGCGGCCCGGGACGTACCGTGCGCTCGGCTTGCCCCTCCGCCACCACCTCCGCCAGCCGCTGCAGCATGCGCCGGATGGCCCGCGCCGCGGCGTCGGGCGGCCGCCCCGTACGCAGCAACTGGTGCAGCATCAGCCGCGGCAGGTCGGGGTTGTCCAGCAGGTGCGTCATGAACGCGCGCACCACCGCCTCCGCGCGCTCCAGCGGCGGCACCGGCAGCGCCGCCGTCTGCGTCACCCGCTCCACCAGCGGCTCCACGCAGCTCGCCACCACCGCCTCGTACAGCCCTTCCTTCGAGCCGAAGTGGTAGGTGATCGCGCCCAGCGTGGCGCCCGCCTCGGCGGTGATCGCCCGCACCGACGCGGCCTCGAACCCGCTGGCGGCGAACGCCCGCCGGCCCGCCGCCAGCAGTGCCGCCCTGGTGTCTCCCGCACCCGTCTCATCCCCAGCGGGCTTCCGGCGCCGCGTCCCGGTTGTACCCATCCAAGTCTCTCCGCTCGGTGTGCTACGAACGTATGAAGAAATAAGCGGCGCGCGGGCGCGACGCAAGAGCGGCGACGCACGCGGCGGCGCGGCGCGGCGGCCAGACGGATGAGGGGGCCCTGGCGGGCAGTACCTGCCCGTTCAGCCGGCTCTGGCTCCGGCGGCTGCAGCCGCAGCGATGAGGTTCAGCGGCACGGGGCCGGCTACGTCGAACCATCAAACCATCAGCATGGGCCAGGAGTATGGCCGGCCCTACGTCCGCTGCAACCGGTTGTTCGGCTACTTGCGCAGACACCGACCCCTCTGCAACCGCTCCGTGAGCATGTGCCCGACGTACTCGCCCATCGCACCACGGCCCTGATAGCGGGCGTGCACCTCCGCCTCGATGTAGAGGCGAGCCCCGCCCGTCTCCTCGGCCTGCCCCAGAAAGTAGCGCCACGCTCGGAACAAGCGGCTGCTCGGCTCCAGCTTGGCCGCGCGCTCGGCAAGCTCCCTCGCCCTTGCACGCCAGGGGCCCTCCTCCTCGCCAGCCGGGGGAAAGATGTTCCACAGCAGGGCGAGGGTGAAGCAAGCCTCGGCGTCGAGCATGGATTCGCCACCGGTTTCTGCGACCAGATCCTGCACGCTCGGAAGCTCAACCTCCACGCCAGTGAGCCACTCCGGCTCGTGTTCGCGATACCAGGCGAGGAACGCCAGCCGCAGAAAGGTCTCGGCATCGCGCAGCGGATACTGCCAGCGCAGCAGAAGCTCCGAGGCGGCATGGCCGAGTGTGGGCACACCGTGGATGTAGGCGCGCTCGACCTCGGTGATCTCCGCCAGCGACCGCGGCTTCCTCTGCATGCGTGACGATGGGATCTCTGTAGTAGCCGAACGCCTCGGCGGTTCAGCGGCACGAGGCCGCACCACCATCCGAAGCATGCTCGGATGCTTGGCCCGGCGTCAACCGCAACGCGTCGTCAGGCGCGGATCGCTGCGTATAGGATCACACCGATCCAAGTGGCACTCAGCAGCGTACCCGCGGCCACGAGGCAGACGTAGGCGATGCCAACGGCCGTGGGCCCCACCTCCAACGTGGAGCGCGTGAAATTGTTCGGATCGTAGGCAACCTTCAATCGGTCACCGAGCTGGTAGCGAAGCGCGATCCGTGCAGCCTTGACTGGGGATATCTCCGTGAGGCGAAGCGTGTGCCCGCGGTACCAGCGCCGGCCAATGCGATAGCGGTACTCCACTGTGAGATTGAGATACTGGGTAACTGTTCAGGCTGGCAGCACGGATGATGCGGGGAGGAAAGGGGAGGGGCAAGTCCGGGCGCAGGAGGACGCGAGATGCTGAGCCGCGAGGAGTTCCAGGCGATCTACGATGCGGGGCCGGAGGCCACCTATGCCTTCGTCTGCACGCTGCTGGAGCGCATCGACGCGCTGGAGCAGCGCCTGCAGCAGCTGGAAGGTCGCCTGGCGCAGGACAGCCACAACAGCCACCGGCCGCCCACCAGCGACGGCCTGGCTCGGCCGAAGCGGCCTCCTCCCGTGAGCCTGCGCGAGAAGCGCGGGCGCAAGCCCGGGGCCCAACCGGGGCATCTCGGCCACACGCTGCCTCCCGTGGAGCGGGCGGACCACTACGTGGTGCATGCGCCGCAGGTGTGCGCGCCTCTTCGGGCAGGCGCCGGGCGCGGGCACGCTGCAGCGGGCGCTCGGGCGCTGCTCCGAGCAGCTGCAGAGCGTGGAGGCCGGCATTCGCTCTCATCTGCAGCGCGCGGCGGCCGTGCACCTGGACGAGACCGGAGTGCGCATCCAGGGCCGGACGCGCTGGCTGCACGTAGCGAGCACGGCGACGCACACGCACCTGCAGGTGCAGGCCTCGCGCGGGCGGCCGGCGGTGGAGGCGATCGGCCTGCTGGGCACGCTGCAGGGGGGGAGGGTGCCCGATGCGCTGCCCTCCTACGTGAGCTACGGCGGGCGCTTTGCGCTCTGCAACGCGCACCTGATGCGCGAGCTGCTGGCCTTGGCCGAGACGACGCAGCAGCCGTGGGCACTGCAGTTCGTGGGGCTGCTGCAGCAGATGTACGCCGAGACCGAGCGCGCCCGGGCCGAGGGGGCCGCGGGCGCGCCGCGCTGGAGCGGCGCTACGAAGTGCTGCTCGGCGAGGGCGAGCGCGCCAACTCCGAACCACCCCAGCGCAGCGGCACGCGGGGCGGGCGACCGAGGCGCACTCCTGCGCAGAACCTGCTCGTGCGGCTGCGGCGACATCAGGAGGCCATCCTGCGCTTTCTCCGGGAGCTGGACGTGCCCTTCGACAACAACCAGGCCGAGCGGGACCTGCGCATGGCCAAGGTCCAGCAGAAGGGCAGCGGCGGCTTCCGCAGCTGGGAGGGGGCCAGTGCCTTCGCACGCATCCGCGGCTACATCTCCACCCTGCGCAAACAGGGCCTGCCCGTGCTCGATGCCCTACGCGACACCCTCCAGGGCCGGCCCCTCCTGCCGGCCTGAACAGTTACCGGCGACTCACGGGTGCGTCGTTCACGCGATCCTTGGCCGGGAGGCCCACCAGGCGTAGCCTGTCTTCGGGAATATTTCGGTTTCCCGCGTGCCCTCGTGCTCCAGCGTACGATGGGCATCGCGACGAAACAAGCTCGGCCGGCCCCGGCACGCGGTTCGGTGCCGTTGCGGCGTCTACGGGAGGGGTGGAGACGGAAGCGAGGGTGGAGACCAACCGCAGCGGACTGGAGTCGCCCGATGACGGCCGTCCTGCCGGAGTTCCTTCCCGACGAGTTGCTCTACAGCACGATCGCGCGCTGGCGTGACCGGATGTTGCCGCGCGACCAGAAGACGGTCCTCGATGAACTGTTCGGTCGCCCCACGGGGATCGCGGTCGTAGGCTTCCCCGGCCATCTGGACGCGTTCCTCGTGCGGTTGCCGCCTCGGCATCCGCACGAGGCCGAGGCGCTGCTCGACCGCCACACTCCGCTCCCGTACTATGCCCCGTTCGTGCGGTCTGAGCGTATTGCCGAGGTCCGATCCCGCCTCCGCCGTGGCGGGTCCGGCGGCATCCCGGACCTGCTGGGCATCCGCGCCAGCACGGTCCGCTCACCGCGTTCCCTCCAGTTCTGCCCTGCCTGCGCCGAGTACGACCATGCCCGCTTCGGTGAGCCTTACTGGCACAGGTGTCATCAGCTCCCCGGCGTCTGGGTGTGCCACGTCCACCGGGCGCCCCTGTGGACCTCCGGGATTCGGCGGTCCGGCGGCGCGCGGCGACACGTCTTCCGTAGCCTCTCGCTCGCTCTCGCCAGCTCGACCCGTCCGCTTGATCCTCCAGGCGAGGGAGGCGCCCTCTGGGAGTGGATCGCGCACGAGACCGCCGATCTGCTCACGGGAGGCAGTCGGCAAATGTCCGGGCTCGCCGTCCGGGAGCTGTGCCGGGACCGCCTTGCGGAACTCTCGCTCATGCGGGGCAGGTCTCAGGTGCGCATGACCGATCTGCGCATCGCCTTCGAGCGGCACTTCGGCCGACAGGTGCTGGAGGCGATCGGCTGCGGAGTCCGGACCGCTTCGGGCGAGGACGATTGGCTCAGCCGTCTGCTTCGGAAGCCGCGAACGGCCCAGCACCCGCTCCAACACCTCCTCCTGATGCACTTCCTCGGCGTCGAGCCGCAGGAACAGCTCGCACGCGCCCGTTCGATGCCTCCCCGAGGTGTCGCAGGCCGGGCGGCGGCGGCAGTCCCGACCTGTCCCAACCCGGTTTGCCCTGAAGCCGGTGCGGCAAAGCGCAGCGCGAGAGGTCAGATGAAGTCCCCGAAGCGCGTCGAGTGCAGCGCATGCGGGATGATCTACCAGTCCGACCCGGCTGGCGGGGGCCGCGTCCGCGTCTGGGTGCGGGGACACGCCTGGGAAGAAAAGCACCGCGCGCTCGTGGACGACGCCACCGTGAGTCTCCGAGAAATCGCGCGGCGGCTGGGAGTCACGCCGAAGGCCATCCAGGGACATGCGCGGCGGCTGGGGGTCTGGCGCGAAGCGTGGGAGGCGAGCGCGGAACCGATGGGGGGTGCCACGGATCAGGTCGTTCTTCGCTCCCGCACAGAAGCGCATCGTGCCGAGTGGCTCCGTCTCCAGGCGCACCACCCCGACGAGGGGGTGAAGGCGCTCCGCGTGCGCGCCCCAGCCACCTACGCGCACCTTTACCCTGGGTTATTCACCAGATCTGCCCAAGTGCCTGTCTCGACGGCGTCTTAGCCGATTCGGGGCTTCACCCAAGAGGTGAAGCGGGAAAACGCAGAAATGCCTATCCGCGTGGCATCTACGATATCCTGGTGAATAATCCAGGTTTACCGCTCGGATCGGCAGTGGCTGATGGAACACCGCCCATCTACTCGCAGGAGCGCGCGGCTCCCGCGAGTGGACTGGCGCGACCGTGACCGCCAGATGCTCGCCGCCGCGCGCATCGCAGTGCAGGCCCTTCGAGCAGAGCCGGGCTGCCCGGCCCGCCTCACGCGCACCGCGATCGCGAGACGGATGGGGCATCTCTCGCTGATCGAGCAGCACATGGACCGGATGCCGCGCACCCGCGCGTTTCTGGCGAGCGTCGTGGAATCGCGCGGGGCGTACGCGCGGCGCAGGCTCCGCTGGGCGACGGAGCAGTTCAGGATGGAAGGGGTCGCGCCCTCCGCGTCGCAGGTCGGACGCCGCGCGGGACTCCGGCCCGACCTTGCCACTCAGCTCGCCGAGGACGTAGACCGGGCCGTGCGGTCGCTCGAACCCACCGATCTGCGGCGCGCGTCATAGCGACCCGCACCGTCCCAGCCCGGAGTCCCATTCTGCACCCGATGCTCATGCAACCCAACGAGCCTTCTCCCGACCCGCTGGATTCAGTGTTCCTGACCGCTACGGTGCAGCGCCTTGCGGTTCGGTGGAGGAAAGTGGCGGCCCGGATTGAGCCCTACAGCGGGTCCGCCGCGACCGCGTACCGGCAGGCCGTGCAGGACATCGAGGAGGTGGGGGGCACCCATCCGCAGGCGCTCGGCGTGCTGCGGGCGTTCCGAGACGCGATCGTTGAGGCACTCCGGCACCGCGACCGGAGCGGATAGGGCGGACCAGTCGGCCGTCGCCATCGCCGGAGGCGGTCCAGAGGCAAGACGCGCAGGGCGCTACCCGGATCGCGGACGAGCGCGAACCGTACGCCTGCCGAGCGGCGCGGTGGCGAGACTGCCATCGGACAGGGGCTCAGCGTTCTCCACGATCGAACACAGACCTCGAGCCGGGGCCTCCCTCCGGAGCGTCGGAGCATGGGCGACGAGATCGGCGAGCTGGTCCCGGAACGCGCTCAGTTGCGCGAGCCGCTCGTCCACCTCCCGTAACCGTTCCGCGAGCGCCGCCTGGACGCGCCCGCACGGGCTCTCCCCGACGGCCGCCAGGTCCAGCGTCTCCCGGACCTCCGCCAGCGAGAGGCCGAGTGCCTGCGCGCGACGAATGAAGCGGAGGCGCTCCATCAGATCGAGCGGAAAGAGGCGGTACCCCGCGTCGGAGCGGGGCGGCGCCGGAATCAGCCCCTCGCGCTCGTAGTAGTGGAGCGTCTGGACTCCCACGCCGAGTTCGGCCGCTGCCTGCCCAGCCCGGAGGGGCGTCGCTCCGTCGCTCCGTCGTTCTTCCATGGTTCTCCCCCGCTCTGAATGGACTTCCCCTTGTGGTACCCGACCCGGATACGGAGGTGCGCGGTTAGCGAGCGGGGACGGTACCGGAACCCACGACGAGTCGAGCCCGATAGCCCAGCCGCTCGATGACGCCCACGAGCTCCGCCGGCTCCACCCGCGCCGGATCGAACTGGACGATCCCTTCGGCCCGTTCGGCGCTCACATCCGCTCCATCCACTCCCGGGGTCCTCTCAAGCATGGCGCGGACCGTGGCCGCACAGCTCGAGCACGCCATTCCCTCGATCCTGAGGATCGCCCGTGCGGTGCCACTGGACTGTACCGCGCGATCCTCCGGCGGCGCGGGGACGGCAGAGTCCCCGCAGCCAATGGCCAGCGCCAGGACGAGCGCGCCGGTGGCCGCGCGGATCGCTCGGCAGCCGATCGTACGCAGGGTGCGTTTGCTCCTCACGGCAGCACGCTCGCCAGCCAGACGAAGTACCCCGACATGGCGACCAGCGCGACCCCACTCGCCGCCTCCGCCGGCCGGCGGTAGCGTTCCATGCGCGCCACCCACGCCCCGGCGCGACCTGCGAAGAGCCCGAGCAGCAGGAAGGGCAGGCCCCGCCCGATGGCGAACGCCAGCGCGATCAGCGCGCCGTACACTGGCCGGCCGATGGCGGCGGAGATCGTGAGCAGGAGCAGGAGCGGTCCGGCCGAGCTGGTGATGGTCGCGACGCTGTAGACCGTCCCGTACAGAAACGAGCCCGCGATCCCGCCGCGACGCCGCACGCTCGGATCCGGAACCCTTCTTCGGAGCCCGGGACCGAACAACGCCGCGACGCCGGCCAGCAAGATGACGAGTGCCGCTCCCGCGGCGAACGCGGCGTCCCACTCGGCGAGCACCCGTCCGAGCACGGCCGCAAGAATCCCGAGCACCACCAGACCGAGCAGCAGTCCCGCGAAGAAGGCGATCGAGAGCCCTGCCCCGTATCGCCGGCGCGCGCGCCCGCCGACGCTCTCCACCTGCGATCCGACGAAACCCACCAGCCCGACACCGGCGGGAAGCGTGCACGGGCAGGTGCTGGTGGAAAGCACCCCTCCCGCCGCGGCCACGTGGAGCGCGACGAGGGGGTACTGCGCGACGGAGGCTTCCAGGCTCTGGATGAAGCTCGCCGGGTTCATTCGATTCCGATGTGGACCGGTGTGCTCACGCCATCTTCCGGCACGCCTCGGCGCACCGGCGGCAAGCATCCGCGCACGTCTTCATGGTCTCGGCGTCGCCCTTCTCGCACTCCGTGGCGCATGCCTCGCAGATCTCGGCGCAGAGCGCGGCCAGCCGCTGGGAGAACTCCGAGCCGCGGCTCAGGTAGGCCGCCATCAGCTCGCAGAGGTCGGCACAGTCGAGGCAGAGCCGGATGCACCGGGCCATGCTCTTGTCGCCCATGTCCGCACACTCGACCGAGCACTGGTGACAGAGCCGGGCACAGTCGTGGCACAGCTCGGCGCACTCCTTCATCTCCTGCGTGATCGTCTGGGTCGCCATTCTCTTCCTCCTCCTGGTTCAGGCCGCGCAATCTGCGGCCGGGGTACAGTCGCAGGGTCCGCAGGATCAGCGGAACCCCATCTCCTCGAGCTGGTGACGGAGTGCCTCCTCGCTCGTCTCCGAGGGCCGGTACGCGACCAGCACCTCCTTCCGGGTCGCGTCGGCTGCGACGCGCTGAACGCCCTTCGCCTTCGCAAGGTTGCGATTGATGTTCCTCGCGCAGTTGTCGCAGTGCATCCGCCGCGCGGGGATCACCGTCTCCACGACGTTCTCCTCCTCGGGAGCCGCCTCGGGCACCTCCAGCCGCAATCGCAGGAGCGAGAGCGTGGAGAGGAGCACCGCGAAGATGGAGGCGGTCATGATCACGATCGCCACGGGGGCGGTGATCAGCCCCAGGATCGCCATCGTGATGCCGATCACGTTGGCCGCCACCGCGATGGCGATGTTCTGCTTCATCTTCCGGTGTGAGGCGCGGCCGAGCACGAGCGCCGAGACCACCTTCTCCATCTGGTCGCTCACCAGCACCACGCCGGCCGACTCCATCGCCACGTCGGTCCCGGCGCCCAGCGCGATGCCGACATCCGACTGCACCAGGGCCGGCGCGTCGTTGATCCCGTCGCCTACCATGGCGACGGTGCGCCCCTCTGCCTGAAGCCGCTCGATCACCTCCACCTTCTGCCCCGGCAGGAGTTCCGCGTGCACCTTGTCGATCCCGACCTGAGCGGCGATGGCCTCCGCCACGGGGCGGTTGTCGCCCGTCAGGAGCACCGAGCTGACACCAAGCTCGTGCAGACGCCGGATCGCACGAGCCGTCCCCGGCCGCGGCGTGTCCTGAAGCGCCACCGCGCCGATCAGCTCTCCCCCCACCGCAGCGTAGATCACCGTGTGCCCCTCTGCTTCCAGCTCCGCCGCCCGCTCAGCCCCGCCACCGCCGACAATGACGCCCTCGGCCTCAAGGAAGCTCCGCCGCCCGACGCGGACCTCGCGTCCGTTCACCGTCGCATGCACGCCCTTGCCCGGCACCGCGCGGAAGGCGCTCGCCTCCGGGAAGCGGACCTCCTGCATCTGGGCGTAGCGCACGATGGCGCCCGCGAGCGGGTGTTCGCTGCCCGTCTCCGCCGCTGCGATCGTCGCGAGGACCTCGTCGGCGGAGCCGCGAACCGCGATCACCTCGCGAACCGTGGGCCGCCCGTAGGTCAAGGTGCCCGTCTTGTCGAAGGCGACCGTGTCCACCTCGGCCAGCGACTGGAAGAACTCGCCAGCCCGAACCAGCAGGCCCCGGGCGATGCCGTGCCCGCCACCGATCGCCAGCACCATGGGAGTCGTGATCCCCAGCGCGCAGGGGTAACCCATGATGATCGTGGTCAGCCCGATCAGGATGGCTGTGGACACCTCGCCCGAGTAGAGGAGCCAGCCGACCGCTGCGAGAGCGGCGACAGCGAAGACCACCGGCCCGTAGTAGTTCATGAGCCGGTCCATCAGGAGCTGAATCGGTGGCTTCTTCTCCTCGATATGCCGCATCAGGCGTACGACCTGCGCGATGTAGCTCTCCGATGCGGGGCGGAGCACCTCAACTCTCAGGAAGCCGTCCAGGTTCATTGTACCGCCCACCACCTCGTCACTCGGCTCCCGGTAGACGGGTGCGCTCTCGCCCGTCACCGTGGACATATCGAGGCTCGATGCACCCTCGCGGATCACCCCGTCCAGGGGGACCCGCTCACCGGGCCGGATCAGCACCACCTCTCCGGGCTGGACCTCTTCCACAGGCACCTCGATCTCGCTCCCGCCCCGCAACACGCGGGCGCGCTCCGCCTGAAGCGCCAGCAGACGGCGCACCGACTCGGCCGCCGCCTTCCTCGTCCCCAGCTTGAAGTAGCCGAAGAAGAGGTGGAGCGCCATCAGCCAGGTGGCGATCGGGAAGAAGTTCGGCCACTCGGTGGGCGCGAACCAGTGCGCCACGCCGATGCCGAACGCGCCCCACGCGCCGGCGGAGAGGAGCACGTTCGCATTGACCACGCGCTGGCCCACGGCCATGAGCGTCTTCCGCAGGATCGGGTAACCGATCCATAGCAGGACCACGGCCGCGACGATTCCGCTCACGAACACCCGGATCCGCTCGGGCACGCCGAAGAGGTTGAGCGGGTCGAAGAGTAGGTCGGCCACAGCGAGCGCCATCGCCAGGAAACCCCGCCGCTTGATCGTGGAGAGGATCGCCTCGTCCGTGCTCATCTGCTGGGCCTCGGTCGCGACCACGGTGTAGCCCAACTCCTCGACCTTCTTCGCCACCTGCTCCTGGGACACGCGTGCGGGCTCGCCCTCCACGAGGATGATGCCGTGCACCAGGTTGACCTGTACGTTCTCCACCCCGTCGAGCCGCTTGAGCGCCTTCTCCACGCTCATGGTGCAGAACGAGCACATCATCCCGCTCGCCTTCACCTGGATCAGCTTGTTCGCCATCTCTGCCTCCACGTTTCGGGGTCCGCCGCGGACCCGGACGACTACACGATAGCACCTATAGTCGAGTAGAGGGTCAAGGGCGGTACCCAAGATCGAGCCCCTTGACCTTGAACCCAGCTTCAAGGTTACCTTGCTTCCAGGGAGATGAACGAACTGATTATGACGATCGGAGAGATTGCTTCACTGGCGGGTGTCCCGACTGCGACGGTCCGTTACTACGAGCGGCGGGGCCTCCTGGAGCGGGCGCCGAGAACGGGTGCCGGATACCGGCAGTACCGCCCCGAAACCGCCGAGCGCCTTCGCTTCATCAAGCGAGCGCAGGATCTGGGGTTCAGTCTCGACGAGATCCAAGAGCTTCTCGCGTTGCGTGTGGACGACGCCGGGGCTTGCCCCGTCGTGGAGGCGAAGGCCAGAAGCAAAATCGCACAGGTGGAGCAGATGATGCGGGACCTCGCGCGGATCCGCGATGTTCTCAATGGGCTCGCGGAGTCCTGCCGCACGCAGGCCCCGACAGCCGAGTGCCCGATTCTTGACGCGCTGGGTGAAGAGCACCCCGATGCGTAGTACGATCCTGGCCGGCCTCGCGGGTGTGGCCGCGGCCTTCGGAGCCGCACTCTGCTGCATCGGTCCGATTCTGTTCGTGACCCTCGGAGTTGGCGCCGGTCTGGCGAGCACGTTCGAGCCGCTCCGGCCGCTGTTCACCGCCCTGACGATCCTCGGCCTCGGGGTCGGCTTCTACACGGTGTACGGCCGCCCAGAAACGGCCGAATCGTGCGGTGACGCTGAGGCGTGCGCCCGCCCGAGGAGCCGCCGTCGCGAGAAGATCGTGCTCTGGAGCGCGGCGGTGCTCGCCACGCTGTTCTGGAGCTTCAACTACTGGTCCATCCTCCTGATCTGAAGGGGCACCCATGGCACGCATCCGCACGACCATCCTGGTTCTCGGCGCGCTCACCCCACTGGCTTGGTTGCAGGCATGCTCCGGCGAACGGAACGAGGCGAATCCGGCGGCGGGCACCAATATCGCAGCCGCCTCCCCAGCGACCGCTGTGTCCGCGAATCTGGCCCGCGCCGACTTTGACGTGGTGGGGATGGACTGCGGCGGATGCGTGATCGGCACGCGGGCGGCGCTCCGCAAGCTCGACGGCGTTGGGAACGCCGACGCGAGCTACGACGACGCAACCGGAAAGGGTACTGCGTGGGCGATGTACGACCCGGCGAAGGTCACCCCAGAGCGGATGATGGCCGCGATCCGCGAGCTCGGCTACACGCCGACTCCGGTGCAGCCCCAGAGCTGAGCCACCTGCTACCTCCCCGACTCCGATACTGAGATGAAGCTGGAGCTGAAGTTCGAGGGCATGACCTGCCTGGAGTGCGCGCGCAACCTGGAGCGCGCGCTCGGTGCCGTTCCGGGGGTCGAGCAGGTGCGCGTGAGCTATCCGGCCCAGAGCGGAACCGTGGAGGCGGCCGACACCGTCAACGAGAACGAGTTGCTCCGCGTGGCAGAGGCGACGGGCTACCGTGCCAAGATCGACGGGAGGGCCGCGCCAGCGCCGGACGTACAGAGCCCCGGCACCACGGAGCGAGCAGATGCGGGCGAAGCCTTCGATTACGACCTGGTGATCGTCGGCACGGGCGGCGCAGGTACGGCTGCGGCGATTCGAGCCTCCGAGCTGGGTGCGAAGGTCGCCATCGTTGAGGGGGCGGACGTGGTCGGCGGGACCTGCGTGAATGTGGGGTGCATCCCGAGCAAGAACCTGATCGAGGCCGCACACCACGTCCACGTCGCGCGGACGGGGTTTCCCGGCATCGCGCCCTGCGACCCGCAGGTCGTGTGGCAGGAGGTTCTCCGGCAGAAACAGAAGATCGTCGAGACGCTCCGCCAGGAGAAGTACCTCGACGTGCTCGCCTCGTACGAGGGCGTGACACTGCTACGCGGCACGGCGAGGCTCCTGGGTGACGGCCGCGTCCGCGTAGGGGAGCGGGAGGTCCGTGCGACCAAGATCATCGTCGCGACCGGGACCGCGCCGGCGATGCCGCCCATCCCGGGCCTCGCGGATTCGGGTGCGCTGGACAGCACCACGATCATGGAGATGGAGCAGCTTCCGGAGTCGCTGATCGTGATCGGAGGCGGAGCGATCGGACTGGAGATCGGGCAGGCGTTCGCCCGCTTCGGGGTGCGGGTAGTGGTCGTGGAGGCACTCGACCGGATCGTACCGAACGAGGACCCCGAGGTCTCCCAGGCGCTTGAAGCGGCCTTGGTCGCCGAGGGCGTGGAGGTTCACACCGGCGCGCGGGTAACCGAGGTCAGCCGAGACGGGGAGGCCGTGGTCGTGCAGGTACAGGACGGGAGCCTCGTGGGGGAGATTCGCGCGTCGGCCGTGCTGGTCGCGACTGGCCGGGCGCCGAACACCGGTGATCTCGGCCTTCGCGAGGCAGGTGTCGAAACGGACGAGAAGGGATTCATCCAAGTGGATTTCCTCATGCGAACGAGCCACCCGGATGTGTTCGCGGCTGGAGACGTGACGGGAGGTCCCGGATACGTCTACGTCGCCGCCTACGGAGGCGGCATCGCGGCCCAGGCGGCGCTGGCGGAGACCTCCGGGGAGGAGGCGATCAAGGCCGACTTCTCGACCACCCCGCGTGTCACGTTCACCGATCCGCAGGTGGCGGCCGTGGGTCTGACCGAGGAGGAAGCACGAGCGGCGGGCATGATCCCGAAGGTCACGGTGCTCCCGGTAGAGTATCTACCCCGAGCCGTGGTGTCCTACCGTCGCCGAGGCATGATCAAGCTGGTCGCTGATGCCCAGAGCGATGTGCTTCTTGGAGCACACATCGTGGCGTCGAACGCGGGCGACGTCATCGGCGAGGCAACCCTGGCGATCCGCTTCGGTCTACGCGTCCAGGAGATGGTCTCGACGATGCACCCCTACCTGACGTGGGGCGAGGGGCTGAAGCTCGCCGGCCAGACCTTCACCAAGGACGTGGCGAAACTCTCCTGCTGCGCCTGACCCGCCTCGCAGAGTTCCCGCGTCCTGCCTGCGATCGCCGCCATCCCTGAGAGGTCCGCGGTGCGTGGTACGGCAGGCGCAATCCTGCTTCAGTCCTTTTCCGCGCCCGGCGTTCCGCTCAACCACTCCCAGAGGTCGTCTCCCGCAAGTCCGTGGGCGGCGATCGCCGCATGTTCGTCCATGCCCCGCGCCACGCCCGAACGTGCGACCTGCTCCAATGTCGGCCCCGGCGCGAGCACGATCACCGGGAGTTCGGGCAGGTCCGGGGCAACGGTCGCACCGGCATCCCAGTCCGACGCCTCCTCGCATGCGGAAGCCGGCTCGCCGACGGCCGGCACATCGCCGGCGGGGGAACGGCGTCGGGCTCGCGAGACGGGTGACCGGCCCCCTTACCCTTCGGCGCCGGCGCAGCCCGGTCCGGCCGGGCGAAGGGCACAGACTCGTATCCCGGCGGCACCTCCACGTCGCCGCGCCGCGCGAGCGCCTCGCCGTCCCGCGCGCGCAGCTCGAGCAGGACCGGGCGTGCCTGCACCATGCTGTCGGCGAAGACCGTGCGGATCACGGCCGGCGTGTGCGCATTTCGGCCCATGCTGACCAGCCATTTCGGAGGAAGGTGACCAGGCATTTCGCTCCAAGCTGACCACCCGTTTCGGAGCAAGCTGACCACTCGTTTCGCTCCAAGCTGACCACCCGGTCGCGGAGCTTCTGCGGCGCTGGACTGATCCACCTGGGAGTCGCCTCTTCTGCCCTCGGTCTCTTACCCGAGGAGGAAGAATGGCGGCGGAGAGGTTGTCCATGCGCAGGATCCGCGAAGTCCTCCGGCTCGATGCCCTGGGGCTGAGCCGGCGCAGCATTGCCCGCAGTCAGCGGCTGTCCCACAACACCGTCGGCGCCTACCTGGAGCGCGCCGCCCAGGCCGGCCTCTCCTGGGCCACATGCCAGGAGATGGACGACGCCACCCTGGAGGCGCGGCTCTTCCCGCCGCCGCCTCCGGCCGAGTTGCCGCGCCCGCTGTCGGACTGGGCGACGCTGCACCGCGAGCTGCGGAAGAAGGGTGTCACCCTGCAGCTGCTGTGGCTGGAGTACAAGGCCGCTCACCCGCAGGGCTACCAGTACACCCAGTTCGCCACGCTCTACCGGCGCTGGAAAGAGGACCTGGAGCCGGTGCTGCGCCAGGAGCACAAGGCCGGCGAGAAGGCGTTCGTGGACTACGCCGGGCAGACGGTGCCCATCATCGATGCCACCACCGGCGAGGTTCGCCACGCCCAGCTCTAAAGTCGGCGCGCTCGGCGCCAGCAGCTACACCTACGCCGAGGCCACCTGGTCGCAGGCGCTGCCGGACTGGATCGCCTCGCACAGCCGCATGTACGCCTTCTTCGGCGGCGTGCCCCAGCTCACGGTGCCCGACAACCTGAAGTCGGGGGTGAAGCACGCCAGCTACTACGAGCCCGAGCTCAATCCTACCTACCTGGAGCTGGCCCAGCACTACGGGACCACCATCCTGCCCACGCGCCCGGCCAAGCCCCGGGACAAGGCGATGGTCGAGGCCGGGGTACTCCAGGCCGAGCGCTGGCTGCTCGCGCCCTTGAGGAACCACACCTTCTTCCACCTGGCCGAGCTGAACGAGGCGATCGCGCGCCTGCTGGAGCAGCTCAATGGGAAGCCCATGCAGAAGCTCCGGCAGAGCCGGCGCGAACTCTTCGAGACGCTGGATCGCCCGGCGCTGCTGCCGCTGCCCCGCGAGCCCTACGTCTATGCGGAGTGGAAGAAGGCGCGCGTGAACATCGACTACCACATCGAGGTCGCCGGCCACTACTACAGCGTGCCGCACCCGCTGGTGCGCCGCGAGGTCGAGGTGCGGCTCACGGCCGGCACCGTGGAGATCCTCCACGGCGGGCAGCGCGTCGCCGCGCACGTGCGCAGCCCGCGGCCGGGCGGCTACACCACGGAGGCGAGCCACCGACCCAAGGCCCACCAGCGGCACCTGGAGTGGAGCCCGCAGCGGCTCATCCGCTGGGGCGAGTCGGTGGGCCCCGCCACGGGCGCCCTGGTGCAGAAGATCCTGGAGCGGAAGCCCCATCCGGAGCAGGGCTATCGGGCCTGTCTGGGGCTGCTGCGCCTGGGCAAGCACTACGGCGAGGAGCGCCTGGAGGCCGCCAGCTTCCGCGCGCTGCGCAGCGGCGCCACCTCCTATCGCTCGGTGAAGTCGATCCTGGAGCACGCGCTGGATCGCCAGCCGCTGGAGGACGACGCGCCCCAGCTCACCCTGCCCGCGGCGCACGAGAACGTGCGGGGTGCCACCTACTACCAAGCCTGAGGAAGAGGACCGATGCTGATCCAACAGACCCTGGACACCCTGCACGTGCTGCGGCTGCCCGGCATGGCCGCCGCTCTCCAGGAGCAGCTCGCCAGCGCCGCCGCACGCGAGCTCTGCTTCGAGGACCGCCTCGCGCTCCTGGTCGAGCGCGAACGCACCTGCCGCGACGACCGCCGCCTGCAGCGTCTGCTGCAGGAGGCGAAGCTGCGCCTGAGTGCGTGCGTGGAGGACCTCGACTTCCGCACGCCCCGCGGGCTGGACCGCAGCGTCATCCTGCGGCTCGCCAGTGCCGGATGGGTACGGCACCACCAGGTGGTGCTGATCACCGGTCCCACCGGCGCGGGTAAGACCTACCTGGCCTGCGCGCTGGGGCAGGCCGCTTGTCGGCAGGGCCTCGCCACGCGCTACTTCCGCCTGGGCCGGCTGCTGGGAGAGCTGGCGCTGGCACGGGCCGACGGCTCCTATCCCAAGCTGCTGGCCCGGCTGAGCAAGGCGGAGCTACTGATCCTGGACGACTGGGGGCTGGCGGCGCTCAGTGATGTGGAGCGCCGTGACCTGCTGGAGGTCCTGGAGGACCGCTACGGCCGTCGGGCCACCCTGGTGACCAGTCAGCTCCCGCTGGAGCACTGGCACGACTATCTTGGCAACCCCACGCTGGCCGATGCCATCCTGGATCGGCTGCTCCACGGCGCCCACAAGCTCATCCTGAAAGGAGGCTCGATGCGCAGGCTGCAGGCGGTGGAACCCGCCTCACCGAGCGCCTGACGAACCCGCAGCGCCGCGACGCTCCGCCCGCACCGGGGGGCGTGGTCACCATGCCGCGAACTCGGCGGTCCGCTTGCAGCGAAACGGCTGGGCAGCTTCGACCGGATCAGGTGGTCACCATCGCCGAAATGCGCAGCGGAAGAAGAGCAGGAGGGCGGGCCGGTCGTAGGTCAGGCGCGTCGCCTGGTCGTCGGTGAGACCCTCGAGGAATGCGATCGTCTCCTGGGGCGTGAAGACGTGGCCGAAGAGTTGCTCCGGGCGGAGCGCGGCCACGGGCCATCCGCCTTCGACCTCCGCCTCGCAGGAGCGGTAGAACGCCGCCGCCCCCAGCGTCCTCAGCAGCGCGTGCGTCTCGGCCGGCCGCGGCGCGCGGCGCCGCGTGCCGAGGAGCTCGGGGTGCCGCTCGATCAGTGCGCGCGTCCACGGGAAGTTCGTCCCGCCGAAGGTAGCCACCACAGCCACATAGCAGTCGAGCGCGCGGATCGGGTCGGCGTAGAGCACGCCGAGCAGGCGCCGGCAGCGGTCGCGCGCCGGCAGCTCGCGCAGCAGCCGCGGCACGGCGTCAGCCAACTCCCCGGACCCTTCGAACGCGGGCGAGCTGTGGTCCTCGATCCACTTCGCACGAGCCTCCGGCTCGAGCGCGGCGCAGCGGCGCAGCATCGTACGGAAGCGTAGGACCTGCTTGCGCCGCTCGCTCATCGGCCTCGCGCCTCGCTCGACCCAAGCTGACCCGTGTAGTCGGCGGCCATCCACAGCGGGTCCGGACGGAACCCGCGCGGTGCGAAGCGCCGTCGGCTGGTGCGGCGCAGCAGGTCGTCCTGCACGAACGCCGTGCCGGCGCCGTGAACGATCGGCACCCAGCCGCCCGCGCTGTCGGCCGCGAGCACCACCTGGGCGCCCCGCGTCAGCTTGCTGATGACCTCCGCCTGCGTGGAGGGTGCGGCGCGCACGTTCGCCACCTCGACGCTGACCTCTGCGACCGGCAGCATCGCCGGCGCGCCGCGGTTGAGTCGGCTGGCGTGGACGACGAGCGCGACCGCCACCGCCGCGGCCGCCAGGGCGGGCAGCCCGAAGGCGCGCAGGTGCTGCGCGCGGGGCGAAGTCGGCTCGTAGAGTGGGCGGATGCCGGCAAGGTCGTCGTGCTGCGCGACGTACTCCCAGTTCTGCCGCTCGGCGGCGGCGTTGAACCGCGCCAGCAGGCTTTCCAGCGCGACCGAGAGCCGCTGACGCTCGCGCTGGGAGCGCAGCCGCAGCCGCAGCGTACCTTCCCGGAAGGAGAGCTCGACGTCGGCACCCCCGTTGGCACGCTCCCGGGTCTCCAGGTCCAGCAGTTCGGAGTAGGGCCAGAAGCGGATCCGCTCCAGCCCGCCCTGCACGACGTAGAGCGGGGTGAATAGCACGTCGCGCCCGATTGGCGCGCGCAGCAGCCGCACAAGTACGACGGAGTGGTAGGCCACCGCGCCGGCCGCGACCAATGTGACGGCGATCTGCCAGCGCAATACCCCGGCACTCCAGGGCGCGATTCGCGCCGACTCCAGCAGCAGCGGTACCCAGAGCAGCCCCAGCAGCAGGGCCAGCAGGTGGCGGCCGGCGCCGGGTCCGCGGTGGCGGTACTCGTCGTTGCGTCGACTGCGCCGCCGTGCGCGCAGCCGCTCCCGCACCGCAGTGCTGAGCGTGCTGGTGCGTACCTCGCCCGGCTCCAGCGGGCTCGGTCGCGGGCCCGGCGGTGGCGCCGCGACCGGCTCGGGAAACCAGTCGGCGGACATCCAGTCCGGCTCCGGCTCGGGCCGCGGAGGCGACGCCTCGGCGGTCGCGCGCGCGTGCAGCGTGGCGTCGTATCCACGCCGCCGCGCCGGGTCGCGCAGCACCTCGTACGCCTCGTTCAGCTCCACCATCATGCCATGGGCGATCTTGAGCTTGCGCTCGTCGTCCTGCGCGAAGCGGTCAGGGTGGAACATCGCCGCATGGGCCTTGTAGGCCGCGCGGATCTCGGCATCGCTCGCCTCCGATGTGAGGCCGAGCACTTCGTAGTGGGTGCGAGCCATGGCGGGTTCAGCGGTAACGGCGAGGGCCGCTGAGGAAGTCCAGCACGCGGAAGACTAGCAGGACGCTGAGCACGAGCTTGAGCACCAGCCCGAGCATGCTGCCCAGCACCCCAAGCGGGCCGCGTCGCGCGCCGCGGCCGAGCGCGGATACGAGCAGTACCAGCGCGCCGAGGGTGAGCAGCGGGCCCAGCAGCACCGAGTACAACGGCATCCCGGCCGCAGCCTGGGCGGAGAGCGCTGGTGCCGCCGCAGGCGTAGAGGGAGCGGCCGCAGCGGGGAAGAGGATGCCGACGAGGCGGGCGGCGGATTCGGCCATGAGCCCGAGCCAGGGAAGCAACTCCATACCTCGATCCATGTGCGGGTGCAGTTGGGTTACGAGTCCAGAACAGGAAGGGGCGTGTTTCGTTCGCTCTGAGTCTCGGCACCGGGCGCATCCGGTTGTAGCCGCTGCGCAGCAACCGGTGGCCGCGTCGCCGTGAGCAGGTGCGCCGCATTGGGGACCGGTGGCGCGGCGGTCCGCACCGCTGCCTGCGGGGAAAGGAAAGGCGGCGGTGGCGGGTGTCGAGAGGCAGTCCAGATGGTGGGGTAGCTGCACCCGCTCGCTCCCTCCGGCCGGCGGCTCTCCGTCGAGTGCTGTGCGACAGCGACCGTATCCTCTGCAACGCCCTTCAACCCGGGTCGGTCGGACTGGAGGCGCGCGACCTGCGCCTCTCGACCCGGTGATTGGCGTAACGATCCGACTCCAGGGTGGTAGAGATGGGCCTCGGCGGCTACGAGTTCGTGCACCGCTCGGCGGCGCGACACGCGCAGGGGACCCGAATGAGGAGCGTGCTCTCCGCCGGGCAGGTGCTCCCCACTTCCTGAGTTCTGAGTGGATCGACGCGGTGAAGTGCTGAAGGGAGCAGAGGAGCGCCACTCTGCCAGAGCTCACCGGGTAGCAACGGAGTCGCCGCTCCCCTACCTGCGTAAGATCCTCGTCTTAACCAGTCTTAGTCGAAGGAAGGTCCAGTGCCGTCGTCATCGACGCCGTAGTAACCGGGCGTGTCAGCCTGATCGTCGTCCTCGCTTCCCTCGATGAAGGGCGACTGACCTCCTGTGCGCTTGGTTTCCTCGTGGAACAGCCTGCCGATCGCGCTGCTGGTGAACCCCCTACTCCGGTAGGGCGGAGGCACCGCATGTGGGTCGGGAGCGGGATAGTCCTTTGAGCTGTAAACCGTCATCCCGTTCTTCTCCATGGCACAAAGCCCCAGTGGAAGGTTTGAACACCGACGGCCGCACCCCAACATCCTGGGGCGAGCGTGTGGACGTTCGAGACGATCCGTTGCCACTTCCGCCACCGGCACCTGCCGGCGCAGCCCCCGATTGACTCCTGACGTGCGCTTGCGGAGCCGATCCTGGTACGCATCCCGCCAGTGGCGGATATCGGTCTCGCCGAGGGCTGGGTTGAAGCGCTGGTATGCCGCTGGTCCGGCTCGTCGGATTGCCCCCTGCGCAACGCGGCGGTCCCGGGCCCCACTGCTCACCAGCCTCTATCTCAACCTGGGTTATTCACCAGATCTGCCCAAGTGCCTGTCTCGACGGCATCTTAGCCGATTCGGGGCTTCACCCAAGAGGTGAAGCGGGAAAACGCAGAAATGCCTATCCGCGTGGCATCTACGAGATCGTGGTGAATAAGCCAGGCTCAACTGTCGTCCCATTCCGAGTCCTCGTCCGAGTCGAGATCGTCGTCAGGAGCGTCCAGATCCAGATCGGTTTCGTCGTCCGGCCACCCATCCTCCAAGTTGTTCTCGAACTCGTCGAGGTCGGATTCCCAGTCCTCGCGCAGCGTGTCCTCTGTCTCGTCGTATCTGGCGCCTTCGTCGTTCCACTCGTCGTCGTCCCACATGCGAGCCTCCAAGGTTCAGGTTGATGCCGACAACACACATCCGTCCGCGTCTCACAGCCTACTCGGAGCCGAGTACGCTCCCCGCTGAGCCGGTCGGCGGTACGCGTGGCAGCGGAGACCCTGCCCGGCGATGACCGCTGCGAACGGCCTGCTCCTCACCTATTACGGGCCGACCCCGCTCCACCTGCCAGGTCGCTACCCGGGGAGCATCGGCGGCAGGCGAGCGGAGTTGAAGCGATGATCAGTCCACCGGCCACTCCACGGCGATCCCGGTGGCCGCGGTATAGCAGTCGCGGCAGTAGTAGTAGTACTGGCCGCGCATGAGCAGCGTCTCGGTCGAGCAGGACTTGCAGCGGTCGAAGCGCATGTTCGCCCGTACGGCTTCCCTCTGCGCCTGGCGTGCGATGCAGTTGTCACAGCTTCCGCACCCGTCGGCGATAGGCGGCGAGCCGAAGTACTGCAGCATCTGGCTGCGACGACACACGGCGGACGTGGCATACGCCAGCATCGTGTCGAGCGCTTCCACGGCCTCCGCGCGCGCCCGGTCCAGCTTGGCCCAGTCCGCGGCGGCCTCGACGGTCGCGGCATCGCGCTTCCTGCGGATCGTCGCCGGGCTCTCCCAGCGAATCCAGCCATGCTCCTGCAGCCTGTCGAGCGCCCGGTGGAGCTCGAATCGCTTGAGCGGGATCTGGCTTCGACGCAGGACCTTATCCCCGGCGAGCGCGGCGTCGAGCGCGTGCACGACGCGCCCCAGCACGCGCGGGTTGCGCTTGACCGCCTCCTCACTCCATCTGCGTGCCGCCGAATCGACCAGCGTCAGTCGGATCTCGTCCTCGCTCCTCTCGATCCAGCCCGCTTCCGTGAGCCGCCCGAGCGCGGCCTCGTACCGGACTCGGTCGTGTCGCGAGCTGATCCCGTTCAGGAACGCCGCTTCCGGCACCGGGGAGAAGTGGATGGAGCCGAGCGCCTCCCAGACGTCCTGTGCGTACTCCTGGCGCGGGAACGACCGCTCGATCAGGTGATTGCGATGGATATCCCCGTCCGCCGGACCACCGTAGATCAGCACGCAGCGCGAGGGCTGGCCGTCGCGCCCCGCACGTCCCGCTTCCTGGAAGTAGTCTTCCAGGCTATCGGGGACGCGGTAGTGGACGACGAGTCGCACATCCCGCTTGTCGACGCCCATGCCGAAGGCCTTGGTCGCGATCACCAGGGGGATCCGGCCGCGCATGAAGTCGTCCTGCACCCGGGGGCGCCGGTCGTCCGGTAGCCCCCCGTGATACACGGTGTGCTCGTGCATCCCCACGTCGCGGAGGGCCTGCGAGAGGGCACTGACCTCCTTACGCGTGGGTGCGTAAACGATCTTGGTGCCGGGCTCCGTCCGCAGCAGACGGAGCAACTCCTGCTGACGCTCGCCTTCGCCGGCGACATGCACGACGGAAAACGCGAGGTTCGTACGATCTACCCCCTGTCTCAGGACCCGAGCAGAGCGCATGCGCAGGACCTGCTGAATCTCCTCCTGCATCAACGGCGTGGCCGTGGCGGTAACGGCGACCGTCTGCACGTTCAACGCGTCCCGCACGGCGCCCAGCCCCAGGTAAGCACTGCGAAATCCCTTTCCCCAACGCGCGACGCAGTGCGCCTCGTCGACGACCAACAGGTCGACACCCGCCGCCTGCAGGACCTCTAGAAAGGGGCGCTTTGGTCCCGGCACCGGTTGGTCGTCGCAGAGCCGCTCGGGTGCGACGTAAAGCAGCTTGAGCGAGTGGTCGCGGAGCTTCTGGAGGACGGCCTCGTATTCCTCCTCCGTCTGGCTGGAGCTGAGATACCCGACCAGCCCTCGCTGCTTGAGTTCCTGTTGCTGCTCCAGGTTGTCTACCTGGTCCTTCATCAGCGAGACGAGAGGCGAAACCACCAGGGTGAGGCCGAGCCGCAGGAGCGCCGGTACTTGGAAGCAGATCGATTTCCCCCCGCCAGTGGGCAGCACCAGCAGCACGTCCTTCCCCTCCAGCACGGCGCGGATCGGCTCTATCTGCTCGGCCCGGAACTCATCGTGGCCCCACACCTGCCGCAAGGCCGCGAGCGCACCCTCCAGCGTGGGTGGCCCGAAGAGCGCTGGCGCCTGAGCCGCCTCGCGGCGCAGCACGTGCTCGCCGAACTCGGCCACGAGTGCTCGGCGGCTTTCCTCGTTGCGGGGCAGGACCCAGCAGCGCCGCTCAGCGTCCCAGCGGCGGCCCGGGATCTGTTTGACCCGCTCCCGCTCTGCGAACAGCACCCGTACGAGGTACTCGGCCCTCGTCTCGCTCACCTCGATCATGTCTCTCCTCTCCAGGTTCCAAGCGCGACCCGATATGGCGCTGGGGAGGCGCGCTCCTACCGGGACGGCGACAACCCCGCTCGGGCTGCCGGAGCAACCCGCTGAGCGCGCATAACCCCGGGACCGCGCGCCGGGCCGAGGTTGAGTTCACGCTCGAGCCCCCAGAGAGGGAGTATCGGCGCCAGCGGTTCGTACAGCGCCTCCACCATGTCCGGATGGACCAGGTCACGGCTCAGCACCGCGCAGGCGGTCCAGCCGAGCATCGCCTGCATGGCGTCTCGGCCGCGAGGCGAGGCGTGGTGCGCCTCGCAGAATCGCTGGGTCGCGCGCTCCACCTCCGCCAGCAGCGGCTGCATGAGGGCCTCACCAAAGCGGGTGGACACGCAGTGCGACACCATGGCCCTGGCCTCGGCCATCCATAGTGTCCCTTCGATCCGGCGGTAGCGCTTCAGCGAGATGTCGTAGGCGGCGCGCGGCATCGCCAGCAGGCGCGCGAGGAGGACCTCGAGGATGAGCCGATTCTGCCCGAGCGTGGCCCGGGAGTCGACCACCTCCGACCACGTCAATACGTCGTGCGCGCAGCCCTTCGGGATGCAGCCGGCACGACGGTGCCAGAGGTCACGGACCGCGGCAAGGAGTACTCCCGGTGACGCTACTCCTGCCACACACACCGGGCAGTGGCAGACGCCAGGGAGGTGGGGAAAGAGCTTGAAGTGTGCAGCGAACTCGTTGACCCGCTGCACCAGATGGTCCGCCTCCTGCTCGGCGATCGGTTCGATGTCTGGCCAGTGCCTGACGCAGGCGGCGAGCAGCCCATCGACAGTGAACGTCTCGGGGCGGCTGCCGGGACAGTCGGGATCACCACAGTCACAGTAGGGCTTGAACAGGAAGCCGTGCCACGACGCGAACGCCCGCAGCGTGGACTGGAAAGCGCAGATCGCAGCGTCGTGGCTGGGGAAGACGAACCAGCCGGGGGACTCCTGCACCTGGGCCCCGGAGTGTCCGGCAGACGCGCTTCGACTGCCGCTGGACGGTGGATCACCGAGTACGATGGCGAGTTGCTTCTGCGCCCGCGTCGCCCCCAGAACCAGCCTGGCGTGTTGCTCGCGCGCGCCCCACGGGCCACCCGTCTGAAGCACGGAGGCAAACACCGGGGGCGCGGGCGTAGGCGGCTCGACGAGTGCCACATATGGCGCCTCCACTCCGGTTGCCGTCGCGATGGCCAGGATGCGCAGCGCCCCTCCGTCCCCCGCGACCTTTGCTTCCAGCGGGCCGAGACTGCTGCTCGGGCTCAGGAGATGAGCGGCGAACTCGCGATAGTTCGCCGACGCCGGGCGCCGGCGCTCGGCGGCCTGCAGCCGCCGCGCCTGACGCAGCACGGTCACGGCATCGACGAGCCAGGCCCGCGTCGAAAGCGTCTCGCGCTGGCGCATGCGGCTCCGCAGCGGCGAGTCCGCCGCAAAGAGCGTCGCGCAGAGCGCATCGAACGACGTCCCCTGCAGGTCGCTCCCGGGCGGCGCCGTGTCGGCCGCTGCCGCGAGCGCGGTCGCCAGTGTGCGCACCACACCGGAGCGCTCGGTCAGCGCGGCGCACTCGACGCTTACCCCCTGGAGCAGGGGATCCTCTGCCTGCTCCAGTCGGCGCTCGACGAGTTGCAGGGCAGCCGCCTCCTCCGTCGCGCCCGGTACCAGCAGGAGGATCTCCCCGGGCGCCACACCCTGCCGCAGCCAGGCGATCACTCGCTCGACCGCGGCCTCCAGGCGGCGCGGCGGGGGCACCCGCGTGATCTGCACCTCCTCCGTGCCGTGCCAGGGGCTCAACTCCACCGGATCGCGACGCTGACGGAATCCGATCAGCAGCTCCACCCCCGTGGATAGGGTAAGGCTGCTGCGTTGCGAGCGCTTCAGATCGGCCGCGGTCACACAGCCACCGAGCTCTCCGAAGAACAGCCGCGCTACGGCCTCGCCGTCACCGCCGATGAAGTCCGCAGCGCTCCCCACGAAACGTCTATCTTCGCTGCAGAAGCGGAGCAGCATCTCGGCCGCCGCCGGGCTGAGGCCGTGCACGTCGTCCGCGACGACGCACCGGAAGCGCTGGCCGAAGTCCGGGTGGTGCGCGAGATCCGGGGTGCCCCGGAGTGCGGACAGCGGCCGGAGGATCTGGTCGCCTGCGTCGATCTGCTCCGGCCGCTTCGCTGCTTCGTAGGCCCGGTAGAGTCTCCAGGCCTGCCGCGAGACCACCTCCGTGGAGTTGTGGGTGGAGCGTCTATCGAGGGGGTCGATCCCGAGCGCCTTCATCCGCTGCACGACCCACAGTACCACGTCCGCGGTCCAACCCGACCGCCGCAGGTCCTGTCCTGCGTTCAGGAGGACCTGCTCCGCCAGTCGGAACTCCTCCTGCCGTGAGAGCAGTTGCGGCCACTGCTCCAGTCCACACTCCCGGCGATGGCGGTGGATGAACTGGAGCCCGAGGGCGGTCACGGTGGTGATGGTGAGTGCTTCGGCCGTCTGGGTACCCAGGAGCGCGCTCAGACGCGATCGCAGCTCGGAGACCCCGAAGCGCGAGGCTGCCAGCACGAGGATCTGCTCGGGCGAGGCAGCCCCGTCCGAGATGAGCGCTTCGACCAGTCGGCACAGAGCGAGCGTCTTGCCACTGCCGGGGCGCCCCTGTACGAGGCAACGGGCGTGGTGCGAAGGCATACCCGGTTCCGGCACGGTCGTGCTCGCGGGAACATCGCCCTTCTGTGCGGTGACGGCGCTGGCGAGGGTATGAGCTTCCAGCCCGCGGAAGAGTTGCTGCCGGACGACGTGGGGTGGAATGCCGATGCGGTGCGCGATCTGCACCGCATCCAACTCGGGCGACTGCAACCAGTAGGAGAAGACGCCCTGGGCGGGACAGAGGAGTTCGTCCGCGAACGCGTTGGCTTCGATCTCCTCCCACTGCTTGGGAGAATACGTGGGATAGGTCCGGTCGCCCGTCGCTATTTCGACGGCGGATAGCGTCAGCCGCGGCCTGTCGCCGGCGCGGTAGTGGAGTCGCAGGTGTCCGAGTTCGTGCGCCAGCGTCCAGACCCGCTCGTAGAGGTGCTCCGGCTCGCCGAGCCAGCCGGCGTAGTTGACGACGCCAATGGAGCCATCCTCGCTCAGGGGCGTGATCGCGGCGAGCGGCTCGCCCCGGCTGCCGGCCAGACCACTAACAACGTCGTAGCCGGCATCCTCGAAGCTCCCGTGGATCAGGTCCTCGAGGAGCGGGAGCGCGCACGGCGCGAGACCGATCGCCCACCGGCGACGCTCGCCGCGAGCACGGCCTGCTGGCCCGGTTTCATCGTCGGTGGTGCGTCTCCTCTCCATGTGCGGACGCTACTCCAGCTCCCTCCAGAACTGCTGCGCCGCAGGATCGAGCCTTGAAGCGGCGAGTAACTCGGCGTAGGAGAGGGGCGGTTGCACCGGCGTATCCGCCGCCCGGAAGGCGGTCATCGGTGCAGCTTGCCGGGCCTGAAGCGCCCGTCGCACCTCACTGGCCGCCACGTGCAACACCGTGTCGGCGCGACGCGCGACCTCCGCCGCCGCCCGCTCCGGGAGCGTGGCGACCCGCTCCAGACCCTGCAGGAACTGCGGCGTGACTTCCAGCAGCCGGGCGATCTCGCTCAAGCGCTTGCCCGTCCGGCGGACGAGCAGCACCACCAGGCCGAGGGCGGGCTCCGCCGGGGCCGCCGACATTACGGGGCGCGCGGCGCGTGCGAACGCCTCCGCGTGTGCGTGTGCCGTGGCAGATGCATGCTCCGGATTGGCGCGGTCCCGGTATTCTACCGCCAGGATCGCGCGGAAGTGCTGCTGCAGGCGCTCCCGATGCTGGGGGTGCGCTTCGATCAGCGCCTCCACTTGGGCGCTGTCGCCATGTTCTTCCCACAGGGCTTCCAGCTCATCGAGGAGGATGTCTGGTTCGAGATCGATGTGGTTCTCCATCGTCGGGCTCCTCTGCGCAGGGGTCTTGAGGCTGGGACGCTATCGCACTCCCGCGATGGCGACGAGGGTGGCATACAGACTTGCGTCGCTCTCCAGGATCAGTTCACGGAAGCGCGGCGAACAGGGCATCCCGCTCTGGCGCCGCTGGAGATACCGCCGCAGCTTCGTGACCGCCTCCCCGTTCTGGTAGCGCGCCAGGGTACGCTCGCCCTGGCCGAGTTGCGCAGCCAGATCGCGCTGCGACAGCGGCGTCGGCGAGAAGTACTTGTTGAGCGCCGCCTCAGCCACGGCCGGTTTGCCCTGCCAGTGGCGGGTGAAGAACTCGATTCCCTCCCGATGCATCCACTCGGTGAGGGGCCCGGCGAAGAGGCCCTCGGCAGTCTCCGGCTCATCCCCGGTCAGGGCGTCCACCGCCTCCGGGGAGCTGTCCGCCAGGCCGTCTTGGCCTGCAGTGAGCGTACGTACAGCATCGAGCACCCGCATGCGCAGCACGGTGGAGAAGCTCGTCTCCAGGGCGGTCTTCCGGCCGCTGAGCATGCTCTCCAGCACACCGGTGACCACCATCTGGAAGATGTCCTCCTCCATCCCACGGAGCCTCTCGCGCGCCTGGACCACTTTCCGGGCCTCGTAGCGCACGGGCCCCAGGTAGCGGTAGCGCAGCGGAGCCCGGCTATCGGGCCACTGCTGCACTGCGAAGAGCCGCTCGCGCAGCAGGGTCGCTTCCTCTTCCAGGCCCTGCTCCAGGCACTCGCGGTGCAGGCGCACCACGACTGCGCCTGGCAACGCCTTCGTGTCCGCGCCCTCGATGTAGGACGCGAACTCCGCAGAGCGCAGGGGTGGAACCGCCGCGTACGCGGACTCCAGCGCGGCACGGTACGCCGCGCGCTTTGCCTCGATCTCGGGATCCGAACCGGAGTTGTTGGAGCTCACAACAGCCTCTCAGGCGGGAAGCACAGGGTGATTGCCGGTGCGGGTGGCGCAGCCACCCGCACTGGGAACAGCACGTTCTACCGCTTGCTCTCGGCGGCGCGCTTCGCCCGGCGGCTCGCGCGAGCTCACAGGCCCCGTCGGAACGGTGGCCCTACCGCTCGGGGTAGGCCCGCGCCGCAGCATCTCTGCTGTCGTACGAGCCGATCCTCTGCGGTGCTGCCACAGGGGTCGTCAGCGGGTTCTCCGATCCTCTGCGGTGATGCCGTTGATCCGGTCCATGAACCGACTGATCCTCTTCTCATCCCGCCAGTCCGGCTCCGGCTTGGCATCCGGCCAGGGCGGCGGCACCGAACCAGAGGCGAATTCCTCTTCATCCGGCGTCCAGTAGTCCTCGGACAGTTGCCTCACCAGACTCTGCAGATCCTCGTTGGGGTGCTTCCAGGCGGGAGAAACCCGCTCGATCTCGAACCACTCCCCCACCACGGACTGCCAGAGCGATACGGGTACGAAGCCCCTGAAGCGGTCCAGCCAGTCGAGCAACGCGCCAGCGCCGAGCCGACGCGCCTCCTCCAGATCGCGCTGCGCCACCTGAGGGTCTCGCAGAAGAGAGCGCCGCCTCTCGATCAACGGCCACAACCTCGAGAGTATCGGCCCGTGCGCCTCCGCAGTGAAGCGGGCCTCCAACCAGTCCGACAGCTGGGTAAGCTCACCGGCAGGGAGGGAGCCGATCACCTCCCGCCAGTTCTGGCTGGCCGAATCCAGTACCGCGTCCTGATCATCGCCGTAGTCGATGGAGGCGCCCTCGACCAGGTCTTCCCGCAGTCGCAGCACGGCTCCGCTGGGCGCTCCAGATAGCTCTGAGCTCTGCTCGTTGTCCATAAACCAGCTTGCGCGGGCGACGCCCATCGATCGGAAGACGGAAGTGTCCCCCGCGCGGCTCCGCCGTATGTTTGCTCCATACTCCCGTGCACACCGTCGCCTGTCAAGCCCCGCACCCTAGGCTAGATCGCGGCCATCCGCGCGGCGGTGCGGACATACAGCGGGTTCGGCTGGAAGCGCCCCTCGAACTCGCGGTCACGTCGGTAGTCGAGCTTGCACGCCGCCACGGGAGGGCGGCCGTTGCGCACCAGCAGGCTGGTGCGTGGGTCAAGGCCGAGCACGTCAGCCGGCTCCATCAGGCCACGCAGCTTGCCGGCGACTAGCTCTGCGGTCTGCGTGTCGTTGACGTTGAACGCTTGCAGCACAGCCGAGTTGGAGACGAAGCTCTGCCACTCGGCCGGGTAGGTGGAGCTCAGCTGCGCTAGGTCTTGGAAGAACAGCCAAAAGGTGGCCCCATAGCCGGCCAACAGACTGTGCAGCCGGTAGAGCAGGTCGATGCGCCCCAACTGCGCGACCTCGTCCAGGAGCAGCAGGACACGGCGCTCCGGCGCGCCCGGAGTGCGCGTCAGCGTGGTGAGCACGCTCCAGAGCACCAGGCGCAGCCAACCCCGGTGGATGCCGATCCGCTCCGGCGGCAGCACGAGATACAAGCTCAGGTCCCCGCGGGTCTTCAGCCGGGCGAGGTCGAAGGTGGTCGAGCCCATCACGCCCGCGATGCGCTGCGAGTCCAGAAAGTGGGTGTGTGCTTGGGCGGTCGAGAGCACGCCCGAGGCCTCCTTGGACTCCTTCTGTGCGTGGCGGTCGGCGGAGCGCTGCACGAAGGTGTTCGCGCTGCGGTCCATCTCCGCCGACATGGTCGCGAACTCCTCGCGGCTCAGCGTGAGTAACCGGCGCACCTCGGCGAGATTGCGCAGGCAGGAGCCGCGGGGGTGCGACTGGCAGACGTGCAGGATCAGGCCGGCGATCAATGCGCGCGCCTCCGTGTCCCAGTAGCCACCGTCCATCGCCGGTCCCTGGGTGCAGACCAGCATGTCGGCCAGTGCGGTCGCGTCGTCCACCGCGTCCGGGCTGGTGGGGTCGATCATCTCCAGCGGGTTGAGCGCGCCGGCGTAGGCGTAGCCGTCGGTCACGTCGAAGGGGTCCAGGACGACCACCTGCTGCCCCATGCGGTTCCGCCTCTCGGCGGTGACGGCGAAGTTCTCGCCTTTCGGGTCCAGTACCACGACCGACCCGGGATGGGTGAGCAGGTTGGGCATGAGGGCCCCCATCCCCTTTCCGGCACGGGTCGGCGCGAAGGTTAGCAGGTGCCCGGCGCCGCCATAGCGGAGCAGGCTCCCCGTCCTGCCGTTGGACCGGGAGCGGCCGAGCAGGAAGCCCTCTCGCTCGCTGCGCTGCAGATCCTCGCCGGCACCCCAGCCGGCGGGACGTACGCAGGGGGCAAGGTCGGATGTGCACGCTGCCACGGAACTCGTCATGGATCTCCTTGGGCAGGGGGAGGCCTGCGATCGCTCACGCTTCAGAGAACGGGACGAGCCGCACCAACCTGCCAATGGTCCCGTCGATCGCAGGAGCGCTTTTGGTCCCTGCCGATGCCCGCCAGCCCGTGCGAGCGCCGTCGCCGCCCGGGCTCGGCACCAGATTGCTCGGTTGGCAGCTTCGCGCCCCTGATTTCGTTCCCTGTACGGAGGCACCGATAGGGAACCCCACAAACCGGGAGCGGACCGGATGCAAGGACCTTCGGAGCAGGACCTGCCGCGCGAGCTGCGTGTTTTGGCCGAGCGCGAGCGGATGCTGGAGACGCTGCGCGAGCGGCCGGAGGAGTTAGGCGAGCTGCGGCTCCCGGAAGAGCGCAGCGTGCTAGCCGGCGCGGGGCCGGTCCTCGGCAGCGCCCGACTGACGCCCGAGCAGCTGGACAGTCATCTGGCACGCGCTCTGGAGGCGCTGCGGCAGGCGTACCGGACGACGTGCCTCGAGGGGGGCGCATCCGCCGCGCTCTTCGCCATGCAGCTGCTGGCCGGCGCCATCGAGATCGTCCGCGGCTGTCTCGACCTCGCTTCCCCGGAGGCCGCGCTCGTGCACCTGACGACGATCCTCCGGCGCTCTGGTGTCGCACGCCTGCCCCGGATCGCGCGCCCGGCACCTCTCGACCTGCAGGACGCCTGGGACGCATGGCGGGAATGGAGCGAGCGGCCCGCGCGGGCCGCCGCGCTGGAGGCGGCGGACGCAGCGGTCGCCCTCTGGGAGGCGGAGGACGAGATGGAGGACGCGCGGCGGGATTGGCGCCGACAAGAGGCGGAGCACGCGGCTGCAGATGCCCTCTACTCCACAGCCTGGTACGAGGACCGGGAGGGGCGCACGACGCTCGCCCGGCGAGGGCTCCAGGCCGTGCTCTCGAGCTGCGGGCTCACCGACGCCAGTGACGGGGCGGAACCGACCAGCCTGCAGCTCGCGGCCGGGCTGGTCGAGGCGCTGGACGCCGGCGCTCTCCGATCCGATGCGCTCGAGGCGCTGGACCTCTATCAGGACCTGCTGCCGCTCGTCACCGCGCTGGAGGCCGAGGAGGGCCTCGACCCGAACGCGCCCCCGGACGTCCGGGCCCTGGCTCTTCGCCTGCTCGGTACGGGGGTACCCGCGCCACGTGCGGTGACGGCCAGCAGCCGTGCCCGAATCCGGGAGTTATGCGAGGAGCGCTGGGCGCAGGCGGAACGACTGGCGGGTCGCCTGCCTGCCCTCACCCCGGAGCAGTGGCAGGTCGCACTCGCCGCTCACCGGTGCAGCGCCGGCCGCCGCTTCCACCAGGATGCGCGGGAGATCGCCCGGCAGGCGCTGCGCGACTGGGTCGATGGTCACCGCTTCGCTGCCCTGTGGGATCGGACGGTGGAATCCCTGCCCATCGCCGATCCCGGCGAGGAGCAGCGACCGGTCGCCCACGCGCTCATGCTGGAGGCGCTGATGGGCCTCGTCACCCTGGGCCTGGCGGCGCCCGACTACGGGCTCGCGCTCTACGGGCCACTGGACCTGGTGATTCCCGTGCAGTCGCTCGTGACCGGCCCGTGCTGAGCGCCGGCCGCTACCCGACGCGCCCCCTCGAACTGGAGCCCCACCGCATGGTGCACTCCTCTCGCTTCGATCCCGAGTTGGAACGGATCGTCGAGTCCTTCCGGGCCCTGGACGATCTCACGCTGGAACGGTATGCGGCCGGCGCTGCGCTGGACCTGGTCGCCGACCCTGCAGTCGGCGAGTTCTACCGCAGCGTGGCGGCGTACGTCCTGTCCGAGCGCCGCGTTGGCCTGGTGGAGCGCTGTCTTCGCACCTGGTTCCGTGACCCGCGGGCGGCCCGCGAGCGCCTGGGGGCGCTGCTGCTCGGGGAGGATCTCGACCTGGTCGCCACCGCAAGCGCGGTGGCGATGGCCGCGCCCTGGGTGCTCGGCGAGCTACGCACGCAGCCCGGGCCAGACGAGCTCGCCGCCTTCCAGGAAGCCCTACCCGCCTTTCATTCCTGGTGGCGCGACGAGGTGGCGCCGCCCGACGCGGTGCAGCGCCGCCGTCTACACTACGCGGCGCTCGCAGAGGTCGAGGAGATGCTCCGCCTGCGCGACCTTTGGGGGCGACAGGCGGGCTCGCGCGAGAGCTGGGCCGACCTGTGCGCCGAACGGCCCGACCTCTGGGAGGCGGTATTCGGCGGGTAGCTGGCCCACCAAACTCCAGGGCGCGCTGGCGTGAGGCAGCGGGCGAGGAACGGACGCGTACGGGCGCTGCAGGGCGCGGTGGAGGACGAGTGGGGCGGCGCGCTGGATTGGCAGGTCGGGCGGGGTGGTTCCGTTCTATGGATCAGACGCATCTGTGCCGCGCCATCGGCCGCGTACCCATCCACTCTGCACCCCCCCGTGCCCATGATCGGTCTGATCTTCTTCCTCGCGTATCTGGGCCTGCAGCTCCTCGGCCTCTACCTGCGCCTGATGTGGTGGCTGTGCATGCGGGTGTCGTACCTGCTCGCGGGCATGCTCTGCAGCGGCTGCGCCGCCCGCGCGGGGCTGCACGGGTATACGGCGCTCGCCGCGGGCGTCCTCGGCGCCGGCCTGCTCTGGCTGCTGCTGCGCCTGGCACACCAGGCGGCAGCGGAGTACGGGGAGACGAAGCCACTGGCCGCTTACACCATCCGCGGCGTGGAGCTGGTGGTCGTGGCGGGCGGGCCGGCGCTCGTCGGTCTGGGCCTGGCGCTCACCTATCTGCCTGCGGGCATGAGGTCCACCGAGCAGTACGCGCTCGGCGCAGCCGCGGGGCTCGCTTTGGGCGCGCTCAGCTATCGGACGCACCTGCGGCAGTTCGCGTGAGGCCTCGTCCGGTGGCGCCCATACCGCTCTCACCCCGGACGAGAACCTCACGATGGTCAGGGTCGCTACGCTGGTGGCGGGATGGCTCGTGCCGCTCGCGGCCGCTTTTGCCTGGCTCCTTACTGCCGGCCTCCTGCTCTTCGTGGTGTGCCTGCTCTACGAGATGGCGGTTCGCCTCGATCGGACCCGCATCGCGAGGTGGTGGAATGCGCCGTCCCGCGAGCTCACCCTGCGCACGCTGCTCCGGCAGCCCGCGGTGATGCTTGGAGAGCTGCTGAGCGCCGCGGCCGCGCGCATGGAGCGGATCCTCCGTCTCGCCACCGCGAGGTCGGTTTAGTTCTCCTCCCCCTGCACCGACATTTGTTTCTGCCGCATCCGACAGGGCCGCTCCCCCACGGGCGCGGTCTTCCGCTCCGCTCCTGCCTCGAAGGGTATGGTGACGGCGCGTTCTGAACCCCCTGCACCAGGAAAGACAGTGAAGAAGATCCTCGTATTGCTCGCGCTGCTGATGGCCGTGAGCGCCGCCTCGGCTCGTGCTCAGGGGCTGGGCGGCTTCCTGAAGAAGGCTGCCTCCGCCGCCGCCACTGCAGCCACGGCGGTGCAGAGCGCTTCCACGCCGGCTCCGGAGATCGAGCTGCGGACAGAGCCACTGAGCACCCTGCACGAGCAGTACGACCGCACCTGGAACAACACGCACTACACCACTGCCGAGGTGCGGCTGGCCGGTTCCAAGCAGGTGGCAGCCAAGCTGGAGGCCTGGGCGCTCTGCAAGGGCAAGGGCTGCCGCATGCCGAAGGACGGCACCTTCGGGATCTACCTCACCTACGTCTACGACCCCGACCATACCTCCGACCCCCTGGACGACCGCTTCGCGCGAGTGACGCTCGCCGGTGCGGGCGAGAGCATCGAGTGGACGAGCCTGGACCAGCACGTGAGGCCGAGCGGCGCGCCCGGGATCACAGTGCGGGTGGACCTGCCGCTCGAGGGCGATGAACTCATCCGACTGGCAGGAGCGAAGGGCCCGCTCACGCTGATGCTGGGCTCGCAGCGTTTCGTCCTGGACGTCGCCGGCGCCGAGGTGTTCCGCACGCTCGCGAGGACGGTCCAGTAACCGGTTGCGGGTGGGGCCACGGCTCTCCCTGCCGGCGACACCGACCCCTGTCGGGCCGTCCCTGCGCGTGCTGCAATGCACACTCCTGTCCTCGAATCCACGACTATGGTAACTCCTCGATCGATCAGAGGCCTTCGGGCTCTGATCCCGCTACTGGCCAGCGTCCTGGTCCTCGGGGGCTGCGACAAGCCCTCGCCCAGTGAGAGCAGTGGGGAAGGTGCCCGACTGGCGCGAGGGGTCATCCTCGCTGGCGGTGACCAGACGGGCGAGGCGGGGCGTGCCCTGCCCCTGACGATCTCCGTCGCGGCGCGCACGAAGGCCGGCGTCGGGATCCCCGGCGTACCGCTCCAGGTGACCGGACCCGGGCAGGTGGAGCCCCACATCGCCACCGATTCGCAGGGCGTCGCGCGCTTCGTGTGGGTGCTGCCGGGCGAGGAGGGAGCCCATGAGCTCAGCGTGAGCGGTTTGATATTCCCCCGCGTTGATGGACACCGAGATAAGGGTCCGGGGTAGAGCGGATCCTCAAGGAGGTGAGCCATGGCCGGGACACGGCGGCAGTTCACGAAGGAGTTCAAGCTCGAAGCCGTCCGCTTGGTGGTGGAGGAGAAGCGGCCTCTGGCGCAGGTGGCGCGGGACCTGGACATCGGGCGCAACCTGCTCAGGCGCTGGAAGGACGAGCTGCAGGGGGCGGGCAAGGCCGAGGCCTTCCCGGGCAACGGCAAGCTGACGAGCCCGGACGAGGAGATCCGGCGCCTGAGGCGTGAGCTGGAGCAGGTACGGCAGGAACGAGACTTCTTGAAAAAAGCGACGGCTTGACTCTCGCGAGGGAGTCGCGGTGAGGTACGCCTGCATTCATGCACACCGGCAGCAGTACGACGTCGCGCTGATGTGCCGGGTGCTGGAGGTCTCGCGCTCGGGTTTCTACGCCTGGCAGCAGCGCCCGGTGAGTCGCCGAGCCGAGGCCGAGCAGCGACTCCGCACCGAGATCCGCGCCGTGCACCGCAGAAGCAAGCGGCGCTATGGCAGCCCCAGAGTGCACGCCGAACTGCGGGCGCAGGGCACGCGGGTCAGTCGCAAGCGGGTCGAGCGGCTGATGAGGGAGGAGGGGCTGCGCGCGGTGCCGAAGCGGCGCTTCCGCACGACCACGAAGAGCGATCCTCGGCAGCCGGTGGCCGAGAACACGCTGGAGCGCGCCTTCACGGCCACGGTGCCGAACCAGAAGTGGGTCTGCGACATCACCTACCTGCCGACCGCCGAGGGGTGGCTGTACCTGGCGGTGGTGCTCGACCTCTTCAGCCGGCGCGTGGTGGGCTGGGCGATGCGGCACACGCTGGAGGCCGAGCTGGCCCGCGACGCCCTCACGATGGCGCTGTGGCGGCGCCGGCCCGGAGCTGGGCTGCTGCATCACAGCGACCGCGGGGTGCAGTATACCTGCAGCGACTACCAGCAGCTCCTGGAGACGCACGGCCTCGCCTGCAGCATGAGCCGCACGGGCAACTGCTGGGACAACGCGGTGGCCGAGAGCTTCTTCGCCACGCTGGAGAAGGAGCTGGCGGGGGAGGCCCGATGGCAGACGAGAGAGGACGCGCGGGCCGCCGTCTTCGAGTTCGTTGAGATCTGGTACAACGCGCAGCGGCGGCATTCCAGTCTCGGCTACCGCACTCCGGCGGAAGTCGCGCAGCAGTCCCTCAAGCGCAGGGCTGCTTAACCGCGTGTCCATTGCGCGGGGGGAAGTTCATTACCGCACCTGACATTTTGCCGCTTATAAAACCGGGAGAGGCGTTCGGCCCGGCACGGCCGTGACAACATGGGCGACACGGGGAGCCGCTCCTGGCCAGCGGCTCCCCGTGTCGAGGCTCATTCAAGCCGTAGTGAAGCTGAAGATCATTCCATAACCGCCATTAGACCTTTTGCACAATAGGCGCTGGCACGGCATGGATGCAGTGCGGCTG
>ERZ1066122.622-NODE-622-length-36024-cov-8.191999_pt1 | contig 36024 bp, 34 predicted proteins | sample MGYA00382769_ERZ1066122 | MGnify/ENA primary metagenome ERZ1066122 (study PRJEB33369, sample SAMEA5778352) | biofilm metagenome | biome: Industrial cooling water; feature: Water cooling tower basin; material: Biofilm | place: United Arab Emirates | collected... | reverse complement strand
AGGACCGCAAAGATACTATCCCATTTTACTTCTACGCAAGTTTTTTTGATAAAAATTTATACCGACTCATAATCAACACTTTGAAAACAATCCTCGCCGGAAAACCATTGAGCCCGGCATCCAATATACATTTTACGGAAAAGGCAATCCCTATAAAACGCTTCGATTATTGTACGGTCTAATCAAACCTGATCGCCCGTGAAGGAGAAATTTTAGTAATTAAATAGGAAGGAAACAGCAAAACGGCGAGGCAGATTGCAACCGTGCCAATATTAAGCAGAAGTATGTAAACCAGATTAATGTCGACAGGCGCCTCTGTTACATAGTAATTTTCAGGACTGAGTTTAATAACTTTAAAAACCTTTTGCACAACAATTACGGTAAGCCCTATAGCGTTTCCCCACAATAATCCACGCATAATGAGATAGAACGCCTGATACAAAAATATTTTCCGGATCATGGCATTTTCAGCACCCAAGGATTTTAAAATACCAATCATTCTCGTTCGCTCAAGAATTAGAACCAGTAAGGCCACTACCATATTAATTGAGGCCACCAGTATCATAATTCCTAAAATCACCCAAATATTAAAATCAAACAATTTCAACCAATCGAATATATACGCGTACTTTTCCTGAATAGAACGGGTATCGAGTGTGGAGCCGGTCTCTTCATATACTTCAGAAGCTTTTTGTTCAAGATCTGAAAAGTCATCAATAAATACCTCAAAAGCCCCGACCTGTTCCGGAAGCCACTTGTTCATCTTCCGGATGTGCCGAATATCACCTATTATATAAGTAGCGTCGAACTCGCGAATACCCGAATCGTATATTCCTGACACCGTAAATACCCGCAGATTGGGCAAACCGGCCGCGCCATCCTTCATAAAAAAGGTGTTGAAACGATCACCTACCTGCAGCCGAAGACGATCCGCCAAAAATTTTGAAATCAGCACATCGGGCGTGAGACCGCCCTGTACAGAAGGCCGCTTCCCCGCTACAATGTACTCTGTGATGTTGTCCCACTTGTAATCGCTTCCGACACCTTTCATAATTATGCCCTCAAACGATTCTTCTGTGCGAATGATGCCCGCTTTGGCAGCGACTCCCTGAACATGGGCAATGCCTTCTACCGAAGTAAATTTCGGGTAGAAATTTTGCTTTATTGAAATAGGCGAAACACTACCCTCTGATTGATTATCGTCGTAATTACTTATAATAATGTGTCCGTTAAAGCCCGAAACCTTTTCGCGTATTTTTTGCTGAAGTCCTATTCCCGTGGCCACAGAAATAATCATCATGGTCATACCAATCGATACCGCGGCGATAGCAATTTTAATAATTGGCGCCGAAATGCTACTTTTATAATCTCTACCGGAAATCAGCCGCTTGGCGATAAAATGCTCAAAATTCAAAATAGACCAAAAATGTTGCTCAAAATTACGCTTTTATTTTGCTCTCTCCTTGTTCAAAATTGCGCAAAACCGCAGTCAAAAAATACCCAAAACATTCCCGCCCAAAACAACACAATACGAACCGGTGCGGAAAATTTTGAGCGCTGGGGTGATCTATTGCAAAACAAGCGCGTCGGATTAGTAGCCAATCAAACGAGTATTGTCCGGCACGAGGGCCAGAAAACACATCACCTGCTGGATTATATGTTGAGCAAAAACATCAATGTAACCACGGTTTTTGCGCCCGAACACGGTTTTAGGGGAACGGCCGACGCCGGCGAAATGATCAAAGATGGTAAAGACACCAAAACTGGATTGCCAATAATATCTCTTTACGGGAAGAATAAAAAGCCTACCCCGACGCAGCTGCAAGGTCTTGACGTGGTCGTCTTCGACTTGCAGGATGTAGGTGCACGTTTTTACACATATATTTCCAGTTTGCATTATATCATGGAAGCCTGTGCTGAAAATAAAATTCCGGTAATTGTATTCGATCGCCCGAATCCCAACGGTCACATTACCGATGGACCCGTCTTGCAGCCTGAGCATTCCAGTTTTGTGGGTATGCACCCGGTTCCTGTGCTTCATGGCCTGACTATCGGTGAATATGCACTAATGATAAATGGTGAAGGATGGCTGGCAAACAGGATACAATGTGATCTTACTGTGATTAACTGCCTGAATTATAAACGAGACATGCCTTATGAATTACCTGTAAAACCATCTCCCAATTTGCCCAACCCCCAAGCCATTAATTTGTATGCAAGCCTTTGTTTTTTTGAAGGCACTAACGTAAGTGTAGGACGCGGCACATCAAAACAGTTTCAGATTTACGGATCACCTTTCCTTACTAATCAACCATTTACCTTTACCCCAAAGCCGAACGAAGGAGCAAAAGATCCGATGCATAATGGAGTTCTTTGTTTCGGTGAGGACCTATCAAGTACACCGCCGGTATCACAACTGGAGTTAAAATGGTTACTCAAGGCTTACCAAAATACGCAAGATCAATCCAAATTTTTTAATGCATTTTTTACAAAATTAGCGGGCTCTACGGAATTGCAGGAACAAATAATTGCCGGTTGGAGCGAAGAAAAAATCCGGCAAAGTTGGCAGCCGGCGCTTGAACGATTTAAAAAAATAAGAAAAGTTTATGAGCGCTATTGACAGTAGACGTGGCATTGATTGCTTATTTTAGTGTAAAAACAAAATACTATGAAAGCAGCTGAATTACTTTTGAAGTACATGGATGAACTTCAACGCTTTGTAAAAATGATCAATAATTATATCGATCAGGGTCTGGAATGGTTACAGCGCGCTAAGGGATGGATAGACACTGCCATCGAATACATCGAACAAGCTATTGAAAGTCTGGTGAAATATATTGGCGGCCGAAAAACCGAATTAAAGCATATGAACGACGATTATATGTTCGTTTAACCTTTTACAAGTCGCCGTTTTAACTCTTCTATTATCCTGTAAGTAGCGGGACAGATTTCCAGATTTTTGGCCGTCAGGTTGGTGATCTGGTGGAATTTTTTCCGATCAGTATGCGGGTATTCCCTGCACGCTTTTGGACGCACGTCGTAAATGGTGCAGAAGTTACCAGCGTCGAGAAATGTGCAGGGAACACGCTGCAACACCATGTCACCATCTTCATCTTTTCGCAAGTACATTTCCTCAAACTGCTGTGCTTTCATGCGCAGGCGGCGGGAAATGCGCTCAATATCAGCTGTTGTAAACAGCGGGCCGGTAGTCTTACAGCAATTGGCACATGTGAGGCAGTCGGTTTTCCTGAACTCCTCATCGTGTAAATCCTGCATCAGATAATCCAAATTTTTTGGGGGCTTGTTTTTTAGCCGCGCGAGAAATTTCCGGTTCTCCGTTTGCTTATCTTTGGCAACTTGTAATATTTGCTTCCAGTTATCGTCCAACGCTTTTTTTGCGCGAAGATACTAAAGGCAATTTGTCTGTAATGAAGGATATTTTTGGCAGGGCAATTTTAACGTTCGCTAAATCCGGTCGGGCACCGGATATTATTACATGGACCTCCATATCCGATGAAGACCCCCTACCGATTCAATACCTTTTCCGAAGTTATGCGGATATGCCTGAAATTGAGCAGCATGCGTTACGCCTGTGCTCGGGGCATATTCTCGATGTAGGTTGCGGTGCCGGAAGCCATAGTTTGTATTTGCAGCAAAACAAGTTTCATGTCACTGCACTCGATTTTTCACCACGGTCGGTGGAAGCATGCCGAATTCGCGGTGTCCTGAACGTGAGACAGGCCAATATTTTCGAATTTGATGAGGGGCGATACGATACCATTCTTTTATTAATGAACGGCACCGGCATAGCCGGAACTCTTGATCGTTTGCAACTACTATTTACTAAATTGATGGAGTTGCTTGCCGACGGAGGTCAAATTCTAATCGATAGTTCTGACCTACTTTATATGTTCGACGAGGATGAGATACCTCAAATTCGACATCGCAAGCATTATTACGGTGAAATAAAATACTACATGTCCTGGGAAGGAGATCAAGAAACGCCACTCAACTGGCTTTACTGCGATTTTGATACGCTTTCGGAAATTGCCAATCGCGCGGGATTAAAATCGGAACGCATCATGGATGGAGAAAATTCGGATTTTCTGGCGCGATTGACAAAAAAATAATCCCGTTTCCGGGATTATTATTATTGCATGTATTTCATCATCATTCCCTGAAGGCCCTGACCCCATTCCTGAGCAGCAGTCTGACTCTTCTCCATAATTTCTGCGTTTTTAGACTGCATTTTTTTACCTACAGGGGTATCATAAAATGCCAGCATCGCTTTAATATCATCCTTGGTATAGGTATCCATGTAAACTTTTGCGAGTTTATCATACAAGGAAGGAAGTGTAGCGTCAAACTCCACAATGAACGCCGAGTGCTTTTCTGCCGGAATCATTTTGAGAATCTGATCTTTAGCCATCTTCATCTGCGCATTCGAGCCATTCGCTTCGATGAGTCGCATAACGTCTTTTTTAAGTGCTTCATCTTGCGCCATTGCAACTCCGGATGACAAGATCAGCGCAATAAGTAGAATTATCTTTTTCATTTTTTAAAAATTTAGAAAACGAATATACTGAATGTAATCCGAAGTTTACGGGATATCCAGAAATTTATGGGTTTGCAACGAAATACGCCATTTAGGGTTTAACTTGACGTAATCAACAATCATCGGGGTCATTTCCTGCCAACGTGACCATTCAGGTTGCAGGAACAAAATGGCTTGATCGTTAACTTGTGCCGCCTGTTCTTCAGCAAAAATAAAGTCGTGCTTGTTATGAATAATCACCTTTAACTCATGTGCAGCATCATAAGCTTCAGCTAGCGGCAGTTTAGTTTTTTTTGGTGAAAGACAGATCCAGTCCCATTGTCCGGACAAAGGATAGGCACCGGAAGTTTCAATATGCGTCCGAAGCCCACGGTGACGAAGCATTTCAGTCAAAGCGGATAAGTCATACATCAGCGGTTCACCTCCGGTAACGACAGTAGTTTTACAGTATCCGGCAGCAGCATCAACAATTGAGGCAATGGTTTGTTGCGGATGCTGAGTTGCATCCCAGCTTTCTTTTACATCACACCAGTGACATCCCACATCGCAGCCGCCTGTGCGTATAAAATAAGCCGCGGTTCCTGTATGAAAACCTTCACCCTGTATAGTGTAAAAAGCCTCCATAATTGGAAGCGACATACTACTGTCGATGTGTTTATTCTGTAGTTCCTCCATTACATTTATCAAAGCTGCAAAGATAGCACAAGCTGGTGGTCAAAAAAAAAGCCGGTCTCAAACCGGCTTTTCACTATTTCAGCATTTTCATCGAGTCCTGTGCGTATTTGTTGGCAGCGTCAAGAGCAAGAGTTTTTGCAAAATACTCTCGTGCTTTTGCCTTGTCTGTGTTTGCGTAGTGAGCGCCAATGTTATTATACGCCTCAATAACCTTTGTTTTATTTTTTTCAACTTCCTCCGGACCTTTCGCCATAATAACCGAGAGAAATTCCTCGTAATGCTTCGCCATCGCCTCATCGTTTTCCATTAAACGATTCGTTCTTGCGCGGAACAAATACGCATCCTGGGTTGTAGGTGAAGCCGTAATTACATTGCCAAAAGCAGCATCCGCTTTCTTGAGTGCTTCCACATCGGGTTTAACTACATCCTTACGCGTGTTATCGTAATAAATGGAGTTGCCGAGATAAAAATTATCCAAAAGGTAATTTTTGCTGTTCGGATTTGTGACTGCCAATTCAAAAATTCCGGCTGCCTGCTTAAACAATTTCTGATCATAGGCTTTTCTTCCGACCTCATTCAGATCGTTTGTAATGTTGATATCCATCTCAACAGCCTTGCGTAAATCCGCCAACCCCGCAGTATATAACGCTTCGTCAACTGGAGCGCCCGCCGGACTTGCTTTTCGCAATTTCGCAAGTCCAAGATACATATAGTCAAGTGCTATGACTTTACTTTTAGGATTTGCAATAAACTCCTCCAGTGAGCTCACGGCTACATCGGTATTACCGTTTTCATACGCCGCGAAACCAAGGTACCGCAGAATACGAGGATTCACTTTATCCAATTCTTTCATTTTTTGCGCTTCGGCCTCCAATGCCGTATAGTCCTTTGCCAAAATCAGAAAGTCTGCGTGACGCATCCGTGAAGCAAGTGAATAATCCGTCAGCGTCATATACTTCTCGTAATATTGAAGTCCTTTTTTAATGTATTCCTGATACTTCTTGGGATCGTTATTTGCCCACAAATAATAGGTTTCGGCAAGTTCGCGATAAACCGGGCCGTATTCAGGATTAGAAGTAACTACCGCATCATACGCTTTAACTGCTTCTGTAAAAGCTCTCGCCCCTTTTAACAATACCCCTTGCTGAACCTTGGCACGCAGTAAATTCGGGTCTATGGCAAGCGCATTCCGGTAGGATTTATACGCGTCATTCTGGTTCTTATCACCATAATACGCATCCCCAAGCGCCATTAAAACATTTACATCATTTGGATTAGCGGTCTGAGCTCTGAGTAAATAGGTGATTGCTTTCTTATAATCCGGCTTATCAGCATTCATATAGGCACGAGCCACCTGAACAAGCTCTTCAGTATCCTTCTTGCGAATGTCTTTTAATGCCTGATTAAAAAACGACTCTGCAGCGGCCGTATTACCGTTATCCAGTTCAATCTGGCCCAAGCCGATAAGATTTAGTTTACCTGCATCTTGTGCTGTGGTGCCGCGTTGAAAATATATTTTAGCCGAATCCGCCAGATTTTGCTTTAAATATACATTTCCAAGCATGAACGCAGCGCGTCCGTCCGAAGATTTGGCACTTACAATCGACTTTAATTGTGACTTTGCTTTTTCATACTGCTCCGCATCGATGGCTTTTTTCGCTTCCTCAATGGTCTGACCAAAGGCACTTATGGCGATGGTCGAAAACGCAAGGGTCATCACTTTAAACTTCTTCATAGTACTAAAATTAATTTTTTTCATTTTTAAGGATTTCAGGCCTTGTTACAATTTTTCGTGATGGAATTCTAACGGGCAGAAGACCTGATTTTAAAATTATGCGCTGACCGCGCTCGCCGGCAATAAAGGAGGCGAATCCTATGCCCAGACCTTGATAGCTTTGGTTGTTGATGACAAACAAATCACGTGCCAGAGGGTATTTCCCTTCTGCAATGTTAGTTTGGGAAGGACCATAGTAACCCTCTTTACCCTGAACTTTTACCGCTCTGATCATTGATAAAAAATCGGCGTAGCTTTCCTCTGGCTGAGTTAACCAATTAACGCCGACCACGCCAATCATGCCTTTATTCGATGCTACATATTCAATGACCTCGCGGTTTGTCTTAAAACTGTAAATTCCGTTTTCAGGCAACTTCGAGATGTTCGAGAGAGCCATTAACTGCCGCACTGCACCCGAATTTAAATTATCGAAAACCAGTCCGCGCAACCCAGGAACGACCTCGCCCTTCATCAGACGCACAATCTCGGGAATGGTAATCAATGTATCGGTAACATCCCGATGTTGAATCAGCGCGAGGGCATCAGATCCGAAAACGGTGGTCCGTGGAAACATTTTACGGGAATGAAACGCCTTCAATTCTACCGAGTCAAGATTCCGGGGCAAAACTGCAATTCTGGCCTTACCGTTTTGAAGAGCATTGACTATTTCCGACTCCGAGGCGGTAACCAAATTTAGCTTCGCATCATACTGACTTTCAAAAACCGTGGCAACATCTTCCACAATCGGTAGCAGCGATTCTTCAACCACAATAGTTGCATTACCCTTTAAGATGGTTTCTTCCCGCGCATTTTCATTTTTACAGCCTGCAAAAATAATTGCCAGTAAAAGCGCTAAAACGCTAACTCCTTTCATCATCATTTCGTTTAAAAAACCGGATAAACCTAAAAAACGAATAAACAATCAGCGTTATTCCAAACGCGACCCGGTATTTATATTCCATGGCAATAGGCAATGATGTCCAGAAAATGAATATCAGGCCCAACCCAAGGTAAAGTGTAAAAAATAAAATTCCTATAATAAGAAAAAATCGCTCTTTAGGCGATTTTTCCTTTTGAAATCTGTTGCGGCTTTCCACTACTCTGCCGATTGAATCGTAATAGGTAGTGAATATAGTACGCGAACTTTTTTACCGTTCTGCTCACCAGGAATCCATTTCGGTGAATTCTTCAAAACACGAATAGCTTCTTTTCCTGTCCCGTAGCCGATATCACGGATAACTTTAATATCGGACAGCGAACCGTCCTTTTCTACCACGAATGTTACAAATACTTTACCTTTCAAACCTTCTTCTTCAGGTGCGCGGTAATTATTCATGATGTACTTATAGAAGCGATCAAGACCACCCGGGAATTCAGGCTTCACCTCAATACCGGCAAGCAAGAAGACTTCATTGTTATCTTCCACAACCTGATTCACCGGACCTGTTCCCGGAGGATCAACGGTTAGTGGCGCATTCGGGTCTCCTTTAATTGTTTCGTCGCCTAATTTTTTATCGACGATTTCCTTGATTTTTGGCGGCTCTTCAACTACCTCTTCAGCTTTCGCCACAACCGGCTTTACAAATTTCACCTGATCTACCTTTGGAGGTGGCGGTGGCGGCGGTGGAAGATTTTTAGGAATCTCTTTCGGCGGAAGTTTAACTGTAATGATCTTCTTGTCAAGCTTAACATCTTCCTCTGTTCCTTCCGGAATCAACTCTACCAACTTCGGAATGCTGATTAGAAAAACAAAAATCAATCCGCCAAACAGCAACGACAGCATCGTCATTTTCGGGTTCTTCTTGCGAAGTTCATAAGCTCCATAAAGCTTATTTCTCCCCTCGAAAACGATTTCCAGCCATGAATATCTCAATAAATCCAATTTCATATTCTTGCTCTTTACGGGGTTGTTGATTCAGGAGCGGCGCCGTCAATAAGCTTCGTTTCCTCCGGTGATATATCTACAATAGCATACGTCGGCACATCGGCAATCGCCATTTCATCCAGCACGTCCACCAAATTCTTATAGTTTGATTTCTTGCTTGGTTTGATGATAACGATCAATCCTTTGTCTTTATTACCCGTATACTCTACTACAGTCTTTTTACGCTTAAGAATTTCCTTGCGGATTCCTTCTTTGCCGTAAGCAATATCAGTAGGTTTTACAATGGGGTTGTCAATCATTCCGATGTAATACTTCAACTTGTTATTATCTCCAAGAAGAAGGGTCATCGTACGATTTTCATCCACTTTAACGTCTTTATTCTTTTCCGGATTTTCGTCCTTATCCGGTAATCCAAGATCCATGGATTGTGGTTTCGACAACGAAGTGGTTAGCATAAAGAACGTGATCAGAAGAAACGCAAGGTCAACCATCGCGGTCAAATCGACCTTAGAGTTGAGCTTTTTACTGCGGACCTTCTTCGCGCCTTTCTTGCCACCGCCGCCGTCGCCGGTATTTAATTCAGCCATTTGTTTCTTTTTTTAAAAGTCCTTGCCTCTCAGGCCGGTCACCAGGTTAAAACTGTTAATGTTTTGAGCCTGTAAAATATCCATGATCTTCTTAATCTCAGGATACTCCGAACGGGCATCTCCTTTAATTGCAATGTTGAGTTCTTTCTGTGCGATGTCAATCGTCGCCTGACGTGAGTTCATAATCCAGTCGGCCAACTGATTGTTGAGAGAATCCTTAGGAATTCCGGGTTGCAAACCTTCCTCATTACGTTCTGAAGAGGTCATATTGATGATTTGCTTCAGATTTTGCACCGGCACGCCGAATGACTCGATCAGCGAAAAACGCTCTGCCTCCTCTTCGGTGAACTGCACCCCGTACTTTTGTCCCATCGCCATAAGCGCCTGCTTTCTCACTTCCTTTCCGGTTACGCCAAAGAACACTTTGCCTTTTCCGATGGTAATGGTAGCCAGATCGCTCTCCGGTAACTTCGTCTGCACTGTAGACGCAGGAGTGTCGACCGGTAGCGGTTCCGGTTGTTTCGCAGTAGCGGTTAGGATAAAGAACGTCAACAGGAGAAACGCAACATCACACATGGCGGTCATGTCGATGGACGTCACCTTTTTTGACATTTTTACTTTTGCCATTCTATAATTTTTATACCGGGATTTCCCGTTTTACTAGTTAAGCTTTTTGAGTTCCGCGGAATCTTCTGTACGTGTTCACGATAGCTGAACCTGCCTCATCAATAGAGTAAGTCAACGTATCGATTTTAGCTGTAAAGAAGTTGTAGGTAACGATAGCAAGTGCAGATGTAGCAATACCTGTTGCCGTGTTGATAAGTGCTTCAGAAATACCGTTTGCAAGCATCGCCTGATCCGGAGTTCCTGATGTTGCCAAGGCACCAAACGCTTTAATCATACCGGTTACCGTACCAAGTAGACCTGCAAGTGTTCCTAATGATACCAATGTAGAAAGGATGGTAAGGTTCTTTTCAAGCATCGGCATCTCCAATGCAGTAGCCTCCTCGATTTCTTTATGGATAGTTTCCGAAGCTTCTTCGCTGTTCATGCCTTCGCGCTTAACTTCCTGATACTTCACCAACGCAGCCTTGATAGCAGCTGCTACAGAACCTTGCTGTCTGTCGCAAGCAGCAATTGCTCCGTCAATATCTCCCTGATTGATGTTCCCTTGAACAGTGCGCATAAATGTATCGAGGTTCGATTTTCCGGCAGCTTTTGAAATTACCATGAAACGCTCGATAGAGAAAACGACAACCATTAAAAACAATCCCATCAGCACCGGAACGATAGCTCCTCCTTTATACACCATTCCAAGATAGTTCCCCGCTAGCGGATGCCCAGAATTGTCTCCGCCTTCGAAGTTTGAACCTGCTCCCATGATAAATTGCCATACAAGATAACCTATCAGAATACAGGCAATAATCGAAACCGCAGAGAAAATATTTCCTCCGTTTGAACCACTTTGCTTTTTAACGTTTGCCATTTTTTTTAAAATTAAATTTGTTAAGATTTTTGAAGTTTTCTTACAGTTTTTTTTGAGTGCTCGCAAATTTAAATAGTTGACCCAAATAAAAAAACTTTTTTTAAAATTCTTGACGTTGCCATAACATTACCAACCCCTCTTTTATCGACTCGCGTTGTGTTAACTTTCTGAAGAATTTACATAGGGTTAACGGCATTAACGACACATTATTATTAAATTATTAACCGCAGCTGAACTCAATCTTATATTCGGCAGAAATAGCCTGTTTTAAGAAAAGTTAATTTCTGTACTCCCGCCGCGTGATAACAGTATATTTAGGTATAAATTTTCAGTGTATGGAATTTAAAAAACGCGTTATCATTGTCGGCGCCGGATTTGGCGGATTAAAGCTCGCCCGTGAAATGAAGAATTGTCCCTTTGAGATCTTTCTCATCGATAAATTCAACTTTCATCAGTTCCAACCATTAATGTACCAGGTGGCTACTGCACGCCTCGAACCGGCCAGTATTTCGTTTCCGCTTCGAAAAGTTTTCCAATATTCTAAAAACGTACGGGTTCGGGTGGCCGAAGTGACAAAAATCCATCCGGAAAATCAAACGATTTCAACCAATATCGGCGCGTTCTCCTACGATTACCTTGTGCTTGCCCAGGGATGCACCACAAATTATTTTGGAAACAAGCAACTGGAATCTTTTGCGTTCCCGATGAAATCCGTACCGGAAGCCCTGCAATTGCGAAACCGCATTTTGCAGACTTTTGAAGACGCCGTTGTTACGCCGCCCGAAGAAATGCAGTACCTGCTGAATTTTGTCATCGTCGGTGCCGGCCCCACCGGGGTAGAACTCGCCGGAGCGCTCGCCGAAATGAAAAAGAATGTGCTTCCGAAAGATTATCCCGATAAGGATTTCTCACAACTCAAGGTTTACTTACTCGAAGGATCGCCACATGTGCTCAACGCCATGAGCGACGAATCAAAGCATGCCGCCCGACGCTACCTTGAAGAGCTGGGTGTAATTGTGCAGACCGAAACCATTGTCGATTCCTACGACGGCCGAAACGTTACTTTAAAATCAGGCGAAATTATTCCGGCGCGCAATGTAATCTGGGCCGCCGGTGTCGCCGGAAACAAAATCGAAGGTATTCCGGATTCTTGTTATACGCGGGGCAACCGCATTACAGTTAATCGTTTTTGTGAAGTTCAGGGATTGCGCAATATTTACGCGATTGGCGATATTGCCTACATGCCTACTCCAAAATTTATAAACGGGCAGCCGCAGGTGGCGAGTGTGGCCATTGCCCATGCGAAGTTTTTGTCGAAACACTTTCGGAACATGGCCCGCAACAAACCTTTGGAAGAATTTGAATATCACGACAAAGGTTCCATGGCAACGGTTGGTAAACGCAAAGCCGTGGTCGATTTGCCGTTCTGGCGTTTTCAGGGTGCATTTGCCTGGCTTACCTGGATGTTTGTTCACCTGATTTTACTGCTCAGCGTGCGCAATCGCATCCTCGTATTCATTACGTGGGCATATAGTTACTTTACAAACGACAGCACACTGAGAGTGTTGCTAAAACCCGTCGAAAAAGGGCCGGATAATCTGCCGATGGAGAAGCATTAATACAAGTCTTTCGCCAGAAGCTCCAAAATTCGGGATTCAATCTCAGGGGAAGACCACACGTTCTCGATATCCGGAATTTTCATCACCTCATCCATGATCGATTTCTGACGGTCGCCGATGGCCAGAGCTTCGGAATACGGGCGGTGACTAAACGTAACGCGACTGTAAAGCGGGAGCCATTTCTCCGGATGCTTTTCGGAAAAATGCTTCTCAATTTTCTTTTGCAGCAAAAAGCGTTCGTCTGCCGTGCTGGTGCTCATTTCCATAAAATTGCGGTACGATAATTCGGCAATGGCATCCGCATTGGGTTTGCGCTGGATCTGATACTGTTGAAAAACCTTCAGCCAGTCATCCTTAAATTCGCCCATCAACTGATTCAGCACTGTAATGTCTTCAAAACCGGCGTTCATGCCCTGACCGTAAAAGGGAACAATAGCATGACAAGCATCGCCGATCAGCGCCACCTTATCCTCATACGTCCACGGATAACACTGCATGGTAACCAGCGTACTGGTGGGGTTTTTAAAGAAATCCTCCGCAAGTTCCGGGATAACGTCGATCGTGTCGGGTAAATTTCTTTTAAAGAACTCCTCCACATCTTCCCGTTTGGTAAGCGATGCAAACGAATTCGGCCCTTCAAAAGGCATAAACAACGTACAGGTAAAACTTCCGTCAAGGTTCGGAAGCGCAATAAGCATGTATTCACCCCGCGGCCAGATATGCAGCGAATTTTTATCGATTTTATGCGACCCGTCGCTGTTCGGGGGGATATTTAACTCCTTGTAGCCGGTCTGCAAAAATTTCTGCGAGTAATCAAACAAACTCTGCCGCTGCATCCGATGACGAATGCGCGAAAAGGCACCATCTGCACCAAACACCATATCGTACGGACGATCTTCCCATGCACCGCGTTCCGTTTCACCGATGTGCAGCGTAGCTGTGGCCAGCGTAACGTCCCACACCTTGTGCTCAAAGAAAAATTCGGCACCGGCATCCTCGGCAAGATCAATCATCCTGCGATTCAGCACGCCCCGCGAAAGCGAGTAGATGCATTCGCCCTCCTTACCGTAATACTGAAACTTCAGTTCGTTGGAGATATGTATAGCCCGCTTGTCCATCGGAATGGCAATTTTGCGGATTTCTTCGCCAATGCCTATGTCGTCAAGTGCTTTCCAGCCGCGGTGCGACATGGCCAAATTAATAGAACGACCCGAAAATTGAATGGTGCGAATATCCGGGCTTCGGTCGTACACATGCACCGTATGGCCCGCCCGACGGAGGTAAATCGCCAGCAGCGTTCCTACCAATCCCGATCCGACAATCGCTATTCTCTTTGGAGTTTGCATCGCAAATATTTTTGCAAAGGTACATTAAATATTTGGGCGTGCCCCCGCGGCGGCGCTTACGTCAAAGCGCCGCCGCGGGGTCGGGCTTTTCGCTATAGCTTTCCGGGGCGCGCCCGCGCGCCCCGGAAAGGCTGCCGCGGCAATCCCTCACGCTAACGTCTTCAAATTAGCAGTAATTCAAAATATTTTTATTGTTTTTCAATAAATTTATATATCTTTGACGCAAATTATTTCGCATTATGGAAATTCGAATCACAACTCCCCACATCCTCAGATTTCTGGAAGTTTTTTCCTGGATCATTTTTATCGGCCTCTGCATAGAAGCCGGCGGCATCCTGTTTAACACCGCATATACATTGTTTATCAACCCGCAGGGCGCGGCAAATTTTTGGGAACACGCCAATCTCGAAGCGCTTTACCGCTTCGATCGCGGACATTTCGCTGCGATGGCAATCGTCATGTGCATAGTGGCAGTGCTGAAAGCTGTGATGTTTTACAGCATTGTATTATACTTCAAAAACAAAAAAATCAATTTTGCCAGCCCGTTCCATCCGGCACTGAAAAATTTCATTACCAATCTCGCGTATGCTTCATTCGCCATCGGCATTTTCTCGCTGTCAGGCGCGCGTTATTCCGAGTGGTTAACTCTGCAGGGCACCGTTGTTGACGATTTGCATAAACTGCACATCGGCGGATTCGATGTTTGGCTCTTTATGTCAGTGATATTGTTTGTAATTTCGCAACTTGTGAAACGCGGAATTGAAATCCAGACCGAAAACGAGCTAACCATCTGACTATGCCCATAATTGTAAACCTTGATGTCATGATGGCACGACGCAAGATGTCGCTCAATGAATTGTCCGATAAGGTAGGGCTTACGCTGTCGAACCTTTCGATATTAAAGACAGGCAAGGCTAAAGCAGTCCGGTTCAGCACGCTTGAGGCAATCTGCAAAGTGCTCGACTGCCAGCCGGGGGATATTCTCGAGTTTATTCCCGAGACATCTGATGAAAAGGAGCCGGCCTGACTAAAACCGGATAGGAGTACCCGTTGAAAAACCTCGGTTTTTGGCCAATACGCCACACATATGAAACAGCATTCTGGCACCTACATTTCCGTCCCAGTCATCATCCCCGGGCGCGACTTCCACAAGGTCGAAACCTATGATATTCTTACCGGATTCACCCAAACGGCTGATGAGATATGCGGCCTGTTCAAATGAAATCCCTCCCGGAACCGGCGTTCCTGTATTAGGGCAATACCACGAATACAGTGCATCGATATCAAAACTTACCGCAACATGCTCGGGCAACTGGCTGATAATCTCATCACACTGCTGCTCCCATGTAGTTCCGGAGAATGCGCGTTTTTTTAAATCATTATCGGTATAAATTTTTACACGATCGCCTGCCGCCGTTGCGACCTCAACCTCTTCCTTACAAAAATCCCTGATACCCACTTGCACCAGCTTGGTGAGTTGCGGAATTTTCAAAGCATTGTACATTATAGAAGCGTGCGAATAGGTGAAGCCTTCGTACGCAACCCGCAGATCCATATGGGCATCGAGGTGTAACATTCCGAAACTGCCATAATTTTCTGCCAAAGCTTCGTAATATCCTAAGGGCGTCGAGTGGTCTCCTCCTAACAAGGCCACCAATTTTCCGCGCTTAATCCACGAATCCACCCTTTCGCGCACCTCATCGTGCAGGCGGCGGCACTCCACATTAATTTTATCAAGATTAGCCGCTAACTTTTTCTCGCTGGCGATGTCTTTCCCACTCTCCAGTGCTTCAATAATCGGCTCCGCCATTTTGCGGTACTCGTCGCTGCGGTTGAGCCACTTTTCAGCGTGTCCGTCGAGATCGAGGTAGATGCCGAGTTTCCACAAATCAGGAAATTCCTGATGGTGAAGATCAACCTGAAAAGAGGCTTCCAGAATGGCCTCCGGGCCTTCGGCCGCGCCCGATCCGTAACTTACGGTTACTTCCCACGGCACCGGGACGACAATCAGTTCACTTTGTTCGGCAGTAAAAGGCAACCCAAAAAGATTGTTACCGGCCAATCCGGGCTGTGAAGGATCAAACCCTGCAATTATTTCGTCTTTTGTTTTCGTCATGATGATTAGCGGCTGATGCCGGATTTAAGTATTTGACCAAATTCGTACATATCCTCAAAGGAGCAGTACAGCGGCACGGGTGCCAGTCGGATTACATTAGGTTCGCGCCAATCGACGATGACGCCTTGATTCATGAGGTAGTCGAAAAGCGCTCTCCCCTGTCCGTGCAGAAACACAGACAACTGGCAGGCACGCTCTTTCGGATCGGACGGTGTGATGATTTCGAAACTGCCGCTAGCGCTTTGCGCGACATCTTTCAGAATAAACTCCAAGTACGATGTAATCCGATCGCGTTTTTCGATCAGCGCGTCCATTCCTACTTCGTCAAACATCTCAACAGAGGCCAGATATGGCGCCAGCGACAAGATCGGAAGGTTGCTCACCTGCCAGCCGTTTGCTCCCTGTACCGGGTCAAACTCCGGCTCCATTTTAAAACGACGTTCTTTGTTATGCCCCCACCACCCGGCAAACCGATTCAAATCGGTGTCGGAGTGATGCTTTTGATGCACGAAGATTCCGGAAGCATTTCCCGGTCCGGAATTCATGTATTTGTAACTGCACCATGCGGCAAAATCTACCTCCCAGTCGTGTAACTTTAAGGCTATGTTTCCTGCAGCGTGTGCCAGATCCCAACCTACATAAGCACCAGCGGCATGTCCGGCAGCAGTAATTTCTTTAATGTCAAAAACCTGTCCGGTGTAATAATTTACCCCTCCGATTAAAACCAGTGCTACTTCTTCAGCGTGTGCGGTAATGGTTGCAAGAATATCTTCGTGCCGAATGTTGTGCTCTCCCGGGCGACGCTTTACTTCCACGATTGCCTCCAGCGGGTTAAAACCGTGGAAGCGCACCTGACTTTGCATCATGTACTGATCACTCGGAAACGCTTTTTCTTCGCAGATAATTTTAAAGCGTTTTGCTGTGGGTTGATAAAAAGAAACCATCAGCAGGTGAAGGTTGACCGTAAGTGTGTTCATGACGGCGACTTCTTCCGGGAGTGCGCCGACTATCTTTGAGAGTGGATTACAGAATCTCTCGTGGTAGTCCCACCAGGGTTTGTCTGCATAAAAATGTCCCTCGACGGCGAGATTTGCCCAGTCGTTCATAATTTCATCGACATAGGCTTTAGTCCGTTTGGGTTGCAATCCCAGCGAATTTCCGGTGAAATAAATCACGCGGCGCCCGTTGACCTCCGGAAAGATAAATTCGTCACGGTACCGCCGCAGCGCGTCTTTCTCGTCACGATGTTGTGCAAATTCACGGGTATTGAGAAATTCCATCAGGTAATTTTTTTTGGTTCGTAAAGGTACAAAAGCTGCAGTTGCCGATGAGAACTGTCAATAAAAAAAGCAGGCCGAAGCCTGCTTGACAAAATGCTGTGTCGTTTACAAAATCAGCATGGCATCGCCATACGAATAGAAGCGATATTTTTCTTTGATGGCTTCTTCATAGGCCTTTTTCATCAGGTCGTGGCCCACAAAAGCAGAAATCATCATCAGAAGTGTGGATTTCGGCGTATGAAAATTCGTAATCATGCAATCTGCGATGGAGAAATCATACGGCGGGAAAATAAATTTGTTTGTCCACCCATCGTACGGATTCAGCAAGCGCGCCGAAGAAACTGAACTTTCTATAGCCCGCATCGATGTTGTTCCGACCGCGCAGACTTTCTTACGGTTGTTTTTTGCTGTATTAACCACATCACAGGCTTCCTGTGTAATGCGCAATTGCTCAGAGTCCATCTTGTGTTTGGAAAGATCTTCCACTTCCACCGGATTAAATGTGCCAAGTCCAACGTGAAGGGTAATTTCGGCAAAATTTACACCTTTGATTTCAAGACGCTTCATCAGGTGTTTTGAAAAATGCAGACCGGCAGTAGGTGCTGCCACGGCGCCTTCTTCTTTGGCGTAAATGGTTTGATAGCGCTCGGCATCTTCTGGCACTACTTCGCGGTTGATGTATTTTGGAATCGGCGTTTCGCCCAGTTCTTTGAGCTTGTAACGAAATTCGTCGTACGATCCGTCGTAGAGAAAACGCAAAGTTCTTCCGCGGGAGGTGGTATTATCAATTACTTCTGCCACGAGTGAATCGTCATCGCCGAAGTAGAGTTTATTTCCGATACGGATTTTTCTGGCCGGATCTACCAGTACATCCCAAAGTCGCTGTTCTGCGTTGAGTTCGCGCAGAAGAAACACCTCAATTCTGGCGCCGGTCTTTTCCTTGTTGCCGTAAAGGCGGGCCGGAAAAACCTTCGTATTGTTGATGATGAACACGTCACCGTCATCGAAATAGTCGATGATGTTGTGAAACATTTTGTGTTCAATGGTTTTGTCTTTTCGGTTGATCACCATCAGGCGCGACTCGTCGCGGTTTTCCGTTGGGTGCTCAGCGAGCAATTCTTTCGGAAGGTTGAAGTTGAAATGCGATAATTTCATGTATCAGATTTAAGCGCGCAAATATACGTTTGCAATACAGGGGTTGTCAAGTGTTTTGTACAGAAAGAATTAATAAAGTGAACATTGTTTGCTGCGCGGGGGAATCTGCCGGAAAATCAGCCGCTACGGGGGCGCACAAAACATCATCTTTAGCAGAATGCCCTAGCCCCGATGGGAGCGGCAGCCCGCAACCGCTTTGGCGGTGAGGACTACAGCGGACAGCGGGAAACAGCTTCTAAAAAATCAATTCGGAGTGAATACCTGCGATTTCCAGCGTGTCCCAGAATTGGGGGTACGACTTGGTTACGACCTTTGCATTGCGAATGGTGACGGGCATTACCAGCGCGAGAATGGCGAATGACATGGCCATGCGGTGATCGTCAAACGTTTCGATGGTTGGGTTTTCGACAAGCTTTGCCGGCGCTTCGAATCGGAGGCTGTCTGAGGTAATGGTTACATTAACGCCTACTTTTTTCAGTTCGCTTTGCAGCGCTGCGAGTCGGTTTGTTTCCTTAATAACCAGCGTGTGGAGTCCGCTAAGCGCGCACTTCATACCGAGTGCGGCACAGGTTACGGCAAGAGTTTGTGAGAGGTCGGGATTGTCGTTCAGATTGGCCTCGAATGCAGGTTCGTGGGCTGCCGTCTTTAGGATTTCGAGTTGGTTTCCGTTAAAAGTGCTTTCGACTCCAAACTTGCGGAAATGGGTCACGACCGCGCGATCGCCCTGCAAGCTGTCCGGCGAAAAACTTTCCAGCGTAAGCACGGTCCCGACGGGTGAGGCGGCTACAAAGCCAAAAAAATAGGAGGCAGAAGACCAGTCCGAGTCGACGGTTTGCACCTGGCGGGGCACTGCGGCATGGTGTCTTACCGAGATGTGCTCCGGAGCAATATCGACGTGTATGCCACATCGTTGAAGCAGCCCGACGGTCATTTGAAGGTAGGGTGCTGAAGTCGGAGTTCCGATAGGTTTTAGTTGCAGGCCGTTTGGAAGCGCGGGAGCGATCAGCAGAAGTGCACTCAGGAATTGGCTGCTGACGCCGGCCGGAACGGCGACTGATGTTCCGGGGAGGCTTTTACCGGTGATGCGAATCGGCGGGTAGCCTTCGTTTTTGCAATAGCTGATGTCGGCTCCGAGTTCGCGCAGCGCATTGACCAGAATTCCGATAGGGCGTTGCTGCATTCGTGCGGAGCCGGTGAGAATCACTTGCTTTCCCGGTTGTGTAGCAAAATAGGCCGTCAGAAAGCGCATGGCGGTGCCGGCGTGCCCGATATCGATGGTTTCGAAAGGGTTGACGAGGGCTGTTCGCAGAGCCATGGCGTCGTCTGAATCGGAGGCATTCTGAACGGTAATTGCGGGATACAAGGCCTGAAGCAATAACAGGCGGTTGGTTTCGGATTTGGAGCCCGGTACAGTAATTTTTACGGGCTGTAGGGTGCTTTTATGCAGGAAACGGTCACTACCGGAGTTTCTCATTGGTGTGATGACGATCGTGATCGCGCCGGGTTTTGAGTTCCAGTTTTTTATCAAAAGCATCTTGCAGATTTACGCCGGTTTGATTGGCAAGGCACAGGACAACGAAGAGCACATCGGCGAGTTCTTCTCCTAAATCTTTAGCCTTATCGCTTTCTTTCTCGGATTGTTCGCCGTAGCGGCGGGCTATAATGCGGGCTACCTCGCCTACTTCTTCTGTGAGTTGCGCCATATTAGTGAGTTCGTTAAAGTAACGGACTCCGTGATTTTTTATCCACGTATCAACGTCTTGCTGGGCGTTACGTATATCCATCAGATTTTTTTGAGTACAATTTTTTCGTTTTGCTTCTCAATCATTTTTTTGAAAAACGATTGCAACATCGGATAATCTTCCGGTCCGACAATCGCCTGATTGATGTCAAAGGTACAAAGCACCTGCAATTTATTACCGGTAGCGCTGATATTAAGTGCAAAAGTGCCCAGATTTTTCTCCATGGATAATTGCTGGGGCGCAGGAATTGACTCGATTTCAAATCCCTGCGGAATAGTGATGCTGATGGTGTATTTGTCCTGATACGGAAACGAAAAATCGACGGGATATTCCCGCTTTTCGGCTTTGAAAGGGTTCTCGCGCCGCGCTAAAAACAGTAGTGGTGAAAAGTACATTTTATTACCCACTACGTCGACGGCATTTGTGTGTCGGAAATCCATGAGTTCCGTGACCGGTGCGGTCATATCTGCATTTTGAATATCGATGGATTCGATTTCAAAGCCGGTAAAACGCCCTTCCAGTTTCTCGATATAGCTGTCTTTACTTAGGGCGCCATAGTGCGTCCGATATTGCAGTGCATTATAATCAAAATACTGGTCGCGCAATTTACCCTGGAGTTGACCGTCCTGAGTAATTTCGGCCATAATGGTTACGATTTCTTTGGAATTCTTTTTCGGCATGAGGTCGACCGGGGCCGAACTACCGTTCTCCCTCACGATTAATCCGGTCCAGTTCAGGGCTTCCACCGGAATTACGTTGGGCATGGCGAATTTGCTGGTGGCATCAAGGAGGATTAAGTCGTTTTGAATTTCAATCGCCGCGATTACATAATTAAATGCAGTTCGCGATGGCGACAAAGGAATTCCGTGTGATCGGGTGCTTACCAGTACGGGATTTGCGTTCAGACCCGCATTTCTGAGCAAACCGATCAGCAGCAGATTGATTTCGGCCACATTACCGGTTTTTTCTTCAAATGCTTTTTTAATTCCTTTTTTACAGTAATAGCCATAGTCGCCGTCCCAGTTCATGTGTGATTTTACGAATGAGAAGATAGCAGCAGCTTTTTCTCCGGGTGAGGTTCCTCCGGCTGACGCTGTAGTTGCGACCTGCGTCAGGAAAGATGTTTTGCCCAATTCTACGCCAAAATCCTGATGATTATAAATCGTTTTGACCACATCTTCCCATGTAGTGCTATAGTGTTGCGCCGGAGCGTCGGGGTAGCGCGTCATCACTAATTCGTGTTTAATGCCCGACAAATAGTTGTTGATGTTATTAACGTACTGTTCATCGCGCATTGCCGGTACATTATGAATGGTGTATGTCGTTACTGCTTCATTAAATTGAATGGATCGGCGCTCCGCATTTTGCACCGTGCCCGTTGCGTGAAGATCTTTACGGACATGACTGTAATCCAGTAGCCGCTTTTCTATGGACTGTTGTACCTCGGGGAAAATGTAACCTCTTTGTGCGACGCGATATCCGAAATACTCCGGGATTTTGGTTTTGTAAAAACAATATTCGATGGGAAATCCGCTTTGAAAATCCCACGGATCAATGGTTGATAAGTGCGGGGATTCGATTGTCATTGTATACTCGATGACAGAACCCTCTTTAATATCGGGAAGGGTAATCTTGCGACGCGCCCAATCCTTGTTTATCTTCTCTTCAAATTCGCCCTCGCTTTTTAATTTTGATTTTACCACTTTACCATCGATCGCATTGTATGTCGCCGCGTCGCTAAAATGCAGTTTTTCCTTAGGGCTACCCACGTAATATGCTCGTGCTACAGTACCTAAAAACAGGGCGTCTTTCTTGTAAATTTTAATCCGCATTTGCATTTCGGTGCGGTATACAAAGCCGTGATCCTGGGTGTAGTTAAAAGAGGTCTGCCCGACTTTATACAAAATAGCCGCTGCCGCCGAAGTATCGGTAGGGTGCGACTTCTGCTGAAGCATTTCTAAAGTAACCTTTTCCGGCTTAAATTCCTGCGCTACTGCGGAAAAAAGGGGTAGTAACAAAAAGTAAAGTGTAAATTTTTTCATTCTATGGTGTTTTAGCAAGAACTACTTTTGCGTTATCGTTACGCGCAATTTGTTCTCTGAATTTTCGATATTCTTCATATTCGGAGGCGGAATAACTCCCCTGATTTATCGTGATGCTCCGCAAGTATTTTAATTTCGTTGGCCCTGACTTTTCTAATCTGCTCGTGTATGATCCGAATTTGCCCGCAATCAGCGTGTTTTCGGGTTGCGCTTCTACGGTGTAACCTTCCGGCAGGTTAATTTCTACTTCATCAACGTCGGAATACCCGCGTTGAATTTCGAAGGGTTGTGTGCGGTTGCGGTATCTTTGGGGCACAAACTGTTGATTATTGAATGCGTTAACGGGGAAGATGATCCGCCCACCGGTAACGTCTGCATATCGTTCGGATACAATTTCCAGTTGTTCCTCGTAGCAATGTTTTTCCCGGTTATCGTGTTTCGTACTTTTTCTAATTTTTAAATCATTAACGTTGGAGAACAGTTCTTTATAGTGCAAATCCAACTCGTCTACTGACTTATTATTCAAACCGAGCCGTGAACCATACTGCATGCCCGTGGAACTAAAAGCGACTGTTCCGCTCAGAACTCCTTCCGGCGAGATAGCGTACGTTCCTTTACACGTTTGCAAACTTGCAGAAGCAGCTAAGGCCGGCGTGCGGATTACTTCGCCCCCATCAGGCTTGATGATCAGTACATCCCGATCGTCAAAATGCGTATCGAGAAAGCCAAACGGAGCAGTTTGACTGGTGCATTCCAGCATGGTAAAACCATTGCTATTCGGAATCGCCAGAATCGCATGATTTCCTTGCTGACTGATGAGATCGGTTTGCAAATCCACTTTGTAATCACTTGCATACAGCAGGGTGTAGTATGACGGCACCCCCACGGTTGCGAGCAGCGCACGGGTGTAATTGGATAACGCCTTACAGTCGCCATAACCCAACCGATCAACGGTTGAGGCCTTCATTGGTTTCCATCCTCCGATTCCAAGCTGGATACTCACGTACCGGGTATTATCCTGTACATATTTGTATACGATAGCCGCTTTTCGAAGCGGGTCTGTTTCTGTACCTACGAGGTTGCGGATTTTGGCTTTCGTTTGCTCCGGCAAATCGTCCGTGCCTTCGAGTAAATTTTTATATGTCCACAACCCAAACTCTTTCCAGCTTTCAGCATTTCCATCGACACCTTCCAGATGAAATTGCTGCAATGCAAATCGAACTATGGGAACCATTCTGGAAATCGACGGCGCCAGCGATTCATATTTTAGAGCCGGAAGATTTGCTGTGCTGTAGAATAAACGACCACCGGACGAGCTTGTCGTGAGATTGGCGGATGAAGGGTTCACTACTTTGTGTGTGAACTTAAGATCCGTCGGATAGCTCACCGAAACCTCTGACTTTTCAACTGCTATATTGTAATCATCGATGGGTCTCCACCACGGGATAAATGCCGTGTTTTCGCTGTGCACTTCGCTGTCAAAAACTAACGTGAACGGATAAGTGACCGGAGTAAAATCCAGATAAACTATTTTTTCATCGGTGATTTCAGAAGCATCCGCAGTGGCTTCCGACTTAAAATCCTTCTGCTTAAAACGCTTAATTTCGCGACCCGCCGCATCCAAAATGATTGCATTGATGTTTCTGACATCACCGGATTCTGAGGCATTTAAATGATTGGTTCCCAATTTATTCAGAATCGTGACAACACGATGACGGGTGATTGTCATCGACTTGCGATCTTTAATGGTAATGCTTAGCTTTTCTTCGCGCACGACGGCATTGGCATTAGCCGTTAATGCAGCCGGAATTGCGGCAACGCTAAAATCAGGATTTTGGGCCCACGATAATGCTGTGGCCAGAAAAATTAAAACGCGAAACATGCGGGGTTAAATTTCTCAAATATAAAAATTTAGAAATAATTAACAATCCCGCGAGTCGATAATTATCGTTACCGGACCGTCATTCACAAGACTAACTTTCATGTCGGCACCAAAAACACCGGTTTTTACAGGTCGACCCGAGATGCTCTGCAATTGTTCGATAAAGGATTCATAAAGTGGAATGGCTTGTTCGGGTCGGGCTGCTTTGATAAAAGATGGACGGTTCCCTTTTCGTGTTTGGGCATGAAGTGTAAACTGACTTATAACCAGCATTTCTCCGCCTACATCCAGGACGGAGCGGTTCATCAACTGCGATTCATCGTTGAAGATCCGCATGGCGCTGATTTTTGAAGCGAGGTAGGTGCTGTCTGAGTTAACATCGGCCGTTTCTATTCCGAGTAAGATCAGCAGTCCTGCTCCTATTTCATTGTGAATTTTTCCGTCGATAGTGACATGGGCCCGACTGACGCGTTGAATTACTGCTCTCATTCGACTTCGGAATAATCATCTCCGTACGAATCAGAGCGATACGTTTCATCGTCACCTTCAAGTATCTGAAGATAACTGCGATATCGCGACCACGCAATCTCATCGCGTTCCAGTGCTGCTTTTACAGCACAATTCGGTTCTTCCTTGTGCAGGCAATTATTAAATTTACAATCCTGTTTGAGTCGGAACATTTCCGGAAAATAATCGCTAATCTCTTCTTTTTCCATATCTACCATGCCGAATCCCCGAATTCCCGGCGTGTCGATAATGCGCGCATCGAAATGCAAATCGTACATTTCGGCGAATGTCGTGGTATGCTGACCTTGCATGTGCTGCATGGATATTTCTTTGGTTCGCAGGTCAAGAGCCGGTTCGAGTGCGTTGACCAGCGTAGACTTCCCCACGCCGGAATGTCCGGAAAACATTGATACTTTTCCGCGCATCCGTTCTTTTAAGTCGTGAAGCCCTTCGCCGCTAAGTGCGGAAAGCCGGATGCAGGGATACCCGATAGAAGAATACACGTGATTCAGGTACAGGAATTCGTCCTCCATGTCGCCTGAGTAGGAATCCGTTTTGCTGAAAAGAAGCACTGCGGGAATCTCATACGCCTCTGCCGTAGCCAGAAAACGATCGATAAAACTGGTAGTCGTGAGCGGGTTGTTGATGGTAACGAGAAGGAATACCTGATCGATGTTTGCCGCAATGATGTGCAGCTGTTTTGACAGATTGACGGATTTTCTTACGATGTAATTCTTTCGATCGTGCACTTCCGAAATGGCACCGGTGGTTTTTCCGGCCATTTCTTCAATTGTAAATTCTACAATATCGCCAACTGCGACCGGATTGGTACTGCGCACGCCTTTAAGGCGGTACTTTCCCTTCATTCGGCATTCGATGAAACGACCGTCTTCTGCTTTTACATTATACCAACTTCCCGTGGATTTATATACCGTTCCCGTCATTCGTCAAAAATACTATTTTGATTTTTTACTGCGGATGATTTCCTGTTGGTGGGTAATGCTTTCCTGATGAATTGCATGGAATAACTTATGCAGGAAATCCTCGCTAAGATTAACCCGGCTGCCCTCTTCGCGCATCTTGTCGAGCACTTCGCGCCAGCGTTTGGGCTGGAGCACCGCTACATTGCGTTCTTTTTTCAGCTTGCCGATTTCATCTGCGATCATCATTCGCTTGCCAAGCGCTTCGAGAATTTTTGAATCGTACTCGTCTATTTGCGTACGAAACCGCGCGAGCTGTTGCTGAAAATCAGTACTGCTATCGTTGGGGTTGCGCACTTCAAGCGCGTTTAGTATTTCCTTTAAACGCGTTGGCGTTACTTGCTGTGCGGCATCGCTCCAGGCATTGTCCGGGTCGATGTGTGTTTCGATCATAAGTCCGTCGTAACTCAGATTAAGCGACTGTTGTGCGACTTCTGCAATTTTATCGCGGCGGCCCGTAATGTGCGACGGATCGCAGAGCAGAGGTAAATCGGGCAACAGGTTTTGCAGTTCGATGGCAATTTGCCACTCCGGATTATTGCGATAGCCTGTTTTCTCATAAGTCGAAAACCCGCGGTGAATGGCTCCGATTTTTCGGATCCCTGCTTTGTAAATCCGTTCGATGCCACCGAGCCAAAGCGCCAGATCGGGGTTTACCGGATTTTTTACGAGCACTACCTTGTCAGTTCCTTCGAGTGCGTCTGCAATTTCCTGTACCAAAAACGGATTTACGGTAGTTCGAGCGCCAATCCAAAGCACATCAATATCGTGTTCGAGAGCGAGTCGGACATGTGCTGCATTGGCGACTTCAATGGCCATCAGCAGACCGGTTTGTTCTTTTGCTTTCCGGAGCCAATTCAAACCAATAGCTCCTACCCCTTCGAACCCGCCCGGACGGGTGCGGGGTTTCCAGATTCCGGCACGGAAAATTTTCACAGCAGTGCCTGAAATTTCCATGGCGATCTGCAGCACCTGATTTTCCGTTTCGGCGCTACAGGGTCCGGCCACAATGAGCGGCTTGCCCTCAGAGAGCTCGTCGAACCATTGGCGAAGTTGCGGGTCGTTTTTCACGGTATACTTTTGAACAAAAGTAGCCGTTGTTACTGTATCGGTGTTTTAAAATTCAGACAAAAATCTTTTTTCTGTCTACTTTTGTTACAAATTCAGCTTATGTCTATTGAGGTAAACCAGATTTCGAAAGTCTACGGATCGCAAAAAGCGCTTGATGACGTTAGCTTTACCGTTCAACGCGGGGAGATAGTTGGCTTTTTGGGGCCGAACGGCGCGGGTAAATCGACGCTCATGAAAATTCTAACCACCTTTCTGGAACCGGATGGAGGCGAAGCAGCGGTAAACGGTCATGATGTGCGTCGCGAAAAGAAACTGGTGCAGCGCTCGGTGGGTTATCTGCCCGAGCACAATCCGCTGTATCTGGATTTGTACGTGAAGGAATACCTCGAGTTCAACGCAGGCGTTTATGGGGTGCCGCCGTCGCGCATCGAAGAGGTTATTTCTATTACCGGATTAACGCCGGAACGGCACAAAAAAATCGGACAGCTTTCGAAAGGATACCGCCAGCGTGTGGGTCTGGCCACGGCGCTGTTGCATGATCCGGAGGTACTCATTCTCGATGAACCTACCACAGGACTGGATCCGAATCAGTTGGTTGAAATTCGCCGGGTAATACGCGAAGCAGGGCGCAACAAAACGGTTTTTTTATCGACGCATATTTTACAAGAGGTTGAGGCTATCTGCGACCGTGTGATCATTATCGACAAAGGAAAAATTGTCGCTGACAATAAAATTGACCGCCTTGCCGATGCGCAGGAGCAAATTTTGGAAGTTGAATTCAGCGCGCCGGTACGTGCGGATCAGCTCTCAACGCTACCCATGCTGGTATCGCATGAGCTCGAAGGATCAATATGGACCTTAACTTTTGCAGCCGACCGGGACATGCGTCCGGAAATATTTGATTTTGCTACGGCTCAAAACCTAAAAATCCTCCAAATCGTTCAGCGCACCAAAAATCTGGAGCACGTTTTCCGCGAGAAAACTTCCTGATCGGAGACAACGACATTCGGCATCAGACCTTGCTAACACCCGTATCTTTTATGAAAAACATTTCTTTCACGCTCTTACTCTTGCTGACCATTACTGGTTATTCGCAGCCTTTGTTTGAGTATGAATTTGATAAGAACATTACCATTGAGGTTCCGGAAGAAACCGAGGAAGGACAAATACCAAACGGAAAATTTATCCGGAGTACTACCGACGGGGTTGTTTTTACCTTTTCGAGTTCGGATAAAGCGAAGGAGCGGCTGGCCACAATTGATGATGCCGGACTGACCACATTGTTCCAGGGTGTGCGTGATGGCAATTTAAAATCCACTAAAGGAACCCTTGTTTTCGATGAGATAATTACGCTTCAAAACATCAAAACAGCGCACTACCGATTTACATTTTTATCTGAAGGAGCGGATTTAATGGTAGAAAGCTACGTGTTTACCTATAAAAATTTGCTGTACATTCTGCAGTTCAGGTCGACGGAAAAGGACGCAACCAACCACGAAGCTTATCGAAAACGAATCATCGACGGGATTCGGTTTAAGTAAGGTAACCTTGACGATCATTGCAGCATTAAACGACCGGTAAAATGCTGGTTGACATTAATTTCTGCGGGTAATCCGGTGCAGTACACATTGCCGGTAGACCAGATATCTCCTGATAGCGACTGCGTGACTTTCATGCGCAAATGATTGGAACTGCGATGAAAAATATAGGCGTTTGTGGCGGTTAAATCCTGCGCAAACAACGGTCCGTTTCCGTCGTAAAAGGCCGCTGTGAGTTGCTGCGTTGCGCCACTTATGTAAAATCCTGAGACGTTGTTGGTTTCGATAAAGAGTTCCTGATTGTTGATGTTAAGATGCCATTCGGAAGTTCCGTTTCCGACGGCGTTCAGATGGAGTCTCGGAAATGTAAGTGTGCCTTCGGAACTGATTTTCTGTTCGCTATGGCTGCTGATCTGCTTTAATTCGGAAACGGTGACAAAAACGGTGGTTACACCGTAGGCGCGCCGCCAGTTGCATGGAGCGTGATCGGTGAGGATCAATGTGCTGTCTGCCACTTCTGCCGTGATGTCATCCAGCAGATTTTCACCGGTAACGATACTTACTTCCTGCTCGTCGCCCTGACGAATGACCAGTGCAATGCCGCGGTTGACGCGAATTTTATTAAATGCGGGAACGTCGGCGGGTATGGTGGTGATGTTTCCGGATCGCTGCACGCACTCTTCAAGCGACGAGCAGGACATCAGAAGCAGCAGTAGTATCGAAGCGGCGTATTTCATAAACGGACTCCTAAATTAAATTCCATTGCTTCGGCCAAAAAGCCGTGTGTTTTAACCGACACGCCGGTAAAAATTTTGTTGGTAAGGTAATATTTGGCGCCGATGCGGTCGTAAAAACGCTGATCGGTTTTGAGTGGGCGATAAACGTAATGTCCGACCTGCGCCTCGAAGGAAAGGCGGTTGATAAACAATTCAGCGCCGATGAACACTCCTGCCCGCTTCCAATCGGTATCCGGAGAAATATTTAATTCCGGATAAGCCGCGGATTTATAGCGGATGTACCCTTTCTGATAATTGGAAAAAAAGATTTCGGCACCGGCTTGCAGCGAAAATTTCCGACTGATGCGTTTATCGGCGAAAATTGCAGGATGATAAAAAACGAATTGACCGCTGTTGGCAATTAAACTTTCATTTACTCCCGAACGCAGCACCAGATTTACTTTTACCGGCTCAGTTACTTTTTGCGGAGGAACGGAGTCCCGAACGTAAGCGCGGGCAGGCTCAAAATTGTAATTCACTCCTACATTGACATTGTAGGTATTCACGCCGCTGTTGGGAGATTTGATGCGCCCGTTGGAAAAATGCGTAAACATGAATCCGGCTTGCACGGCAAAATGCGAACCGATGGATTGTCTGAAGTTCAGCGCGAAGTTGGTATTTTCCATAAACCGCGTGCTGAAGGCGCTGTTGCGGTAATTGGTTTCATTATCGTGCGGATTGCTGTTCATGCCGATTCCTTGTGCTACCTTGAACTGCAGACGGCGTTTCCAGAAGTAGAAGTTGTATTGCATTCCGATGGCAAGATTATATCCGAGAATGGGATTTTTAAAATCCTGATATAGCACATACACGCCATAATCGGGGTAGTTGTAAATTCGTTCCCAAGCTTCGCGTCCGTAGGTTTGTTTAACGACACTTACCATTACTCCCTCGGGGTGGCCGGCCAGAAAATGGTGCAAATCGGGTGAGTGCGCCATGACGTTACCCGTGAAATAATTGACGTCGGCGGCAAGGGTTTCTTTTTGCGCGTAAAGGCTAAAAGCGAAAAGCAGAAGCGATAGAATCGGAAGTTGCCGCATCGGACAAATATAGTAGCTTCGGGCGGAACAGCGGTTTTGCCGCTTAACAAATCGGGGAAAAACTTACAGCCCCGGTGGCAGCGTAAAGCCCGGAGCCCGAACGGCGTGCGGTTTGCAGCGGTGCGGCGGCGACCGGAGGAAGCCGTTGCGACGCGGACAAAACGCCGGCGTTGGGGCGAGGACTTGCAGCGAACAACGGGACCGAAGTTAATGAGAAACGGAAAGTTGGTGCTGCACAATTTGTAACGCCGTTATAAAATGCGATGTGCGTTTTCAAAATTGCGGTTTTGTAATATCTTTGCAACACAATTTGAGGAAAAATTTGACTGATTGCAACCTCGGTAAAAAATGCTAAAGCAGGGATACCTCTTTAGCCGGCATGCGATCTTTCCTCAGGCTAAATTAAGACACAAAATGGCGTATTTTTTTACTTCAGAGTCGGTGAGCGAAGGGCATCCCGACAAAGTTGCCGATCAGATATCGGATGCATTGATTGATAATTTTCTGGCTTTTGACCCTGATTCCAAGGTGGCCTGCGAGACGCTGGTTACAACCGGGCAGGTGGTTTTGGCGGGAGAGGTGAAATCGAAAGTTTATCTCGACGTGCAGAAAATTGCGCGCGAGGTGATTCGCAAGATTGGTTACACGCGCAGTGAGTATATGTTTGAGGCGAATTCCTGCGGAATTTTGTCGGCAATTCACGAGCAGTCAGGCGATATCAATCAGGGTGTTGAACGTACCAACAAGGAAGATCAGGGTGCGGGCGACCAGGGGATGATGTTTGGTTATGCAGTAAATGAAACGGAGGATTATATGCCGCTTCCGCTGGATCTGTCGCACAAACTTTTGCAGGAACTGGCAGAGTTGCGCAAAGAGTGCAGCGAGATTACTTATTTGCGCCCGGACGCTAAGTCGCAAGTAACGCTGGAATACGACGATGCACATCGACCGGTGCGGGTGACGACTATTGTTCTATCGACGCAGCACGATGAATTTGACACTGAAAAACGAATGCAGGAGAAAATTTCGGCTGATATTAAATCGATTTTAATTCCGCGTGTTCTCGCGAAATATCCGGGTTATCAACGTTATTTTAATGACGAAATCGTGTATCACATCAATCCGACCGGGAAATTTGTGATCGGCGGCCCGCATGGCGACACGGGACTGACGGGACGGAAGATTATCGTGGATACCTATGGCGGTCGCGGTGCGCATGGCGGTGGTGCATTTTCCGGAAAAGACCCGAGTAAGGTCGACCGGAGTGCAGCGTACGCGGCGCGTTATATTGCAAAAAATTTGGTAGCGGCAGGCGTTTCTGAGGAAATTCTGGTGCAGGTTTCTTATGCAATTGGCGTGGCAAAGCCTATGGGCGTTTTTGTGAATACTTACGGCCGTTCCAAGGTGGCGATGACGGACGGGCAGATTGCGGAAGTTGTTGCGCGCCTGTTTGATTTGCGACCATACGCTATTGAGCAGAAATTCAAACTTCGCACACCGATTTATAGTGAAACGGCTGCCTACGGGCATATGGGCCGTAAACCGGAATTGAAAGAGAAACCTTTTGAGCAGCACGATGGGACAAAGAAAGTAGTGACAGTGGAGCTATTTTCCTGGGAGAAGTTGGATGATGTGGAAACCATTCGAAAAGAATTTAAGTTGTAGGTTTTGTTTATACTGCGCGAAAGGATTCTTTACTGCGCGAAGGATTCGCGCAGTAGCTATGTTTTTCTGCGCGAAGGATTCGCGTGGTAGCTGTTTTTTTACTGCGCGAAAGGATTCGCGCAGTAGCTATGTTTTTCTGCGCGAAGGATTCGCACAGTAGCTGTTTTTTTTTACTGCGCGAAAGGATTCGCGCAGTAGCTATATTTTTCTGCGCGAAGGATTCGCGCAGTAGCAGCTTATAGTTTCTGCTGAAAAACTGTTATGTCCGGCAAAAGTCCTTCGATACCTGCATAATCGCAAGCACTGCTGTATTTGTAATCTTCAGGTCTAAATACAATTCCTGCCTTTACAGGGTTGTTGTGGATGTAATCAATCTTTTGCTGGATTACTTTATTACTCCACAATTCGATAGGGTGATTATCGTGCCGCCAAAACTGATAATCGGTAGTGTTTGAATTTCCGGCGGCTTCCATCTTAAAGTAATTTAGCAGATATTCTTTTCTACTTTCTCGGTAATTCTCCTGAATTGCTTTTCTTATACTTCGGCTTGTAAACCTCTTAAAATCGCCTAACAAAAGCTCTGGTTTTTGTCCATTGGTACTTCTGAAGATCAAATGGACGTGATTTGTCATAACACACCATGCAAAAATCTCCATTCCTTTGTGCGTTTGACAATAGCGTAAACTTTGTAATAGTCGGTCTTTATATACAACTCTGGTAAAAACGTCTAACCAGCCTACCACTGCAAAACTTACAAAGTAGAGTCCTACCGGGTTACGAAATTTGTAATTTCTGCTCATGGCTGACAGTATTCAAATTGTATTATACTGTGGCTAAATAAATTTTTTTTTGAATGATTGTGTTACGGTTTTGGTGGTATACAGGATACTGCGCGAAGGATTCGCGCAGTAGCTAGATTTTTCTGCGCGAAGGATTCGCGCAGTAGCTAATTTTTACTGCGCGAAGGATTCGCGCAGCAGCATTATTTTAAACTGTAACGGAGGGCGAAGAGGATGAAGCGTGGTTGCACTACGTACCGCGAGGTGCTGGAGCGGAATTGGTTAAAATTGTCGTCGTTGAGCGTGGTAGTGTTCAGCAGGTTGGTGGCACTGACTTTATACTCCCATTTGCTGTCGGGTTTACGGTACATGAGTGTGGCGTTCAGGAAATCGTATTTGTTGTCAACTTCAAAACCATCACTGCCGTAATAGTGGTAAAAGTCGTACTCGGCGATTACTGAAAATCCTTTTAAAAAATAATAATCAATATTGACGAAAGGCCGCTCTGTAAAAAATCGTGCATCGTTATAACTGTTGATGGCGATGTTGTATCCCACTTCGATATTCGGCCATTTGTTGTAATTGGTGGAGGCGCTAACTGTATAGTTTTGCGTAAGCGACTCGGTGGTAATTATGGCGCCCTGTGCCAGACTGGCATTGTAATCAAGAATGTTGTTAAACTTGGACCAATTCATGTTGGCGCCGACCGATGCTTTATAATACCGAAGAAAAGATCGTCCGTAGGTTGCGCTACCTGACAAGGTTTCATCAGCCATGTTGGAACCGAGATTTACCGCAGTGTTTACCTGATTGTTGCCAATGAAAAACGCTCCGTTCTTAATCGCGTCAATGCGGCGGGTGTAAATAACCGTCGCAAATATGTTAGTGAAATTAAACATGTTAAAATTCGAATATCGAAGTGAATGCTGTTGCAAAAATGCATTCTCCAAAAACCGATTTCCGCGAAATAAGGCGTTGTAATTCGTAAACGTAAATCCGTCTGCAAACCGGTTGACATCTGTAAAATCAGTTGTTAGGGCGAAGTTGTAAACCAGTGTTTCTGATTTTTTAATCTGGTACAGCACATTAAGATCGGGTAAAACGCGGAAAAAATCATCACGTACTTTGGTGCCGCGCTGTACATTAAAAGTATTGTATTTGTGGAGGCTAAATCCAGGCGTGAGCGTAAATTTCCCTGTCATGATGCGGTAATGCAATCCCAAGAATGCATCATTAAACATAAACCGTACATCGTTTCGCGTATTGGGATTCAGCGAATTTATCGTGCCGTCGGAAAGCGTTTGAAAAATCTGCGAATCAAAATTCTGGTGCGAATACGTGTTCCCCAGCGTCACATTAAAGTGACTTTTTGGTGTTAGCAGATAATAATAATCGATTTTCCCATCCAGCTTCGAGGTTCTTGCGACGCGCTCCTGGGTAAGGTTGTAACGCACATCATCGACAATTCCGAGGTTGCCGTCAGCTTCCTCCGGAATAGTGCTGTCCGGGAACGGATTTACACCAAGATCCGGATTGTAGCGGGGATCTTCATCCTGATACAGATGTTGTACTTCGACAGCGAGAACATGCTTATCGCTGCTGGTAGAATACATGCTAAAATTCTGATTGAGTGAAATGGGAGTTTGATCACGGAACTCTGTAATGGTCTGACTTTGGTCCACAAACGGTATTACATCCGAAATCAGGGTGCTGCGCTCGTCCTGAGCCGAGATTTTTAGAAGCGCATCATAATCGATTTGCAGTGCTGCGTTTGGTTTAAATACAGAACTCAGTTTGAAGAGTCCGAGATCGCTTTGCTGATGCGATGAAGCTTTCCGAAACTCGGTCGATTCGGCTCCGGGTATCAAAATGTCAGTGCGGGTGCTGGTTTCGGTATCAGTAAGTGTGGATGAAAAAATGGCAAAACCGCTGAGCGACCATTTTTCATTTACGTTATATGAGAAATTGGCGGCGCCAAACCGTGTTTCGATTTCTCGCGCGCGGTCATTCTGGAGAAGTGAAAGTCCGAGGTCGTTGCTGGTGACATTAAAATTCGTACCCCCTTTCCGCATCATAGAGCGGAAGCCGCCCGTAAATTTGAAATAATCCTGTGTGGTAAAAGGCAGTAAACCCACATTGTTCATGTCGCCAATCAGGTTGATACTGTATTTGGGATTGTAGTAAAACACCTTGGGGTTGATGTTGTATCGGGCTTCATCGTGGCCTACGCCTATTCCGGCCTCATTATCGCCGAACCAGAAATTTTTCTTTCCGTCTTTCAGCTTAATGTTCATTGCGATTGATTCCTCATTATTTTCGACCGGTTTTAGTGCAGATATTTCGTTAAAATTTCGCAGCACCTGCACTTTGGCAACAGCGTCCGCAGGAATGTTTTTTACGCCGAGTTTAGTATCTCCGTCAAAAAAATCTTTTCCTTCTACCATAAGCTTGGTGACGGTTTTTCCTTCGACCTGGACTTCACCATTGGCATTAACTTCAACCCCGGGTAATTTCTTCAAAACATCCCCAAGTTTTCTTTCGGTTCCGGTAGTAAATGAATCCGCATTGTAACTGATTGTATCGCCACTTACCGTAACGGGCATTTCGCGTACAATCTCAACGCCTTCCAGCTCAATGCCACCGGGCTCAAGCACGATGGTTTGGGAAATATCTTCAGTCGCAGTTGAGAGAGAGAACTCTTTGGGCTGCATACCAAGGTAGCTCACTTTAATGGTGTAGACCGTACTTTGTTTAAGCGTAAGGGCAAAGCGACCTTTATCGTTGGTTATGGCGTACGAATCAATGCCTTTTGTGGCGGAATTAACGGCCATGATGTTGGCCATTTCCAAACCGTTGGCGTCTTTATCCGTGATGTATCCGTCAAAACGAATCCATTGCGCAGAGGCTACGGCACTGCATAGAAAAAGTACCGTTACAAAAATGTATTTCATTAACGCTGAATTCTTACGCCGTTAGAGTTTCCGCGCTGCTGAAACATTTGCTGCATTTCTTCGACTTTCTTCAACATGATTTCGTCAAAGCGGGCCTGCGTCACGACTTCACCTTTGGTCGGTATTTTAATTTCCTTTCTCTCTTTAGGATTCAAGACGATTTTAGAGCAAAGGATAACCGTTCTACCCGCACTTGCCTCCAGGATCAGACCCGGAAGACCATGATAGTTCTCCGGTCCGTGTCCGACAGGAATTTCCGGCGTATACCAAGCGGTTATTTCGAGATTTTCAGGCATTTCGCCGCGATTGAAGAAATTGGTTGTGCGCGGCGCTTCTTTGGTTTTTTCTTGCTCTTCGGGTGATTTAGGTTTAAAATTGCGGAAATCCGACTTCGACGCCGGGGCAATTGCAGTGGCCTTCATACAGAGATATTGTCCGATTTGCTTGGTTTCTCCCGTCATTTTCCATTCGTATTTCGGCAGGGAATCACTTACCAGAAATTCTTTACCCATCAATTCCTTTTCAATTCGGAAATTTTTGGTTTTCAGGTTTTTGTAATGCTTGCCTCCTCCA
>ERZ1066122.621-NODE-621-length-36039-cov-21.917908_pt1 | contig 36039 bp, 32 predicted proteins | sample MGYA00382769_ERZ1066122 | MGnify/ENA primary metagenome ERZ1066122 (study PRJEB33369, sample SAMEA5778352) | biofilm metagenome | biome: Industrial cooling water; feature: Water cooling tower basin; material: Biofilm | place: United Arab Emirates | collected... | reverse complement strand
AGCTTCTCCTCGCCCTTCTCGCCTTTCACGGTGAGCGAGGTCGGGCCGGTCAGCGTGCCCTCGCCCATGTGCACGGTGATCCTGTTCTTCTTCATCAGGTGGGTGACGCCCTGGTTGAGCTGCTTCGCCACCCCGCGGCTGCGCTTGACCACGGCCTCCAGATCGGCCTCGATGGTCCCGGCGAGCTTGAGTCCATAGGCGCTGGCGTGCTGGGCATAGTGCAGGATCTCGGCCGAGCGCAGCAGCGCCTTGGTCGGGATGCAGCCCCAGTTGAGGCAGATCCCGCCGAGCAGTTCGCGCTCGACGATCGCGGTCTTCAGCCCCAGCTGCGCGCAGCGGATCGCCGCGACGTACCCACCGGGTCCGCTTCCGAGCACGATTACGTCGTATTGGTCAGCCATGGTTCGTCTCGTTCAGCCTTCATCTGGTCGCAGACATGGACCGCTTGTTACACAGTCCTGGAGAAGAAAAGTCGCCCGTTTGCGGGGGCGCGGAAACGGGTTGTTCGGTGCGGGTGAGCGGGCGGGCCATGCCGCTTCTTGGCACAACCGGCACGCTGTAGGACAGCGTTCACTTTCCCCCTCTCCCCAACCCCTCTCCCGCGAGGGGAGAGGGGCTAGTCTTCTCCTCTCCCCTTGCGGGAGAGGAAGGGGCCCGCCGCGCAGCGGTGGGAAGGAGAGGGGTCTGCAACGCAGCGAGAATAGCCTCCGCCACCCCTTTCGTGTTCGCCAGAACATCGTTGTTCCAGAACCGCAGCACGCGGAAGCCCTGCGCTTGCAGCCATGCATCGCGCTTTGCATCCGCCGCACTTTCAGCATGCTGCGACCCGTCCGCCTCGACGATGAGCCGCGCGCGGAAGCACACGAAGTCGACCACGTAGTCGCCGATCTGCTCCTGCCGCTTGAACTTCCAGCCCGCCAGACGCCCGCTGCGCAAAGCCGACCACAACCGCCGCTCCGCCTCGGTCGGTTCGCGCCGCATCCGTTTTGCCAGCTGAAGGAGGTCGCGCTGGCCCCCTCTCCTTCCCACCGCTGCGCGGCGGGCCCCTTCCTCTCCCGCAAGGGGAGAGGAGTTTTGTGCATCACCGCTCAAAGCGCCACGTCCTTCTTCCCCCTCTCCCCTTGCGGGAGAGGGCCGGGGAGAGGGGGCTGCAACGCCCGCCTCACAGCAAACCCCCGCGCGCCGGGAGCCACCCGCCGAACACCACGCTATAGGGGTTGAGGTCGGTCGGCATGGCCGTGACGCGGATTTGAGGGGAGCGGTCTGGCATGTCACATCTTTTTTGAATAGTAAGGCCGTCGATTGCCAACCAGTCGTGCTCGGAGAATTCGCTTCCGTGAGGGCTTAAAAGCCTTGGGCGTAGATTCTGATTGCTTTCGAGATGTAACAAAAGTCAAAATACCGCCCGCCAGAATTACCATGACCAACGACTGCCAAGCCAATTGCTCGCCACTAGAACATATTTCGTCTAATTCCCCCCTCATAGAATTCAACTCCTCAAGTTCTTCTTCCCACGATTTCAGACTTGCCTCTATGGAGTTATCAATCTTTGAGCTATCGTACTTAATCAGTTCTTCCTTGTTCATCACTTCTTTTGTACGAATTTGAGCAATCATAAGTTGTGTTTCAGACGAATAATGAAAAATAGACTGTTCTATCTGACTAAATCTGCAATTAGTCGTCATATCTGATGCGCGATTCCAATTGTAGGTGGAAACAGCGACCAAAATAAGATAAACCACAAGGGTCAAATTTTGACGCAATGCTTTTTTGATCGCCAGCAACGTCGTTGCCATCAAACCACCAGCCCCATCGGGTTCTCGCACAGCTGCTGGAACGCTTCCATCAACTGCGCCCCATCCGCGCCGTCGATCGCGCGGTGGTCGAACGAACCCGTCGCGCTCATCACGGTGGCGACGCCGAGCGCGCCGTCGATCACCCACGGGCGCTGTTCGCCCGCGCCGACCGCGAGGATCATCGCCTGCGGTGGGTTGATCACGGCGTCGAACTGCCTGGTGCCGAACATGCCGAGGTTGGAGAGGCTGGCAGTGCCGCCCTGGTATTCGTGCGGTTGCAGCTTGCCGTCCTTGGCCTTGCCCGCCAGCGCCTTCATCTCGGTGCTGATCTGCGCCAGCCCCTTGCGCCCGGCATCGCGGATGATCGGGGTGATGAGGCCCGAAGGCGCGGCGACCGCGACCGAGATGTCCTCGCGCGAATACTGGAACAGCGCGTCGCCCTGGAAGCTGACGTTGCACTTGGGCACGCGCTGGAGCGCGCGGGCGAGCGCCTTGATCAGCAGGTCGTTGACCGAGAGCTTGATCCCGTCCGCCTCCAGGCTCTTGTTCAGTTCGCTGCGCAGCTTGAGCAGCGCGTCGAGCCGCACGTCCACGGTGAGGTAGATGTGCGGGATGGTCTGCTTGGCCTCGGTCAGGCGGCGCGCGATGACCTTGCGCACGTTGTTGAGCTTGTGCGCTTCGTAGGGCGCGTCGAGATCGCCGCCGAGCTGCGCCACCTGTGCCGGCGCGGGCGCGGGCGCTGCGGCCGGCTGTGTGCCGACGGATGACGCCGCGGCCTGCGCGGGGGCGCGGGCCGCCTCGGCCAGGTCCGCCTTGACGATCCGGCCGCCGGGTCCGCTGCCCGTGACGCCGGCGAGATCGATCCCCTCCTGCGCGGCGATCCGCCGCGCCAGCGGAGACGCGATCACGCGCCCGCTTGCCGATGATGCCGGCGCACCAGCGGGGGACTCTCCCGCTTGTTTGCCCTCGCCTGAGGCCCCCGCCTGCGCGGGGGCACTGCCCGGTCGCGCGCTCTCGCCTGGGGCCCCCGCCTGCGCGGGGGCGCTGGCCGCTTGTGCACCCTCACCCGAGGCCACCGCCTGCACGGGGGCGCTGGCGGCCACGTCGGAGGCATCCTCGCCTTCGCCCGCCAGCAGCGCGATCACCGTGCCGACCTTCACCCCTTCGGTTCCCTCGGCGACCTCGATCCTGGCGATCACGCCCTCGTCGACCGCCTCGAACTCCATCGTCGCCTTGTCGGTCTCGATCTCGGCCATGACATCGCCGGAGCGGACGGTGTCGCCTTCCTTGACCAGCCAGCGGGCCAGCGTGCCCTCTTCCATGGTCGGCGAGAGCGCGGGCATCTTGATCGGTGTCGGCATGGCGTGTGCTTGCTGTCCCTCTGGCTTACGTAGCGGCATTCTCTGGCCAGTTTGCGGCTCAAGGGCAAGGTTCTTGCGCGGAATACGATTTCAGCGGATACCCGCACCGGGCAAGGGGCTTTGAAGGGGGCGGTTGCGGGAAGCCGATGCGGGTCTATCTGGTCATCCTCGACGAAACCGACGAAGGGCAGAAGGCGCTGCGCTTCGCCAGCCGCCGCGCTGCCGCCAGCGGGGGCGCGGTGCATATCCTGGCGCTGGTGCAGCCGCAGAGCTTCAACGCTTTCGGCGCGGTCCAGGCCACGATCGAGGAGGAAGCGCGCGACCGGGCCGAGGTGCTCGCCAGCGCCGCCGCCGGCAACCTGTTCTCCGAAAGCGGCAAGATGCCGACCATCTCGGTGCGCGTCGGCGAAGGGCAGGCGGTGATCAAGGACTACCTGTCGGAACACCCCGAAGTCGCCGCGCTCGTGCTTGGCGCCGCGCCCGACGGGACGCCCGGGCCGCTGGTGACGCACTTCTCCACCCATTCGGGCCAGCTGCCCTGCCCGCTCTACGTCGTGCCCGGCACGCTGAGCGACGAGGAGCTGGACCGGCTGGCGTAATCCTCCCTGGAAGTCCCTCCCATGAGGGAGGGGCTGGGGTGGGTGTTCCACGCCCAATCCGAGTTACAACATCGCGGCCTTGCTCCCCCCATCCCCAGCCCTTCCCCTGGAGGCAGGGGGTTTGGACAGGTTCCCCTTCCGCGCTAGCGTTTCCTGCCCTGATGGCGGATATTGGCCGGTCGGCCGCGCTTGCCCATCGGCGGCTTGCCCTTCGGCCCGGACGCGATGCGTGCCCCGCGCGGCTCGATCCGGCCCTCGCTGCCGGGCAGTTCGAACTTGAGCGCGCCGGTCAGCGGGTTGGCCTCGCCCAGGCGCAGCTTGAGCCGGTCGCCGGGCGCGTAGCGGGTGCCGCTGTCGGCTCCGGTGAGCGTCTGCGCCGCCTCGTCGTAGCGGAAGTGCTCGTTGCCCAGGGTCGAGACCGGCACCAGGCCGTCGCCCCCCAGCGCCTCGATGGTGGCGAAGAAGCCGAAGCTCTGAACGCCGGTGATGCGGGTGTCGAACACCTCGCCCACCCGGCCCGCGAGCCAGGCGGCGACGTAGCGGTCGATCGTCTCGCGCTCGGCCTCCATCGCCCGCCGCTCGGCCGCGCTGATGGCTTCGGACACCCGCCCCAGATCGTCCCGGTCGCGGTCGGACAGCCCGGTCGTTCCGGGCAGCTTTGCCCCGGGTGCAGGCTGCTCCAGCTTGAAGGCATCGACCAGCGCGCGGTGGACCAGAAGGTCGGCATAGCGCCGGATCGGCGAGGTGAAGTGGGCGTAGCTCGCCAGCGCCAGACCGAAATGCCCGGCGTTGGCGGGGCCGTAATAGGCCTGCGTCTGGCTCCGCAGCACCGCCTCCATGACCTGAGCCTTTTCAGACTCGTCGGTCACGTCCTTGAGAAAGCGGTTGAACAGACCGGGGGTGATCACCTGGCCCAGAGCAAGCGTATGGCCGAAGGTCTTGAGGTAATCGCGCAGGGCGACCAGCTTCTCGCGCCCCGGCGGTTCGTGGATGCGGTAGACCACCGGCGCGGTGCGGCTTTCCAGCGCCTTGGCCGCCGCGACGTTGGCCGCGATCATGAAGTCCTCCACCACCCGGTGCGCGTCGAGCCGCTCGCGCACCGCGACCGAGGCGATCCGCCCCTCGCTGTCGAGCACCACGCGCCGCTCGGGCAGCTCCAGCTCGAGCGGGTCGCGCGCCGCGCGATCGGCGGCGAGGAGTTTCCACGCGCCCCAGAGATGGGTGAGAGCCAGCTTTAGATCCCCCCCTCTCTTGAGGGAGGCGGTCGGGGGCTGGGTGTCCGACGTTTCAGGTGTGGTGAACCCATCCCCAAACCCTTCTCTTGAGGGAAGGGGCTCTTGGTCGACCATCGCCTGCGCATCCTCGTAAGCGATGGTGGCCGCAATCCGCACCAGCGCCCGGGTGAAGCGGAACTTCGTCACCTTGCCTTCGGGCGAGATGCGCAGGTGGCAGGCCATCGCCGCGCGGTCCTCGCCCTGCCTGAGCGAGCACACGTCTGCGCTGAGCACTTCGGGCAGCATCGGCACCACCCGGTCGGGGAAGTAGACCGAGTTGCCGCGCTTCCTCGCCTCGCGGTCGAGCGCACCGCCGGGCCGGACGTAGAAGCTGACGTCGGCGATGGCGACCACCGCGCGGTAGCCGCCCTCGCCATCGGGTTCAGCCCAGATCGCGTCGTCGTGATCGCGCGCGTCGGCCGGGTCGATCGCCACAATCGGCAGATGGCGCAGGTCCTCACGCTTGTCCTCGCTCAGCGGCAGCTTCGCCGCGAGCGCGCCTTCCTCCAGCGCGGCTTCGGGGAAGACGTGCGGGATGCCGTGCTTGGCGATGGCGATCAGGCTGAAACTCTTCGGCGCGAGCGGATCGCCCAGCACCTCCACCACCTTGACCCCCGCGCGCGGGCTGCGGCCGGCGGGCTCCGCAAGCACCAACTGGCCCTCCTCCGCCCCGCCCGCATCGGCGATCGGGCTCGACTGGCGCACCCGCTTGTCGACCGGGGCGAGCCAGGCCTTGCCCGTCCGGTCGATCTCGACCACCCCCATCAGCCCTTCGGTGCGCGCGGGCAGCTTCTTCATCGGGTGCGCGAGCCAACCGTTCTTGCCCACTTCCTCCGTGCGCGCCAGCACGCGGTCGCCCACCTTGAGCGCCGCCACCCTGCCCGGGCCCTTGCGCTTTTCGATCACCCGCAGACGCGGCGGCGGGACGGCATCTTCGGGGCTCCAGGCGTCGGGAATGGCGTAGGCCTCGCCGTCGTCGATCTCCATGACCCGCAGCACCGTGACCCTGGGCACCCCGCCCATGCGGTGATAGGCGGTCTTCCGGCCGTCGATCAGCCCTTCCTCGGCCATGTCCTTGAGCAGGGCCTTTAGCGCGATCTTCTCCTGCCCCTTCAATCCGAACGCCTTGGCAATCTCGCGCTTGCCGACAACCCCGTCAGCCGTCTGGATGAACTGGAGAACCTGATCCCTGGAGGGGAGACCGGAAAAACGTGGTGTGTTTCTGGGCATTTCAGTCCTTCTGATTCGCGCCAAGGCGCGAAGGGGCCAAGAGGGCATCACTGTTTATCAGGCGACGAATGCCATCCCTGAACATGGCAGTACCGAAGTTGATCACGAAGCCGAGCGGAAAGCCGCCAAGACGAAGGTAGGTCAGAAGCTGCTTGGAATGAACCGGCAGGGTCTTCTCCACCGACTTGACCTCGATGATGATGGCTCGGTTGACGAGCAGGTCGATGCGGAACGCCGAATTGAGGCGAAGTCCATCGACGACGACATCGACCGCAACCTGTCGCTCAACATCCATACCCGAGGCTGTCAGCTTTGCTGACAGCAAGGTTTCATAAGCGGATTCCAGCAGTTCGGGTCCGATGTCACGATGCAGCTGGAACGAGATGTCGACGATCTGACGCGCGATCGCGTCAAGCTGCGCATCAGGCTCAACCATCTTGGCGGCTTGGCGGCTTGGCGCGAACCAAGATCAACGCGCCACCGGCGCAAACGCACCCGCCGGGACCGCGCTTGCCACCGGGCTGCACTGATCCGTTGCCGAGCAGGCGCTGACGCCGAAGATCCAGTCGTCGCCGCGCACCCCGGTCAGGATCGCTGAATAGTGCGGGGCTGGGCCAGTGCCCTCGGCACCGTCCGCCGCGATACGCAGCACGGGGTCGCTGATCCAGCCCGGCTCGTCGGTGCGCCGCTGCCACACGAGGTAGCTTGCCGCCCCCGGCACGGCGTCCCACGAGAGGGCAGTATCGATGCTGACCGCCGCCTGGGCCACGGGTGCCGGCGGCATCGGGGTTCCGGCCAGCCGCGCCAGCGCGCGCACGTTGAGCTGCGTGACGCGGGCCAGATAGCCGAAATCCATCTCGTCAACCGTGTCGCCATAGACCACCCCGTCCTCGACCCGCAGGTCCTGGTGCTGGTGATCGTAATCCTCCACCGCGACGGAGAAGCGGACGGCGGGGAAGCCCTGTTCCAGGAACGGGATCTGGTCGCCGCCGCGGCCCATGCGGTCGGTCCGCCAGATCTGGCGCACCGCGAGCCCGGCCGGGAACTCGTCCGCGAGACCGTCAAGCCAGCGCGCCAGGTTGCGCCCCGGGCTGTCGTTCTCGCCCCCGTTGCGGCGTTGGGCGGCGCGCAGCTCATCGGTCAGGTCCGCCCGGGGGCCTTCGGAGAACACCCGCACGTGCGCGGGATCGCAATAGCCGTCCGACCCGCACGAGTTGCCGACGATGTCGTTGTTGAGCACGGCCTTGACCCGCCAGCCCTGCTGCGCGGCATAGTCGGCCAGCGCCCGGCCGCCGTGCAGCCCCTGCTCCTCGCCGGAGAGCAGGGCATAGACGATCGTGACCGGATAGCGTCGGCCGGCCAGGGCGCGGGCCGCCTCGATCACCAGCGCGCTGCCCGAGGCGTTGTCGTTCGCGCCGGGCGCATCGCTGGCGGCGTCCATCACATCGGTCACGCGGCTGTCGATATGCGCCTGGACGATCACCACCTCGTCCGGCCGCTCGGTGCCGCGCTGGATCGCCAGGACATTGCGCAGCAGGGTCGGGTGGGGGATGCGGTTGCCCTGCACCGTGCTTTGCGCGACCACCAACTCGAGGCAGCCGCCGCATTGCCTGGAGATGCCGCTGAACGTGGCCTCGCCCCAGCGCACCGCCGCGCCGATCCCGCGCGTGGGGTGGTCCTGCTGCGACAGCGTGTGGCGGGTGCCGAAGCCGACCATGGTCTCGACATCGGCGCGCAGGCGCTCGGCCGAGACAGTCGCGGCGGGATCGTCCTGCGCGGCGAGCGGCGGGGCGACGAGGGCAAGCGGAAGGAGGTAGCGAGTCATCCGGGCAGGTTGCGCGCTCCGGCGCCAATTCTCAATAGGCGCGCGCGACCAGCACCCGTTCGACCGCCGGCTCGCCGGTGAACAGGCAGGGCCCCTCGGCCGGGGCGGCCCCGGCCGGCACGTTGCGGATGGTCAGCTTCAGCGCCTTGAGCCGTTCGACCACGGCGTCGAGCGCCGCACCGGTGGGCCTTGACCATTGCACTTCGACCCAGGCGGGATGCTTGCCCGAGTTGCCGAAGTGGTCGGCGAGCGCCTCCATCGTGGTCACGTCGCGGCGGATGGCGGCGTCGCGCCGGGCGCGCGCTTCCTCGAACAGGCCGCGCTGGATGTCCTCCAGCAGCGCGCCGATGCCCGCGGCGCACGCCTCGCGCGTGGGCGTGGCGAAGGCCGGCTTGCCGGTTGCCTCGTCCCACAGCGCGTCGCGGCGCAGCTGGCTGACGACACCGTTTTCCCGGTCGCGTCCGCCGACCTCGATGATGACCGGCGCGCCCTTGCGGACCCAGTCCCACCGCTTGGCGGCCGCCTTGCCCGGCTTCGCGTCGAGCAGGACGCGGACCTTCTCGCCCAGCGCCGATTGCCCGGCGATCGCGGCGCGCAGTTCCTCGCAATAGGCGACGAGATCGGCGTCTTCGGGCTTGTCGCGCAGCATCGGCACGATCACCACCTGCCAGGGCGCGATGCGCGGCGGCACGCGCAGCCCGTCATCGTCGCCGTGAGTCATGATTACCCCGCCGATCAGGCGGGTGGACACGCCCCAGCTGGTGGTGTGGCACAGCGTCTGCTGCCCTTCGCGGTCCTGGTACCTGATCCCCGCCGCATGGGCGAAGTTGGTGCCGAGATAGTGGCTGGTGCCGGCCTGCAGCGCCTTGCCGTCCTGCATCATCGCCTCGATCGACCAGGTCTCGACCGCGCCGGGGAAGCGCTCGTGCTCCGGCTTCTCGCCCGCGATCACCGGCAGGGCGAGGTCTTCCTCGGCGCAGGCGCGGTACATTTCCAGCGCCCGGTGCGTTTCGGCCAGCGCGCCCGCGCGGTCCTCGTGCGCGGTATGCCCTTCCTGCCACAGGAACTCGGATGTCCGCAGGAACATCCGGGTCCGCATCTCCCAGCGCACCACGTTGGCCCACTGGTTGGTCAGCAACGGCAGATCGCGCCAGCTCTGCACCCAGCGCGCCATGGCATCGCCGATGATCGTCTCCGAGGTCGGCCGGACGACCAGCGGCTCCTCCAGTCTGGCCTCCGGATCGGGGATCAGCCCGCCCTTGCCGTCGGAAATGAGCCGATGGTGCGTGACCACCGCCATTTCCTTGGCGAAGCCCTCGACGTGCTCGGCCTCGCGCTCGAAATTGGCCAGCGGGATGAACAGCGGGAAGTAGCAGTTCTGCACCCCCGCGGCCTTGATCCGGTCGTCCATCAGGCGCTGGATGCGCTCCCAGATGCCGTAGCCCCAGGGCTTGATCACCATGCACCCGCGCACGCCCGATTCCTCGGCGAGGTCGGCGGCGGAAATCACCTCCTGGTACCACTGGGCAAAGTCGTCGGCGCGCTTCACCTCGAGCGCATGGCGGATCTGGGACACGGTTTTCGGTCTTTCGGCAAAAGGCTGGGGTTACTTGCTCAGGTCGTCGAGCTTCTTCTGCATCGCGGCCATCTGGTCACGCAGCGCGGCGATTTCGGATTCCTGGTCCCGCTTCGGCGCCGGGTCGCGGGGCTTCGGCGAAGGCATGAGCGCCTCGCCGACCGCCTTCATCATCGCCATGTTGGTCTCGGCCATCCGGGCCAGCGGATTGCCCGCCAGCCCCTCGCGAAAGGCGGCCTGCAGTTCCTCGCGGTTCTTGCGGAAATGGGCCATGCTCGCCTCGAGGTAGCTCGGCATGAGCGCCTGCATCGAGTTGCCGTACATCGAGATGAGATCGCGCAGGAAGCTGACCGGCAGCATCTGCGCGCCGCCCGATTCCTCGTCCATGATGATCTGGGTCAGGATCGAGCGGGTGATGTCCTCGCCGGTCTTGGCGTCGACCACCTTGAACTCCACGCCTTCGCGGGTCATCCGGGCGAGGTCTTCGAGCGTGATGTAGCTCGAGGTGCCCGTGTTGTAGAGCCGGCGGTTGGCGTACTTCTTGATCGTGATCGGGTCGCCGGGGCTGGTGGTGCGCTTGGACATGAGAGGCTTTCGGAGAATGCTGCAATGCGATTGTGCATTAGCAGGCGCAGCAAGTGCAGCGCAACACGCGCGGCAGGGTTCTACCGGGCGAAGCGCCGGCCGAGCACGGTGAGCAGCTCGTATTGCGACAGGCCGGTGGCTGCGGCCGCTTCGGGCAGGCTGTAGGGCACGTCGAGCCAGTCGCCTTCGCGCAGGAGCGGGGCGGCGCTGGCGTCGACCACCACCATGTCCATCGACACGCGTCCGAGCAGCGGCAGGCGCACGCCCTCATACGCAAGCGCCCCCCTGCCGCCCCAGGGGCGCAGGAACCCGTCGGCATAGCCGAGCGAGACGACGGCGGCGGCCATGTCGCGATCGGCGGTGAAGGTGGCGTTGTAGCCGACGCTGTCACCGCGCCCGAGGCGGCGCAGCTGGATCACCGCCGCCTGGGGAAAGGCGACCTGGCGGATCTGCCCCTCCAGCCCGGGACAGGGAACTCCGCCATAGAGCGACAGGCCGGGCCGGGTGAGGTCGAAGTGGTAGCCGGGCCCGAGCGCGATCCCGGCGCTGTTGGCGAGGCTGCGGGCCCGCGCCGGGACCAGTCCGCACGCCTCGCGGAAGCGCGCCAGCTGGCCGGCGTTCATCGCGCTGTCCTCGTCGGCGCAGGCGAGGTGCGACATCAGCGTGTCGACGCTCAGCGCGGCGATGGCGGGATCGCTGAGCTCGGCCATGCCGATGCCCAGCCGGTTGATGCCGGTGTCGACCATCAGGTCGCACGGCCCGCCCCCGCCTGCGGTCCAGAGCCGCGCCTGGTGCAGGCTGTTGATGACCGGGCGCACCCCGCTTTCCCGGGCGAAGACGACATCGGCTTGCGCCAGCGGGCCGTGCAGCACCGAGACCTGCGCCGGATCGGCGTGGCGCAGGACGGCGGGAACCTCGCTCCAGTGGGCGACGAAGAACCGCGCCGCCCCGGCCTCGCGCAGCACCGGCACGCAACGTTCTGTGCCGAGGCCGTAGCAGTCGGCCTTGACCGCCGCGCCCGCGCGCGCCGCGCCCGACATCCGGTCGAGCGCGCGCCAGTTCGCCGCCAGCGCACCGGGGTCGAGACGCAGCCGCAGGCTCGGTGGCGGAAGGTCAGGCATGGTCCTCGAAATCGCGGGGCGGGCCGTCGGGGATGCCCCACCAGGCGACCGCCAGCCCGAATGCGACCACCACCCAGGTGTACCACAGGCCGGAGTAGATGTTCCCGGTGCTCGCCACGATCACGCCCGCGATCAGCGGCAGGAAGCCGCCGAGATAGCCCGCGCCGATGTGATAGGGGATCGACATCGAGGAGTAGCGGATGGTCGGCGGGAACATCTCCGACAGCAGGGCAGCGACCGAGCCGTAGGTCAGCGCCGAGAGCATCCCCAGGCCGAGCAGGATCGCGACAATGCCCAGCACCTGCACCGCACCGGGCGTCTGCCGGGTGAAGTCGAACCCGTGCTCGCCCAGGCCTGCGCGGATGCCGTCGCGCCGGGTCGCGCCGTCGGCGAACCAGGCGGGCTCGAGCGCGATCGCCTTGCCGCCGGCGGTGAGCGACAGGGTCTCGCCGGGTGTCAGCGTGTAGGGCACGCCGGCGGCGGTGAGCACCTCGAGCACCTTGCCGCAGTCGGTCTGCTGGCGGCCGAACAGGTCGGCGAAGGGGTCGGTCGAGCACTCGGGCCCCGACACCGCGACCGGCGCGCGCTCCGCCGCGGCGGCAATCCCCGGGTTGGCAAGGCTGCCGAGCGCCCAGAAGGCGGGGAACAGCAGCACCAGCGTCAGCAAAGCGCCGATGACGATCGGCTTCTTGCGCCCGACCCTGTCCGACCATTTGCCGACGATCAGGTAGAAGGACATCGCGATCAGGCCGGAGAAGAACAGGATCAGCTCCACCGTCAGGTCGTCGACGTGCATCGGCCCGCGCAGGAAGCTCATGCCGGAGAAGAACGCCGTGTACCAGATCGTGGTCAGGATGCCGGTGATCCCGAACAGGGCGACGAAAATGCGCTTCCTGTTGCCGGGATAGGTGAAGCTCTCGACGAAGGGGTTGCCGGAGATTTTGCCTTCTGCCTTCATCGCCTGGAACACCGGGCTTTCCGACAGCATCAGCCGCATCCACAGCGAGATACCGAGCAGGATGATCGACAGCAGGAACGGCACCCGCCAGCCCCAGGCCTCGAAATCGTCCTCGGGGATCAGGAAGCGGCAGGCCAGCACCACTCCGATCGACAGCACGAAGCCGCCCGCCACGCTCGCCTGGATGAAGCTGGTGTAGTAGCCGCGCTTCTCCGGCGGCGAATGCTCCGCGACGTAGATCGCCGCGCCCCCGTATTCGCCGCCGAGTGCAAGCCCCTGGAAGATGCGCAGCACGATCACGATGATCGGCGCGGCCATGCCGATGGTGTCGACCGTGGGGATCATCCCTACTCCGGCGGTGGCGATCCCCATCAGGGTCACGGTCACGAGGAAGGTGTATTTCCGCCCCAGCCGGTCGCCGAGATAGCCGAACAGGATCGCCCCGATCGGGCGGAAGGCGAACCCGACCGCGAATGTCGACCACACCAGCAGCAGGCCGAGCGTGTCGTTGTCGACGTCGTAGAAGGCGTCCTTGAGAATGTAGGCGAGCGTGCCGTAGATGAAGAAGTCGTACCACTCGAACACCGTGCCGGCGGAACTCGCGCCGATCACCAGGCGGATTTCCTTTTCGCTCGGCTGCCGGATCGCGGCGCTTGCTGCCTCGGCCATGGTCGTGCTGTCTCCCCTCAGTCCACGGGGGTAAGCCTCTAGCCCGCAGCGCCTGCCTTGCCTAGCGCCGCCTGCGCGGCCTTCCACGGCAGCAGGATCGCACCGTGACGCGCCGGATAGCCCCGCGCGGCGACCAGTGCCTCCAGCCCGGGCCAGTCCGGCAGCGGCCCCTCGCCGGCAAGCCAGCGCGCCAGCGCGCTGCCTGCCTGCTCCAGTTCCTCCGGCGCGCGGCCGGTGACGCCGGCGGCGAACAGCGCCGCGGCGGCCTGGCCGATCGCGCAGGCCTGGACCGCGAGGCCCACGTGCGCCACGCGCCCCTCCAGGTCTTGCACCAGCCCGAGCGTGATGCGGCTGCCGCAGGTGCGCGAGCGCGCCTCGCCGCGCAGGGCAAACCGGTCGTCGAGCGGATGACGGGCAAGGTCCACCGCCAGCGCGAGGATTTCGGGCGTGTAGAGCTTCGAGGCGTCGGCCCCGGCCATCAGCGCGCGGCTTCTTGCGCCTCGGCTTCCGCCTGGAGCGCGGCGCGGCGCTGGGCGATCAGTTCCACCATGTCCTTGGAGGCGGCGTTGATCACGGGATAGGTGCGCGCGGTCGTCATCCACGCCGGGCGGCCCTGATAGCCCCAGATCGTGTCGTAGCCGAGCACCAGGACGGAGAACGCCAGCACGGCCACCACGCTGCCCTTGAGCGCGCCGAACCCGAAGCCGAGCACGCGGTCGATCGGGCCGAGCATGGAGGAGCGGGTGGTCTCCCCCAGCCGGCCGGCAATCAGCTTCATCCCGGCATAGGGGATCAGCAGCAGCAGCGCGAAGGCGAGCAGCGCGCTGGTGGTCTCGTCGCCCATGTGGCCCAGGATGAACTGGTAGAGATCGGTGTGCAGGGTGCGGATCGCCAGCACCGCCAGGATCCACGCGGCGAGCGAGAGCACTTCTTGCACGAACCCGCGCAGGAAGCCGCCGACCGCAGCCACGCCGACGATGAACAGCACGATCCAATCGAAACCAGTCATAAGCGCCCGGCAATTATGGGTTCGTCATCACCCGGTCAACGAGATTGGCGAGCTGCCTGAGCCCGGAGTAGTTAAGGCCGGGTGAATGGCTGGCGACCTCTTCCGGTCCGAAGCCGCGCTCGAACCCGAGCTTGGCCGATTCGCGCAGGCGCAGGCCGCCGTGGGCGACCGGCCGGATCTCGCCGGCCAGCGAGACCTCGCCGAACCAGACCGAGCGCTGCGCCAGCGGCCTGTCGGCCAGCGCCGAGACGAGCGCAGCCGCAACGGCCAGGTCGGCGGCCGGATCGCTCAGCCGGTATCCGCCGGCGACGTTGAGATAGACCTCGGCCGAACTGAAGCTGAGGCCGCAGCGCGCCTCCAGCACCGCGAGCAGCATGGCCAGGCGCGCGCTGTCCCAGCCGACCACCGCCCGGCGCGGCGTGGCGCCCGACTGGAGCCGCACGATCAGCGCCTGGATTTCGACCAGCACCGGCCGGGTGCCTTCCAGCGCCGGGAACACCGCGCTGCCGGCGAGCGGCTCCTCGCGCCCCGACAGGAACAGCATTGACGGATTGGCCACTTCCGCCAGCCCCTGCCCCTCCATCGCGAACACCCCGATCTCGTCCACCGGGCCGAAGCGGTTCTTGAGGCTGCGCAGGATGCGGTACTGGTGGCTGCGCTCGCCCTCGAAGCTCATCACCACGTCGACCATGTGTTCGAGCACGCGCGGGCCGGCGATGCTGCCGTCCTTGGTGACATGGCCGACCAGCACCAGCGCGACGCCGTTTTCCTTGGCATAGCGGATCAGTTCGAACGCGCAGCCGCGCACCTGGCTGACGGTGCCCGGCGCGCCCTCGATCATGTCCGAATGCATGGTCTGGATCGAATCGATCACCAGCAGCGCGGGATCGTCCATCGCGCCCAGCGTCGTCAGGATGTCGCGCACCGAGGTCGCCGCGGCCAGCTGCACCGGCGCATCGGCCAGGCCCAGCCGCTCGGCCCGCATCCGCACCTGGGCCGACGCCTCCTCCCCGCTGATGTAGACCGCCTGCCCGCCGCTGCGCGCGATCGCGGCGGCCGCCTGGAGCAGCAGGGTCGACTTGCCGATCCCCGGATCGCCGCCCATCAGGATCGCGCTGCCCGGCACCAGCCCTCCGCCCAGCGCCCGGTCGAACTCGGCAAGGCCGGTGGTGCGGCGTGCCAGCGGCTCGGCCGGCGCGTCGAGCGCGACGAAGCGGATCGCCCGCCCCCCGCTCGACAGATCGTGCTTCTGCGAGAACACCGTCGCCGGCGCGTCCTCCACCAGCGTGTTCCATTCCGCGCAGTCCGCGCACTGGCCCTGCCAGCGGTGAGAAAGGCTGCCGCACGCCTGGCAGACATAGCGCTTCTTGGTCTTGGCCATGGCCGGGCTGTACCCGGAACATTAGTGGAACGCAATTGCCTTCGCCCGCGATCCGCGCCACAAGTGCATGATGCGCCAGAAGGAACTCCGGCTTGCCCTGGTCTGCTATGGCGGTGTCAGCCTGGCGGTCTATATGCACGGGGTGACGAAGGAAGTGTGGAAGCTGGCCCGCGCCAGCCGCGCCTTCCATGCGGGCGAGCCACGCGCCGAGGGCGTCCAGGGCGTCTACCGCGCATTGCTGGAGCACGTCGAGACGCGGCAGGGGCTGCGCCTGCGGGTGCTGCCCGACATCCTGACCGGGGCGAGCGCGGGCGGGATCAACGCGGTGTTCCTGGCGCAGTCGATCCATTCCGGTCAGTCGCTCGAGCCGCTCACCGATCTGTGGCTCGACAACGCAGACGTCGACAAGCTGATGGATGCCGACGCGCGGCCGCTGTGGCGCTTTGCCAAGATGTGGGCGCAGCCGGCAATCTCGTGGTTCCTGCGGCGGCCAGGCAACCTGGTCTCGCAGACGGTCTCGCCCGAGGCGCGGGCCGAAGTGCGGCGCAAGGTCGCGCAGTTCATGCGCGGCCGTTGGTTCGAACCGCCGTTCTCGGGCGAAGGCTTCGCCGCCCTGCTCCACGACGCGCTGGCGGCGATGGCGGCGGAGCAGGCCGACGCCCCGCTGCTGCCGCCCGGCCACCCGATCGACCTCTACGTCACCGCCACCGACTTTCACGGCCACCGCGAGAAGCTGCGGCTCAACAGCCCGCCGGTGGTGGAGGAGAGTGAGCACCGGCTGCCGATCTCCTTCCGGGCCGACACGCCGCCCGCCTCGGGCCTGCCGCTGGCCGACCCGCTGGAGCTGACGCTGGCGGCGCGCGCCACGGCCAGCTTTCCCGGTGCCTTCCCCCCGGCTCGGATCGCGGAGATCGACCGGCTGGCGCGCGAACGGGGTCGCGCCTGGCCCGGGCGCGAGGCGTTCGTCGCCCGGATCATGCCTCGCCACGGCCCCGCCGCGCAGGTGGAGGAGGTCGCGCTGATCGACGGCTCGGTGCTGGTCAACAAGCCGTTCGACGGGGCGCTGGCGGCGCTCCACGGCCGCCCGGCCCAGCGCGAGGTCGACCGCCGGTTCGTCTATATCGACCCGCGACCGGACCGCTATTCCGACGGCGACGGGCCCGGCACACGCCCGGTGGGGTTCTTCGGGGCCATCCTCGGCTCGCTCTCGACCATCCCGCGCGAGCAGCCGATCCGCGACAACCTGCACGCGCTGGAGCAGCAATCGCGCGAGGCCGAACGGCTGCGGCACATGGTCGCGGCCCTGCGTCCGGAGGTGGAGAGCGCGGTGGAGCGCCTGTTCGGGCGCACCCTGTTTCTTGACAGCCCGACGCCCAAGCGGCTGGCCGCGTGGCGGGCCAAGGCTCAGGATGCGGCGGCGCAGCGCGCCGGCTTCGCCTACCAGTCTTATGCCCAGGCCAAGTTCACCGGGATCGTCGACCAGCTCGCCACCCTGATCCACCGCGCTGCGCCGGGGCTGGACCTGCCCGACAGCTTCCCGATCGCGCAGCGCCTGCGCGGCGAGCTCGAGCGGCGGGGGCTGGCCTCGCTGAGCGACGGTGCGGGCGGGGCGAGCGAGGCGGCGATCGCGTTCTTCCGCACCCACGACATCGGCTTCCGCCTGCGCCGGCTGCGCCTGCTCGCCCGCCGGCTGGCGCGCGACTGGGACGCGGATCCCGACCTCGACGACCACGCGGTCGACGCCGCGCGCGACTCGATCTACGCCATCCTCGCCCTGTACCAGGAGCCCGACACGCCGCTCCACCTGGGCAGCGGGTTTGCCGAGGCGGCGATGCAGGTGCTCGAGCACCCCGGCCCGGTGCTCGACCTGCTCGCCGAGCGCCGGCTCCTGCCCGAGACCGATGCCCTGGCGGAGGCGCGCCTCGCCGAAGCGCTCGAACGGATGCCGAAGAACCTGCGCCGGCGGATGCTGCTCACCTACCTCGGCTTCCCGTTCTACGACATCGCCACCCTGACCCTGATGCGCAACGAGGGGCTGACCGAGTTCGACCCGATCAAGGTCGACCGGATCAGCCCCGACGACGCGCGCAGCATCCGCGAAGGCGGCACCCGCGCCACCTTGCGCGGGATCGAGTTCTACAATTTCGGAGCCTTCTTCAGCCGCGCCTATCGCGAGAACGACTACCTGTGGGGCCGGCTGCACGGGGCGGAGCGGATGATCGACCTGGTCTGCTCGACGCTCGAGCCCTCGCTCGACCTTGCCAGCTGCACCCGGTTCAAGCGCGCGGCCTTCCTCGCCATTCTCGCGGAGGAACAGGGCCGGCTGACGGCCGATGCCGGTCTGGTCCGGCGGATCCGGCAGGAAGTGGAGGAACGGCTCTAGCCGCCGAAGGCTTCCTTCAGCCGGTCGAAGAACCCGCGGCTCTCCGGGCATTCCTCGCCGGTCTCGGTCTCGCGGAACTGCTCCAGCAGCTCGCGCTGGGCCTTCGTCAGTCTGGTCGGCGTCTCGACCTGGATCTCGACCACCAGATCGCCCCGCCCGCGGCCCTGCAGGATCGGCATTCCCGCGCCGCGCTGGCGCAGCTGCCTGCCCGACTGGATGCCGGCGGGGATGTCGATCGTGTTGGTCTCCCCCGAGAGATCGGGGATGGTGACGCAGCCGCCAAGCGCGGCAGTGGTGAAGCTGATCGGAACGCGCGTGCCAAGCGTGGTCCCGTCGCGCTGGAACACGGCGTGCGGCTTCACGTGGATGAAGATGTAGAGATCGCCCGGCGGCGCCCCGCGCGGCCCGGCCTCGCCCTTGCCGGCAAGGCGGATGCGGGTGCCGGTGTCGACGCCGGGCGGAATGTCGACCTTGAGCGCCTGCGGCTTGTCCACGCGCCCTTCGCCGCCGCAGTCGCGGCACGGGCTTTCCAGCACCTCGCCGCGCCCGTGGCAGTTGGGACATGGCCGTTCGACCACGAAGAAGCCCTGCTTGGCGCGCACCTTGCCGTGCCCGCCGCACAGCTTGCACCCGCGCGTGCCGGTGCCCGGTGTCGCGCCGGAGCCGTGGCAGGTGTCGCAGGCCTGCGACACCTCGATCTCGATCTCGCTCGACTTGCCATGAAACGCTTCTTCCAGCGTCACTTCCATGTCGTAGCGCAGGTCCGCGCCGCGGCGCGGCTGCGCGCGCCCCCCTCCGCCGCCGAAGGCACTGCCGAAGATCGTCTCGAAGATGTCGCCCAGATCGTTGAAATCGGTGTGGCCGCCGCCCGGGCCGCCGTTCTGGAACGCGGCGTGACCGAACCGGTCATAGGCGGCGCGCTTTTGCGGGTCCTTCAGGCAGTCGTAGGCCGCGCTGATCGCCTTGAACCTGGCTTCGGACTCCTTGCACCCGGGGTTGCGGTCGGGATGGTACTGCATGGCCAGCCGGCGATAGGCGGACTTGATCGTGCGATCATCCGCATCGCGGCTCACCTCGAGCAGTTCGTAGAAGTCGATCTCAACCGAAGACATGGTCCCATCCCGACATCGGCCGCCGCCGCGCCAAGCGGGCGCGAGCGGCGGCCGCGTTTTCCATCAGGGCTCAGCCCTTCTTGTCTTCGTCCACTTCGGAGAACTCGGCGTCGACCACGTCCTCCTTCGGCGCTTCGGCAGTGTCGCCACCGGCAGGCGCGGCTGCAGCCTGTTCCTGCTGGTAGATCTCCTGGCCCATCTTCATCGCCACCTCGGTCAGCGCCTGTGCCTTCGCGTTGATCGCATCGGCATCGTCTCCTTCGAGCGCGGTCTTGGTCTCCGCGATCGCGGCTTCGACCTGGCCCTTGAGATCGGCGCTGATCTTGTCGCCATGCTCGGCCAGCTGCTTCTCGGTCGCATGGACCAGGCTGTCGGCCTGGTTGCGGGCCTCGGCCTTCTCGCGGCGCTTCTTGTCCTCCTCGGCGAACTTTTCCGCATCGCGGACCATCTGGTCGATGTCGGCGTCGCTGAGCCCGCCGGAGGCCTGGATGCGGATCTGCTGTTCCTTGCCGGTGCCCTTGTCCTTGGCGCTGACGTTGACGATGCCGTTGGCGTCGATGTCGAACGTCACCTCGATCTGCGGCACGCCGCGCGGCGCGGCAGGGATGCCGAGCAGGTCGAACTGGCCGAGCAGCTTGTTGTCCGCCGCCATCTCGCGCTCGCCCTGGAAGACCTTGATCGTCACCGCGTTCTGATTGTCCTCGGCGGTGGAATAGACCTGGGTCTTCTTGGTCGGGATGGTGGTGTTGCGGTCGATCATGCGGGTGAACACGCCGCCCAGCGTCTCGATGCCGAGCGACAGCGGCGTGACGTCGAGCAGCAGCACGTCCTTGACGTCGCCCTGCAGCACGCCGGCCTGGATCGCCGCGCCCATGGCGACGACTTCATCCGGGTTCACGCCGGTATGGGGCTTCTTGCCGAAGAACTCCTCCACCACTTCGCGCACCTTGGGCATCCGGGTCATGCCCCCGACCAGCACGACCTCGTCGATCCCGCCCTTGTCGAGCCCGGCATCGGCCAGCGCCTTCTTGCACGGATCGAGCGTGCGCTTGATGAGGTCGCCGACCAGCTGCTCCAGCTTGGAGCGGGTCAGCGTCTCGACCAGGTGCAGCGGGGTGGTGCTGCCGCCTTCCATGCGGGCGGTGATGAAGGGCAGGTTGATTTCGGTCTGCGCGCTCGAGCTCAGTTCGATCTTGGCCTTTTCCGCCGCTTCCTTCAGACGCTGGAGCGCCAGCTTGTCGGTGCGGAGATCCATGCTCTCCTTCTTCTTGAACTCGTCCGCGAGGTATTCGACGATCGCGCTGTCGAAATCCTCGCCGCCAAGGAAGGTGTCGCCGTTGGTGGACTTCACTTCGAACACGCCGTCGCCGATCTCGAGGATCGAGACGTCGAAGGTGCCGCCGCCAAGGTCATAGACCGCGATGGTCTTGCCGTCGTCCTTCTCGAGGCCATAGGCAAGCGCGGCCGCAGTCGGCTCGTTGATGATCCGCAGCACTTCGAGGCCGGCGATCTGGCCTGCATCCTTGGTCGCCTGGCGCTGCGCGTCGTTGAAGTAGGCCGGAACCGTGATGACCGCCTGGGTGACGGTTTCGCCGAGATAGCTCTCGGCGGTTTCCTTCATCTTCTGCAGGATGAAGGCCGAAATCTGCGACGGGCTGTAGTCCTCGCCGCCGGCCTTGACCCAGGCGTCGCCGTTCTTGCCCTTGACGATGGTGTAAGGGACCAGCTCGGTGTCCTTCTTGGTCACCGGGTCATCGAACCGGCGGCCGATCAGGCGCTTGACCGCGAAGATGGTGTTGTCAGGATTGGTCACGGCCTGGCGCTTGGCCGGCTGGCCGATGAGGCGCTCGCCATCCTTGGTGAAGGCGACGATCGAAGGCGTGGTGCGCGCGCCTTCGGAATTCTCGATCACCTTGGGCTTGCCCCCGTCCATCACGGCCACGCAGCTGTTGGTGGTGCCAAGGTCGATACCGATAACTTTACCCATGTCTTCCCCACTCGTTCGAGTTGATTGGACACTGCGCGGTGCGACCTCCTCGATCAGGCAGGCCAGCTCGGCAGCTCGTTTGTGGCCGCGATATAGGTGCACAATCCGGTGGAACAAGGGAGCCGTTCAAGCTAGTCAGGCGGCTGCGAACAGGGAGATTTGACGCATGAACAAACCCGTGATCCTGGCGGCGCTTCTGGGCCTGGGCACGCTCGGGCTGGCCGCCTGCGGCGAGACCCAGGAACAGCCGGCGGCCGAAGCGCCCGAAGGCATTGCCGGCATGACGATCAGCAACGCGCGGCTGGTGCTGCCGGCGGTCGCGGGCAATCCGGCCGCGGTCTATTTCGACCTCGCCTACGACGGCGAGCGCGCGGTGGCGCTGAACCGCGTCCACGTGGAAGGGGCGGAGAGCGCCGAGTTCCACGAGTACGCGGAATGGAACGGCCAGATGCAGATGCAGCCGATGCTGCCGCTGCCGCTCAAGAAGGGGGACCGCCATTCGTTCGAGCCGGGCGGCAAGCACGTGATGGCGATGAAACTTGCGCCCGAAGTGGCCGAAGGCGGCTCGGCCGAGGTGACGATCACCGTTTCCGGCGGCGACAAGCACAGCTTCCCGGCGGAAGTGCGCGCAGCAGGTAGCGAGCGCTGACACCGGCCGAGGCCACTCAGGCCGCGCAGACCTGCCCCGCCGGCGGCGAGCGTTCGCTCACGCCCGGCGAGATCGCGCTTGCGCGGACTGTCTTCGGCGATGCGATCGACTACCAGGCCGTGACCATCCGCCGGCGCAAGTGGTTTCCGTTCCAGCCACGAACCGTGACGATGGCGCCGCGCGGGCATCTGCACTTCCATCCTGAGGGGCACAGCTACTGCGAGGATTTCGCGCAGGCTGCGCTGCACCTCCAGGGGCACTTCATCCACGAGCTGGTCCACGTCTGGCAGACCCAGACGCTCGGCAGCTGGTGGCTGATCCTCAACCGGGTGCCGTGGGAACGCTACGACTACAGCCTTCGCCCGGGTTGGCGGCTGGATCAGTACGGAATCGAGCAGCAGGCCGAAATCGTGCGCCACGCGTTCCTGCTGCGGCGCGGGGTCAGGCTGGCCGGAGTGGCGGACAAGGCCGCCTATGACCTGCTGGTCCGCTTCCCCGGCGCGACCGGCTAGCGGGCCGCGTCAGCGCCAGTAACGGGCGTAGCGATCGTCGTAGCGACAGTCGTCGTCGATGTAGCGCCCGTTGTCATAGTAGCCGTCGCAGCGTTCATTCTTGTCCGAGGCATAGCCGACCACGCCGCCGATCGCCGCGCCGGCAAGCGCGTAGGTCTCGATGTCGCCGCCCAGGATCGCGCCCAGACCCGCGCCGGCGGCCGCCCCGGCGGCAGCGCCTTCGACGGCATAGTTCTGCGCGCAGGCTCCGAGGCCCAGGGTCGAAACCGCCAGCGCGGGGGCGAGAAGTAGATTGCGGGTCATGGTCCGGTCTCCGTGTGCAGCCCTGTCGGCCGGAGAACGGCTGCACCGGCGATCCAGTTCCTCCCTCAGTCGTATACGACCCCCGCCAGCCCCTGCCCGCCATCGGCGATGAAGGCGTCGATCCGCGCCTCCAGCATCGGCAGCGGCACCGAGCCGAGCGAGAGCACCACGTCGTGGAACTTGCGGATATCGAACGCCGGGCCGAGCGCCTGCTCCGCCTTCGCGCGCACCCGCCTCATGGTCATCTCGCCCAGCTTGTAGGCAAGCGCCTGGCCAGGCCAGCTGATGTAGCGATCCACCTCGGTGGCGACTTCGTGTTCCGACAGCGCAGTGCGGCTGGCGAGGTATTCGCGCGCCTGCTCGCGGCTCCAGCCGTAGTGGTGGATGCCGGTGTCGACCACCAGCCGGACCGCGCGCCACATCTCGTAGCTTAGCCTGCCGAAACGCTCGTAGGGGGTGCGGTAGATGCCCATCTCCTCCCCGAGATATTCGACATAGAGCCCCCAGCCCTCGCCGAACCCGGAGAAGTAGACCTGGCGACGAAACCTCGGCACCTCGGGCTGCTCCAGGGCGATGGCCGCCTGGAAGCTGTGCCCCGGCGCGCATTCGTGCAGAGTCAGCGCCGGGATGTTGTAGAGCGGGCGCGACGGCAGATCGTGGGTGTTCATCTGGCACGCGTCGAGCCCGCCGCGGCCGGCGGTGTAGAACGGCGCGATCGCCGGATCGACCGGGCGGATCGAGAACCGGTGCCGCGGCAGGAAACCGAAGTAGTCCTTCAGCCGCCCGTCGACCCGCTTGGCGACGTAGGAGGACACCCCCATCAGCTCGTCCGGCGTGCGGGCGATGAACTGCGGATCGGTCCGCAGGAACTGCACGAACTCGGCCAGCGAGCCGGTGAAGCCGGCCTCGGCCTTCACCCGCTCCATCTCGGCGGCGATCCGCGCCACTTCGTCAAGGCCGATCCGGTGGATTTCCTCCGCCGTCAGCTCGAGCGTGGTGTATTCCCTGATCTGCTGCCGGTAATAGGCCGCGCCATCGGGAAATTCGCTCGCGCCCAGCGTTGTGCGGGTGCGCGGAACATAGTCTTCGCGGAAGAAGCGCAGCAGCTCACGGTAGGCAGGGGTGACGGCCTCGGCGATCGCGGCCCGCGCTTCGGCCCGCAACCGCTCCTGCTCGGCAGGCGGGATCGCACCTGCCGGCATGGCCTTGAACGGCACCCAGAACGGGCTCTGCTCGGGATCATCGACGACATAGGCTGCCAGCGAGGCGTCGCGCCCGGCCAGCGTGACGCGGGGCACGCTGAAGCCCCGCGCCAGTCCGGCCCGCGCGTTGGCGGTATGCTCGGCGAAATAGCGCGGCAGATCGCGCATCCGGGCGATGTAGCGGCGGTAGTCATCGGCACTGTCGAATGCCGAGCGGCCGGCAAGATAGCTCCAGAAATTGTTGTCGCTGTCGAACGGCATTTCCCATTCGCGGAAGCGCGCGTCGCCGATCTCGGTCTCCAGCAGGTGCCGCAACACGGCGGCATCGATCCGGCCAGCGGGCGTCAGCCCATCCGCGCCGATAGCATCGAGCTGCGCCAGCCAGCCCTTCGCCCTCTCCGCCCGGGCGAGGTGCGCTTCGGGCGTGACCGACTCCAGCCGCTCGCCCGCCTCGGTGCTGCCGTCTGCCTGCTCGACGCGCCCGGACTGTTCGATGCGGTACAAGTGATAGGCATCCGCCAGCGCGGAGAGGCGCGCATCGGTCTCCTGCGCGCTCGCAGGCGCGGACACGAGCACGGCGGCAGCGGCCGCCATCGGTATGAAAGCAGCCCGCATATCCCCGGTCTTCCCCTCAGTCCGGCTTCTTGGCCACGCCGACCATCGCCGGGCGCAGCAGGCGGTCCCTGATCATGTAGCCGGCCTGCATTTCCTGCACCACGGTGCCCGGATCGTGCTCGCTTGTCGGGATCTCCAGCATGGCCTGGTGCTGGTTCGGGTCGAGCGGCAGACCGACCGAGGCGATGCGGGTGATGCCGTGCTGGCCGAACACCTTCTCGATCTCGCGCTGGGTTGCCTCGATCCCGATCACGAAGCCCTTGAGCTTGTCGTCCTCGCGCACTTCGGCCGGCAGGGCGTCGAGCGCGCGGGTGAGGTTGTCCGAGACCGAAAGGATGTCGCGCGCGAAGCCGGTGGCGGCATAGGCGCGCGCGTCCTGGATATCCTTTTCCAGCCGGCGGCGCACGTTCTGGGTGTCGGCCTTGGCGTAGAGCACTTCCTGCCGCGCCGCCTCGAGATCGGCCCTGAGCGCGGCCAGCGCCTCGGCCAGCCCCGCGCCGTCCGCCGCCTCGTCCCCGGCCTGGTCGAGCATATGCCCGGGCACGCCCTCCAGTTCCTTTTCAACAGCTTGGTCCTGCGTCCGCTTCTCGTCGTCGCTCATGTCTGGTCTTGTCTATCCGATGATCTTGCCCAGCGATCGGGCGGTGAAGTCCACCATGGGGACAAGCCGCGCGTAATTCAACCGGGTCGGCCCGATCACGCCCAGCACCCCGACCACCCGTCCCTCGCGGTCGCGATAGGGCGAGGCGATCACCGACGAGCCGCTGAGCGCGAATAGCCGGTTCTCGCTGCCGATGAAGATGCGGGTCGCCTCGGCCTCGCGCGCGCTCTCCAGCAGGTCGGCGACCGACTGGGTGTTCTCCAGGTCGTCGAGCAGTTGGCGCACCCGCTCGAGGTCGCGCACCGCGCTGTCGTCGAGCAGGTTCGCGGCACCGCGCACGATCAGCACCGGCCGCCGCGCGGCATCCTCGCTCCACACCGCGAGGCCGCGTTCGACCAGGTCGCGGCTGGCGGCATCGAGCTGGCTCTGCCCTGCGGCAATCTCGCGCCGCATCGCCGCCGCGGCCTCGGCCAGGGTGCGCCCGGCCAGGCGCGCGGTGATGTAGTTGGCCGCCTGCTCCAGCTGCGCCGCGCTGGCGGGCGTGGCGAGGTCGACGATGCGGTTTTCGATGCCCCCGTCTTCCCCCACCACCACCGCGAGCGCGCGGTTCTGCCCCAGGCTGACCAGCGAAAGCTGCGCCAGCCGGGGCTCGCGCCGGGGCACCATGACCATGCCCGCCGCGCCCGACAGATCGGACAGGAGCGCGCTGGTCTTCTCCAGCGCCGCCTCCACCGGGCCGGGAGCGGCGAGGCGCTGCTCGATCGCCTCGCGCTCGTGCGCGGTGGGTTCGGCGACCTGCATCATCCCGTCGACGAACAGGCGCAGCCCGCTTTCGGTCGGCATCCGTCCGGCGCTGGTGTGCGGCGCGGCGAGCAGGCCGAGCGCCTCGAGATCGGCCAGGACCGAGCGGATCGAGGCAGGCGACAGATTGAGCGCGGCCTCGCCCGCCAGCGCCTTCGACCCGACCGGCTGCCCGCTGTCGAGATAGCCCTCCACCACCAGGCGGAAGATCGTCCGGGCGCGTTCGGTCAGGTCCGTGAGCGGAGGGGAAGCCATGGTTCCTTTTGTAGCCACTGGTCTTGCAGCCTCAAGGGGCAAGCGCCTACGGCGGCGGGAACGATTCTCTTGGACAGGACAGATCATGCGACCATCCGGCCGTGCGCCCGACGAAATGCGCGCCATCGCCATCGAGACCGGCTTCACCCGGCACGCCGAGGGATCGTGCCTGGTCAGCTTCGGCGACACGCGCGTGCTGTGCACCGCCAGCGTCGAGGAACGCACGCCCCCCTGGCTGCGCGGCAAGGGTGAAGGCTGGGTCACGGCGGAGTATTCGATGCTGCCGCGCGCCACCCATACCCGCGGCCAGCGCGAGGCGGCCAAGGGCCGGCAGAGCGGCCGGACGCAGGAAATCCAGCGCCTGATCGGGCGCTCCTTGCGCGCCGTGGTCGACCTCAGGACGCTCGGCGAGCGGCAGATCACGCTCGATTGCGACGTGCTCCAGGCTGACGGCGGCACCCGCACCGCGGCGATCTCCGGCGCGTGGGTCGCGCTGAAGCTGGCGGTGGACAAGCTGATCGCCTCGGGCGAACTCGCCGCCGATCCGATCACCGCGCAGGTCGCCGCGATCAGCTGCGGCATTCACCAGGGAACGCCGGTGCTCGACCTCGACTATGACGAGGATTCGGGTGCCGATGCCGATGCCAACTTCGTGCTGATCTCCGGCGGGAAGATCGCCGAGGTCCAGGCCACGGCAGAGGGCGCGACCTACGACGAGGAAGGGCTGCTGCGCCTCCTGCGCCTGGCCCGGATCGGCTGCGACCGGATCTTCGCCGCGCAGGCGGATGCGGTGCGCAAATGAGCGCGGCCCATGGCTAGGCGCCTCGGTTCGGGCACGCTGGTGATCGCCACGCACAATGCGGGCAAGCTGAAGGAGATTTCGGCGCTGCTCGATCCCCACGGCGTGCAATGCATCAGCGCCGGCGCGCTCGGCCTGCCCGAGCCGGCGGAGACCGGCCGGACCTTCGTGGAGAACGCGCTGATCAAGGCGCGCGCGGCGGCGCAGGCCTCGGGCCTCGCCGCACTGGCGGACGACAGCGGCCTGGCGGTCGAGGCACTCGGCGGGCGGCCGGGGGTCTACACCGCCGACTGGGCGCAGCGGCAGTGGTTCGAAGGTCCTCCCGGGCGCGACTGGTACATGGCCATGGGCAAGGTCGAGGGGATGCTGCAGGAACTGGGCCCCGATGCCGGCCGCTGCGCCGCCTTCCACTGCGTTCTCGCGATCGCCTGGCCGGACGGGGATCAGGCCGTCTATGAAGGCACCTGCGCCGGCGCGCTCACCTGGCCGCCGCGCGGCACGCTGGGGTTCGGCTACGACCCGGTGTTCGTGCCCGCGGGCAGCGACCTGACCTTTGCGGAAATCGAACCGGCGCACAAGCACGCCATCAGCCACCGCGCCGATGCCTTCGCCAAGCTGGTGGCGGAGCAGTTCGGCCGCTAGACTGCGCTGATGGCCCGCGCGCTCTACATCCACTGGCCGTTCTGCGCCCGCAAATGCCCCTACTGCGACTTCAACAGCCATGTCCGCGAGAGCGTGGACCATGACCTGTGGCGCGAGGCGCTGGTGGCCGATCTGCGGCACGAGGCAGCGCTGGCCGGCGGCGAACCGCTGGAGAGCATCTTCTTCGGCGGCGGCACTCCCTCGCTGATGCCGCCCGCGCTGGTCGAGGCGCTGCTGGCGGAGGCCGAACGGCTGTGGGGGTTCGACCCGGAGATCGAGATCACGCTCGAAGGCAACCCGTCCTCGGTCGAGGCCGCCGCCTATGCCGATCTGGCTGCGGCCGGGATCAACCGGGTTTCGCTCGGGCTGCAATCGCTCGACGACCAGGCGCTGGCGTTCCTTGGCCGGCTGCACGATGCCCGCGAAGGGCTTGCCGCGCTCGACCTGGCGCAGGCGCAATTCGCCCGCGTCAGCTTCGACCTGATCTATGCCCTGCCCGGCCAGACCCCGGACCAGTGGCGCGCCCAGCTCGAACGGGCGCTGGCCTTCGGCACCGGGCACCTTTCGCTCTACCAGCTGACGATCGAGCCCGGAACGCGGTTCGCCACCGATGTCAGGCTGGGCCGGTTCACGCCGCTCGACGATGACCTGGCGGCGGACCTGTTCGAGCTGACGCAGGCGCTCAGCGAGCAGGCCGGCCTGCCCGCCTATGAAGTCAGCAACCATGCCCGCCCCGGCGAGGAAGGCCGCCACAACATCGCCTACTGGCGCTATCGGGACTACGCCGGGATCGGCCCGGGCGCGCACGGTCGGCGGGCGGGTGCGGCGACACAGCGCCACCGCAAGCCGGAGAACTGGCTGTCCGCGGTGGCCGAGGCGGGCCATGGCCTTGCCGAGGAGCGCCCGCTGGCCCCGGCGGAGCAGGCAAGCGAGGCGCTGCTGATGGGGCTGCGGCTGGCCGAAGGAATCGATCCGCAGGCGCTGGCGGCGCGGTTCGGCCTCGCGGCGGACGAGCTGATCGACCGGCAGCGGTTCACCTTCCACGCGGGGCTCGGCCATGTCTGGCAGCAGGGCGGCCGCATCGGTGTGACCCGCGCCGGGATGCCGCTGCTCGACGCGCTGCTGGCCCAGCTGGTGCCCGACCGGCTGGTGGCGGCATGAGCGCTGCCGACCTGCTGGCGCAGTGGGAAAGCCATCTCGCCGGCGGGCAGCGGCGCTCGCCGCACACGGTTCGGGCCTATCATGCCGCCGCGCGCCGCCTGCTGGAGGAGACCGCGATCGCCGACTGGCAGGAGGTGGCGGCAATCGAGGCGCACGACCTGCGCCGGCAGCTGGCCGCCCGCCGCGCGGGAGGCATCGGCAACGCCAGCGCCGCGCGCGAACTCTCCGCGCTCAAGGCCTTCGTTGCCTTCGCCCGGAGCGCGTGCGGCGATCCCCGGCCCGCCGCGCCGCGCCTGCGCGCACCGCGGGTAAAGAAAGGCCTGCCCCGGCCGGTCACGCCCGACGAGGCGGTGAACCTGGCGGAAGCCGTGGCCGGACTGTCAGGCGAGGACTGGACCGGTGCGCGCGACCGGGCGGTGCTCATGTTGCTCTACGGGGCTGGGTTGCGGATCGCGGAGGCGCTGTCGCTGCCCGCCGGCGTGGTGCCGCTGGGCGAGACGCTGGTCGTGACCGGCAAGGGCGGCAAGCAGCGCATGGTGCCGATCCTGCCGGTGGTCCGCGACGCTGTCGCGCTCTATGCCCGCGCCTGCCCTTTCTCCCTCCCGCCGGGGGAGCCGCTGTTCCGCGGGGCGAAGGGCGGGCCGCTCAACCAGGGGATGGTGCAAAGAGCCGTCGCCCGGGCGCGCGTGGCGCTGGGCCTGCCGGCCACTGCCACGCCCCATGCCCTGCGCCACAGCTTCGCCACCCACCTGCTGGGTGCCGGCGCGGACCTGCGGTCACTGCAGGAACTGCTCGGCCATGCCTCGCTCGGCTCGACCCAGATATACACCCGGGTCGATGCGGCCAGGCTGCTCGACACCTATCGCAACGCCCATCCGCGCGAACGCGGCTAGGCTTTCGGTTTCCAGGTGACGAGGCGCCACAGGTAGGCCAGCACGATACCGGCAATGACGGCGGTGGAGATCGGCCCGAGCCACTTCTCCACTTCGGCGAACTGGGAGCCGAGGAAATAGCCCACGCCCGCCAGCGCCGCGCTCCAGCCCAGGGTGCCGATCGTGGAGAACAGCAGGAACCGGCCCAGAGTGAGACCGAACAGGCCGGCCGGGATCGAGATCAGCGAGCGCAGCGTGGGGATCATCCGCGCCACGAGCACGATGATCGGGCCGTGGCGATCGAACAGCCGCTCGCCCCGCTCCACCTCCTCCCAGTCGAGCGTCAGCCAGCGGCTGTAGCGGTCGATCAGCCGGTGCATCTGCGCCTTTCCGAAACGGTGCGCCAGCCAGTACCAGAACCAGTTGCCGAGCATGGCACCGGCCGTGCCGGCGAGAATCGTTCCCTCGAGCGTCATCGCTCCGCGCGCGGCGGACACACCGGCGACGGTCATGATCACTTCGGAGGGAACGGGCGGAAAGACCGTCTCCAGAAGCATCAGGAGCGCGACTCCCCAATAGCCTGCCCACTCGACAAGCCGGATAATCCAGTCTTCCATGATTCACCGTTCAACCTTGATCCGGTGAGCCAGCAGACCGCAGCCGGAGAGCGAGTTATCCTGCACGTGCCGCGAATGCGCGCGGGCTGCACCGCATAGCCATGTCACCTGGCCCCGGCAAGGATGCTCGCCGCCGCATTCCGCCCGCTGATCAGGGCTCCGTGCACCGTTCCGGGATGCAGATCGCTCTGCGCCTCGCCGGCGAAGTGGACCCGGCCGCTCTCCGTCCGCGCGAGCGCGCGGCGGTCTTCCGGCGTCGAGCCGACCGCGTGGAACGAATAGGACCCGCGCGCGAACGGGTCGGACCGCCAGCGGGTGATCTGGGCGGCGACAGGATCGGGCGCGGAGGCACCGAACATCCGCCGGGCGACAGCCATGATCTCGCCGAGAATGGCCGCATCGCCGAGCTGCTCGACCCGCTCCGCCTCGTCGGCGGCGCTGAACGCCAGCAGAACCGGCGTATCGTCGAGCCTGGCCAGGCTGACCCACTGCGCCCAATGCCCCTTGCTGGCGGAGAGGAACTCGTGCCAGTCGAACTCGGGCGGCCAGAAAACCCGCTCGAACCGCAGCCAGTGCTTGTTCAGCAGCCCCATCCCGAGCCGTTCGATCCCCTGCGCCTTGGCCGGAGACAGCGGCGGATCGAAGGCAATCGCGCCGGCCTTGAGCACGCCCAGCGGCACCGTCACCAGCGCTTCGTCCGCTGCCAGACTGGCACCGTCCGCAAACCCGGCCACGACTCCGCCCGGGGTGACGGTCACGGAGGTCACGACCCGGCCCGGCCGCACGTCAAGACCGCGGGCGAGGTGATCGACCAGCTGGCCGTAGCCGTGCGGGAACAGCACGTCGGGCCCGCCAAACTCCTCCCCTTCCTCAAGCGACCAGGCCGACAGGCTGGCGGCGGACCCGGCATATTCCTGCTCGTAGGCGGCGTTGACATGGAAATCGAGCTGCGCCCGCTGGACCGGATCGAGCCGGGACGCGACCGCGGCCAGCGCCTGTTGCAGGGACACGTCGGCGTCCCGGCGCTCAGCCCAGGCCAGCGCCCGCCCCACAGCCGCCTCGGCCCCGGCGGTCCCGCGCGAGGCGGCGCCCAGGGCGCGCAGCGCCGGATCGATGTGGAGCAGCGTGCTGTCGTAGCTGGTGGCGACCGTCCCGGCACCCGCCTGCCGGGCGAGGTCGGTGACCGGGTTGCCTGCCGTGCCGTGGATCCACGATGCCCCGAGGTCGACCGGAACATCGCTCCATGCGCGCGAGGTATGGATCCGCCCGCCGATGCGGTCGCGCGCTTCGACCACGATCACCCGCGCCCCGCTCGCCTGCAGGTCGCGGGCAGCGGTCAGCCCGGCGATCCCTGCCCCGATCACGATGACCCGCCGTTCGGATGGCGCGCAGTTGCCGATCAGCGGCAAGGCGGCAAGGGCAAGCCCGGCCTTCATGGCGCTGCGACGGTCGCGCATGGCGGTTCAGCGACCCAGCCGCGCCTCGATCGCATCCCAGATCAGCGCGGGAGTATCGGTTCCGTTGAACCGGTCGATCCCGACGATCCCGGTGGGCGAGGTGACGTTGATTTCGGTCAGGTACTTGCCGCCGATCACGTCGATGCCGACGAAGATCAGGCCGAGCCGTTTCAGCTCGGGCCCCATGGCGGCGCAGATCTCCTCCTCCTCGGGGGTCAGCGCGGTTGCCTCGGCATGGCCGCCGACGGCGAGGTTGGAGCGGAACTCCCCCTCCCCCGGCTTGCGGTTGATCGCGCCCGCCACTTCGCCGTCCACCAGCACGATCCGCTTGTCGCCCTCGGCGACCTCGGGGAGAAACGGCTGGACCATGTGCGGCTCGGGCCAGGTCTGGTTGAACACCTCGAACAGAGCGGACAGGTTGTCGCCCGATTCCGGCACCCGGAAGATTGCCTTGCCCCCGTTGCCGTGGATCGGCTTGACCACGATCGCCCCGTGCCGGCGCTGGAAGGCGCGCGCCTCGTCAACCGAGCGCGTCACCAGGGTCGGCGGCATGAACCGGCGGTAGTCGAGCACCATGACCTTCTCCGGCGCATTGCGGACGGAGCGCGGGTTGTTGACCACCAGCGTCTCCCCCTCGATCCGCTCGAGCAGGTGCGTGGCGGTGATGTAGCCCATGTGAAACGGCGGATCCTGCCGCATCAGCACGACGTCGACGTCCCGCCCCAGGTCCAGCCGCCGAGCCTCGCCTTTCTCGAAGTGGTCGCCGGCGACCGGCCGCACCCGCACCGGATGGGCCAGCGCGCGGAGGCGGTTGTCCTCGTCCAGCGTGAGCGCGCCGACATCATAGTGGAACACCTCGTGCCCGCGCGCCTGCGCGGCGAGCATCAGGGCGAACGAGGAATCGCCGGCGATGTTGATGCTCTCGATGGGGTCCATCTGGACCGCGACGCGCAGGGTCATCTCGTGCTCCGCTTGTTCCCGGCCTCAAGGCTGCCAGGCGTTGACGATGTGGCGCGGGAACGTGCCGGGCGCAAGCAGCAGGACGTCGATCCGCACATCCTCGCCGGCAGGGGCATATTCGTGCGCCACCGCCTCCGCCGCCGCAGCCACCCGCGCCAGCCGGCGCTCGTCGATCGCGTGGTCGAGCTCGGCGGCGCTGGCGCGCCACTTGACCTCGATGAAGGCGACCACCCGGCCGCGCCGCGCGACGAGGTCGATCTCGCCCAGCGGGGTCCTGCGCCGACGGGCAAGGATCGTCCAGCCCCGCAGCCGCAGCCACAGCGCCGCCCGCTCCTCGCCCTTGCGCCCGTGCTGCTCGGCCGCCTGGCGCTTCATCCGCGCCCCAGCTCGAGCGCGCGGGCGTAGAGCGCCTTGCGGTCCAGCCCGGTCGCCTTCGCCACCTGCGCTGCGGCCTGCGAGGGCTTCATGGCGCCAAGCGCCGCGCGCAGCAGATCGTCGGCGTCGGCCTCAAGCGAAGGCTCGTCGGCCGGGGGCGCGACCAGCAGGACGATCTCTCCCCTCGGCGGCGCGGCCTCATAATGGTCTGCCAGTTGCTGCGCCGTGCCGGTGCGGCACTCCTCGTGCAGCTTGGTCAGCTCGCGCGCCACGCTGACCATGCGGCCGGGCAGGGCCTCGCCGATTGCGGCGAGCGACCTGACCAGCCGCGGCCCGGTCTCGTAGAACACCAGCGTCGCCGGCACCCGGGCCAGCCCGCCGAGGGTATCGAGCCGGGCCTTCTCCTTGACCGGCAGGAAGCCGGCGAACAGGAAACGGTCGCTGGGCAGGCCCGAAAGCGTCAGCGCAGTCACCGCCGCGCAGGCCCCGGGCAGGCTGGTGACGGCAACGCCGGCGGCCCGCGCCTCGCGTACCAGGCGATAGCCGGGATCGGAGACCAGGGGCGTGCCGGCGTCGCTGACCAGCACCACGGCGCTGTCGGTCATCTCGGCCACCAGCTTCGCCCGGGCCGCCTCGTCGCTGTGGTCGTCATAGCGCCACAGGCGCTTGGCAACACCGAGATGCTTCAGCAGCTTGCCAGTCACCCGGGTGTCCTCGCAGGCGACCAGGTCGCACCGTCTGAGCACCTCGATCGCACGCAAGGTCACGTCAGCGAGATTGCCAATCGGGGTGGCGACAATATAGAGGCCCGCTGATAGCCGGTCGTCGGATGGGTGCTGCACCACGTCACCTTCCTTGGCCACGCATTCGGGGAGTCGCAAGCATGAACATCTGGAAGACCGGCCGCCGCGCCTTCGTTGTGGCGGGCACAGCCGCGCTGCTGGCCGCCTGCCAGGTCATCCCCAAGGCACCCGTCGCCCCGCCCGCGCCCGCGCCCGACGCCGGCCCCAGCGCGGATGCGCTGCCGCAGGATGAAAGCCGCCACCGGGTGGCGCTGCTGGTGCCGATGAGCGGCGAGAACGGCGCGGTCGGCCAGTCGATCGCCAATGCCTCGACCATGGCGCTGCTCGACACCAATGCGGAGAACCTGCGGATCACCACCTACGACACCGCGCGCGGGGTCCGCGAGGCGGCCCGGCGCGCGGTCGCCGACGGCAACAAGCTCATCCTGGGTCCGCTGATGGGCGACGAGGTGGCGCAGGTCGCCGCCGAAGCGCGGTCAGCGCGGGTTCCGCTGATCTCGTTCTCAAACGATCCGGCCGTGGCCGGCCCGGACGTGTTCGTGATTGGCAATGTCCCCGACCAGTCGATCGCGCGCACCGTCAGCTATGCCCGCGGCAAGGGCTCGGCCCGGTTTGCCGCCCTGCTGCCGGCAGGCGAGTACGGCCGCCGCGCGGAGGAGGGCCTGCGCGCCGCCCTGGCGGCAAGCGGGGGCGAGCTGGTCGCGGTCGAGAGCTACGAGCGTGGCAACACCTCGATCGTGAGCGCCGCCCAGCGCCTGCGGCAGAAGGGCGGCTTCGACACCGTGCTGATCGCGGACAGCGCGCGGCTGGCGGCGCTCGCGGCCGGCGAGCTGAAGCCGCGCGGCACCGGCGCCACGCAGCTGCTCGGGACCGAACTGCTCAGCGGCGATTCGGGCGTGACCCGCAACACCGCGCTGCGTGGCACCTGGTTCTCGGCCGTTTCGGACGGGCGGTTCAAGCGCTTTTCCGACAGCTACACGCAGCGCTTCGGCGGTCAGCCCTATCGCATCTCGACCCTGGGCTACGACGCGGTGCTGCTGACCCTGCGGGTCGCCCGCGACTGGCGCGTGGGCCGCGCCTTCCCAGTGGCGCAGTTGCGCGACGAGGGGGGGTTCCTGGGCCTTGACGGAGCGTTCCGCTTCCGCAGCGATGGCGTGGTCGAGCGGGCGCTGGAGGTGCGCGAGGTCCGCAACGGCGAGGTGGTGATTGTCGCCCCCGCGCCCGACCGGTTCCGCAACTGACGAAAACCCGCTGCTGCGGCTTGAGAGCGGCGGGCGAGCCCCTATAGCGATGCCCATGTCTGACGACCTGTTTGCCGGCACACCTGCCACCAGCGGTGACTACAACGCCTCCTCGATCGAGGTGCTCGAGGGGCTGGAGCCGGTGCGCCGCCGCCCCGGGATGTATATCGGCGGCACGGATGACCGGGCGCTGCACCACCTCGCCGCCGAAGTGCTCGACAACGCGATGGACGAGGCGGTGGCCGGGCACGCCACCCGGATCGAGGTCAGCCTGGAGGAAGGCAATCGCCTGACCATCACCGACAACGGGCGCGGCATCCCGGTCGACGAGCATCCCAAGTTCCCCGGCAAGTCGACGCTGGAGGTGATCCTCTCCACGCTCCATTCGGGCGGCAAGTTCTCCGGCAAGGCCTATGCCACCAGCGGCGGCCTGCACGGGGTCGGGGTGAGCGTGGTCAACGCCCTGTCGAGCCACACGCGGGTGGAGGTCGCGCGCGAACGGCAGCTCTACGCCCAGGAATTCGCCCGCGGGCAGACCCTCGGCCCGATCCAGTCGCTCGGCCCCACCCCCAACCGCCGCGGCACGACGGTCAGCTTCACCCCCGATGTGGAAATCTTCGGCGATCGCCAGTTCAGCCCCAGGCGGCTGTTCCGCCTCGCCCGGTCGAAGGCCTACCTCTTTGCGGGGGTCGAGATCCGCTGGAAGTGCGCCGCTTCGCTCGCCAGCGACGAGGTGCCGGCGGAAGCCGTGTTCAAGTTCCCCGGCGGACTTGCCGATCACCTGGCGGAACAGGTCGGCACCCGCGAGTGCGTCACCAGCCAGCCGTTCGCCGGGCGGCAGGATTTTCCCGCGAGCGAAGCCGGCGAGCCGCAGGGCAGCGTCGAATGGGCGATCGCCTGGCCGTTGTGGTCGGACGGGTTGACCAGCTGGTACTGCAACACCGTGCCCAACCCCGATGGCGGCACGCACGAGCAGGGCCTGCGCGCGGCGCTGTCGAAAGGGCTGCGCGCGTTCGGCGACCTGGTCGGGCAGAAGAAGGCGAAGGACATCTCCGCCGACGACGTGATGACGGGCGCGGAGATCATGCTCAGCGTGTTCATCCGCGAGCCGCAGTTCCAGAGCCAGACCAAGGATCGCCTGACCAGCCCCGAGGCCGCCCGGCTGGTCGAGAACGCGGTGCGCGACCACTTCGACCACTTCCTCGCCGACAACATGGAGCGCGGCAAGGCGCTGCTCGGCAGCGTGATGGAGCGGATGGACGAGCGCCTGCGCCGCAAGCAGGAGCGCGAGGTCAAGCGCAAGACCGC
>ERZ1066122.620-NODE-620-length-36116-cov-8.166801_pt1 | contig 36116 bp, 40 predicted proteins | sample MGYA00382769_ERZ1066122 | MGnify/ENA primary metagenome ERZ1066122 (study PRJEB33369, sample SAMEA5778352) | biofilm metagenome | biome: Industrial cooling water; feature: Water cooling tower basin; material: Biofilm | place: United Arab Emirates | collected... | reverse complement strand
TCGCGGTGCCGCAGGCGGCCTGATGGCGGGCCCGCGGCACTTTCTTGACCTGGAAGACGCTGGCGGCAATGCCATCGCCGCGATGATCGCCGATGCGCTCGATCGCAAGGCCGCGCGCGCCGACTGGCCCAAGGGGCGCGCGGATGCGGACGGGCCGCTCGCCGGCCACGTCCTCGGCATGATTTTCGAGAAAGCCAGCACCCGCACAAGGGTCAGCTTCGACATTGCCATGCGCCAGCTCGGCGGCAGCGCTCTGGTGCTGGACGCCGGGACGACCCAGCTGGGACGCGGCGAATCGATCGCGGACACCGCGCGCGTGCTCAGCCGGATGGTCGATGCGATCATGATCCGCACCGATGACCCGGCCAAGATCGCCGAAATGGCACGTCATGCCAGCGTGCCGGTCATCAACGGCCTCACCGACCGTTCGCACCCCTGCCAGATCGTTGCCGACCTGCTCACGATCATCGAGCAGGGCAAGGCTCTGCCGGGGCTCGAACTCGCCTGGCTGGGCGATGGCAACAATGTGCTGAATTCGATCCTCGAGGCCGCGGTGCTGATGAAGTTCAACGTGCGGGTGGGCGTGCCGCAAGGCTACGATCCGGATCAGGACTTCGTCGCCCGCGCGCGTGCCGGCGGAGCGCGGGTCACGATCACGCGGGATGCCGCCGAGGCCGTGCGGGGAGCCGATGTCCTCGTGACCGACACCTGGGTCTCGATGGGCCAGCCCCACGCCGGCGAGAAAATGAGCGCGATGGCACCCTTCCAGGTCGACGCGCGCCTGATGGCGCTCGCCGCGCCCGACGCGCGCTTTCTCCACTGCCTGCCGGCCCATGTCGGCGAAGAGGTCACCGCCGAGGTCTTCGAAAGCGCGCGGTCGGTGGTGTTCGACGAGGCGGAGAATCGCATTCACGCGCAGAAATCGGTGCTGCTGTGGTGTTTCGGGCGGCTGTGACCGGCCCCTGTTAAGCGCGCGATCCTGCCCCCATATGGCGGCGATGGACGAAAAGAACCCGCTAGAAACCTATGCAGGCCGCATGCTCGGCTTCACCATTCCGGCGCGCCATGCCCGCGGGCGCGTGGTGCGGCTGGACCGCACGCTCGACGCGATCCTGTCGGCGCACGACTATCCGCCGCCGATCCGGCATCTTCTGGCCGAGGCGCTGGTCCTGACGGCGCTCGCCGGAAGCCTGCTCAAGCACGACGGGTCGCAACTGACCATGCAGGCCCAGACCGAAGCCGGTGCGGTGCGCCTGATGGTCTGCGACTATCGCGCCGGCGAACTGCGCGGCTATGTCGATTTCGACGCCGGACAGCTGGCGGAACTCGGCGCCAATCCGACGCTGTTCGCGCTGTTCGGCAAGGGCTATCTCGCGCTCACCTTCGACATGGCGAAGGGAAAGGGCCGCTACCAGGGCATCGTGCCGCTCGAAGGGAACAGCCTGTCCGAAGCCTGCGAAGCCTATTTCGCGCAGTCCGAACAGGTGCCCACGCTGATCCGCTGCGCCGTTCGCAGCGGCCCGCAGGGCAATGAGGCAGCGGGCCTGCTGCTCCAGCACCTGGCCGAAGGCGAGGACGGGCGCGAACGCCTTCACACCCGCATGGATGCGCCCGAATGGGAGCACGTCTCCGTGCTGGCGGGCTCGATCCGGCACGACGAACTGCTCGATCCCTCGCTGTCGCTCGATGCCATCGTCTGGCGGTTGTTTCACGAGGAAGACGAGGTCCGCATCCAGCACGGGGCATCGCTGATGCGCGGCTGCCGCTGTTCGCCCGAGCATTATGCCGGCGTGCTGCGCCAGTTTTCGCCCGACGAACTCGATGCCATGCGCAATCCGGAAGGCAGCATCATCGTCGACTGTGCGTTCTGCTCCCGCGCGATACCGGTGCCGGTTTGAAACGGCATGTCGTCCCCATACAACGCTTCATCGCTGGTTTAGAGTAAAAGCCTATAGCGATCCGCCGCGCGAATCACTCGCGCCCGGTCAAAGGACGTGATGCGAAGTGGCAAAGCCGCGCTGGAAATTGCTGTTTGCGAGCGTGCTGGTCGCCGTCGGCGCGCCGGTCGCCGCGCAGGCTTCCCTGCGGATGCTCGACACGCTTGATCGCGGCAACTGGGAGCTGCGCTACCGTGACGGCACGGGCGCTGCCAGGATATGCCTGCGCAGCGGGCGCGAATTCATCCAGATGCGCCATCCCGGCCCCGGCTGCACGCGCGTCGTGATCGAGGATTCGGCAACCGAGGTGACCGTCCAGTACACCTGCCCTGGCAAAGGCTACGGTCGCACCAGCATCCGCAAGGAAACCCACGGCCTCGTGCAGATCGAAAGCAATGGCGTCGCGGGTGGCAAGCCGTACCAGCTGATTGCCGAAGCACGCGCCTCGGGTGCCTGCCGGGACTGACGCGCCGCCGGCAAAGTTGCAGCCGCGCGATCCAGCGCCTAGCGGATGGCGATGCAGCAATCTTCGTCACTTTCCGAGCGGCCGATCGCCGTGGTGCTCCTGTCCGGCGGTCTCGATTCGATGGTCAGCGCGGCGCTGGCGCGCGAGCAGGGCTTTGCCGTTCACGCCCTGACGATCGATTACGGCCAGCGCCACCGCCGCGAACTGGCTTCGGCCGAAGCGATTGCCGTCATGCTGGGGGCGAGCCGCCACGTTGTCCTTCCGCTCGACCTGCGCCGCTTCGGCGGATCGGCGCTGACCGACGATATCGCCGTTCCCAAGCAGGGCGTCGGCGCGGCCATTCCCGTCACCTACGTTCCGGCCCGCAATCTCGTTTTTCTCGCGTTGACGGCGGCCTTTGCGGAGAGCTCCGGGGCATCCGACATCTTCATCGGCGTCAATGCGCTCGACTATTCGGGCTATCCCGACTGCCGTCCCGAATTCATCGCCAGCTTTGCGGAAACGGCGCGGCTCGGCACGAGGCAGGGCGTCGAGGGGCGGCCTTTCACGATCCACGCGCCCTTGCAGCACATGACCAAGGCCGATATCGCGCGCGAGTGCCACCGGCTGGGCCTGGATCCGGCGCTGAGCTGGTCCTGCTACGATCCCGATGCCTCGGGCAAGGCCTGCGGCGAATGCGATTCCTGCCGCCTGCGGCGAAAGGGCTTTGCCGAAGCCGGCCTTCTCGATAGCACCCCTTACGCAACAACGTGAGAGAGGGCGCGGGCCGATGACGAATTTGGAAGCCGCTGGCGGTGCGACCGGAACCGCGGCGGCAGTGGACAAGGTACCGGCCTACAGCTGGTATGCCTTGTCCGTCCTGGTCGTGGTCTACGTGCTCAATTTCGTCGACCGCCAGATCCTTTCGATACTTGCCAACGACATCAAGGCCGACCTCGGCGTCGGCGACGAGTATCTGGGATTTCTCTACGGTACGGCCTTTGCCGTCTTCTACGCGCTTTTCGGCATTCCCCTGGGAAAACTCGCCGACAGCTGGCGCAGGACCCGGCTTCTCAGCATCGGGCTGGCGCTGTGGTCGGCGATGACGACCCTGTCCGGTTTCGCCAAGTCCGCGACCGAACTGACGGTTGCAAGAATCGGCGTTGGTGTTGGCGAGGCGACGGCAAGCCCCTCGGCCTATTCGCTGATTTCGGACTGGTTTCCCGCCCGCCTTCGCGCGACCGCCCTCGCGATCTACAGTTCCGGGCTCTACATCGGCGGGGGCGTGTCGCTGCTGATCGGCGCCGTTATCGTCGAGGAATGGAACGCGGCCTTTCCCGGGGGCGGACCGGGGGGGATCGTCGGCTGGCAGGCGGCATTCATGGCCGTCGGCCTGCCCGGCCTGCTGCTGGCCGTGTGGGTGCTGTCGCTGCGCGAGCCGGTACGGGGCGCGATCGACGGGCTGGTCACTCCGGAACATCCGCAGCCCTTCCGCGGCTTCATCGACGAGCTTTTCCAGGTCATTCCGCCGTTCACGGTTTTCGGTGCCGCGCGCCGGGGAACGCGTGCCCTTGCACTCAATCTCGCTGGCGCGGCGCTTTTCGCGGCGCTCGCCTATGGTCTGTGGCGCTGGACCGGGGTCTTCGAGCAATGGCTGTTCCTGGGCATCGGCTATTATGCCGTGTTCAGCTGGGCGATGGGGCTCAAGGACCGCGACCTGCCGACCTTCCGGCTGACGTGGGGTTCGCCGGCGTTCCTCTGCGTCATTCTCGGCTACGGCTTCGTCGCCTTCATCGCCTATGCGACCTCGTACTGGGGCGCCCCCTATGCCGAGCGCGTGCTGGGGGCCAGCAAGGCGGAACTCGGCTGGTTGCTCGGGGCGCCGTCGGCGGTGGCGGGCTTCCTCGGCGTGATCATCGGTGGGCGCATGGCGGACTGGCTGATGGAGCGGCGTCCGGAAGGACGGGTGTGGGTGATCCTGTTCGGCCTGCTCGCGCCGATCCCGGCAGTGGTCGTCGCTTTCACGACGCCCAGCCTGCCCGTATTCTATGTCGCGAGCTTCATCGCCCAGATGTTCAGCGCCTCGGCCCTGGGGGCCGCCGCGGCAGCCAGCCAGGCGCTGGTCCTGCCGCGGATGCGCGGCATGGCGACCGCGACCTTCTTCCTGTCGACGACCCTGATCGGGCTTGGCCTCGGTCCGTTCATCGCGGGCTATGTCTCGGCGATCAACGGCGACGATCTGTCGCGCGGAATGCTGTCGACGCTGTGGGTAGCGCCGCTCGGCCTGGTGCTGTTGCTGGCTGCCTTGCGGATCGTCCCCGCGGCGTCGGCCAGCGTGCTGGAGCGCGCACGGCACGCGGGCGAGGACCTGGCCTGAGAGAACGTCAGCTCGCGCGTTCGATCACGCCGCAGGCGATGCGCTTGCCGGCATTGCCGGTGGGGTCGGTGCGGTAATCGTCGGCATTCTCGTGAATGACGAGGGCAGTCCCGTCCCCGTCGAAGAGATGTGATAGCCACGCCTCGCGCGTGCCGGTCAGGTCGACCGTGGTGGTAACGCTGCGATTCTCGTCGATCGTCAGATTGGGCAGATCGCCGAGATGGGCGCCGCCTTCCGCCTCGGTCCCGTGACGGGCGCCAGCCGGGTTGAGATGGCCGCCGGCGCTGGTGAAGTCGGGCCCCTCGCAGCGTCCGGTCGTGTGGATATGAAAACCGCGCGCGCCCGGTGCGAGACCTGCCGCGACGATCGTCAGGGCAACGCCGTCCCCTCTGGCCACCAGCTCGGCCCGGCCCATGGGAATGCCCGTGGGCGTGCGGAGCGTCGCCTGGCCGATGCGGCTATCCGCCACCTGGTCGAGCGTAGTGCAGCCCGCGGGCAAGATGGCGATCGGAAGAGCGAGAACGGCGAGCAGTTTCTTCATGCGCCGAGAATGCCTGGCGAAGGGGGTCGTTGGAAAAGAAAAGGGGCCGGATCGCTCCGGCCCCTTTCCCTGTCTTGCGCAGTGCGCGTGGCTTACATGCCCGAACCCGGACCGTAAGTGATTTCCACGCGGCGGTTCTGCAGTTCGCGCACGCCATCCGCGGTCGGAACGCGCGGCTGGTTTTCGCCGAAGGCTTCGCTGGTGATCCGGCCGTCGGGGATGCCCCGACCGGTCAGATAGCTGCGAACCGAGGCGTTGCGACGTTCGGCGAGGCCCATGTTGTAGGCCGGCGAACCCGACTTGTCGGTGTGACCCGCCAGCATGACCGACGCGGTGCCGCAGTTGGCATAGGCCGACACGGCGTTGTCGAGGATCGTCGCGGCTTCCGGCGTGATGTCCGACTTGTCCCAGTTGAAGAAGACAATGTACGGACCGGTGTTGCAACGTACGACCGGCGGTACGCGCGGCGGAACGGGGACAACGACTGGCGGCGGTGCAACGACCGGCGGAGGAACAACAACCGGCGGCGTTGCAACTTCTACTTCTTCAGGCTCGCCACCGAAGTTGTAGATCAGGCTGCCGAGGATGCTGTGCGAACGGAAGCGGGTGCTAACGTCGCGACCCAGACGATCAACCAGATCGACATTGGCAGCGTTGAAGAAGCGGTACTTCAGACCAACGTCCCAGCTGTCGCTGAGCGGAGCGCGCACGCCGGCAATTGCCTGCCATGCGAAACCCGTATCCGAATCATCCAGCCACGAAGGGCCGCCGAAGGCTTGCTGAACGTCAACGCGGGCAACGCCGGCACCGCCGCCGATGAAACCCTGAAGGCCTTCATCGTCGCCAAAGTCAAGCATACCATTGACCATGAAGCTCAGTGCATTGGCATCGCCACCGGTGCGCAACAGGCCGGGAGCCTGAAGCGTAGCTGCAGCGCCGCCGGGGATGGCAGCAACCGAGCTCGCAAAGCTGCGCAGGTCGGTTTCGCGATAGCTGGTTTCGGCTTCAAGACGGAAACCGCCAAAGTCGTAACCAACGACAGCGCCGAAATCATAGCCTGTGTCGGTGTTTGCGGTTCCGCCGATCGGCGCAGGACCGATGTCGAAATCGAGGTCTTCAACAAGCATCGCGCCGCCATCGACACCCACATACCATTGACCGTCACGGGCCATGGAGGGCGAAGCAAGAGCGGTGGAAGCGAGTGCCAGACCAATGGCTAACTTACGCATCAACAATCCCCTTTTCTTTCTCAAGGATAAAAACCGGTAGTTGGTCCTACCGAGTCTGGGGTATCGTTGCAAGCCTCCTTTGCACTGAAACTGTTGCCAAAATGTCGCCTTTTGAAAGATTCGGCACTATATCATTACGGGTCAATAGCATCATCCAGCTGTCAAAATTCTGGCAAGATTCCGGCTGCGCTGGCCGAATTCAAATTGAGCGCGCAGCCCGCAAATGCTGCAAAATCGCAACCAGCGCAGCCCTCGCCTCGACATCGATCACGGTGCCGCCTGCAGGATCAGCGATCGCCGCAGGCGTCGTCCACAAACCATCAATGTAAAAACGTCGCTTGACGCTGTTTTTGTCCCACAACGCCATCCCCTCGACCGGTTGCAGGAAGCGCCAGCTGCCTGCGGACCAGCGCGCGATCTGACGCTCTTTTCCGCTCCACAGCCCCATCGCGCCTGACGCGATCAGCCAGCATTTGCCATCATCACTCGTAACGGAAAGCGTCGGCGGCGTGGCCAGCTCCGCCTCGATCAAGGGATGCAGCAGCGCATCGATACGCGCCAGCGCTTCATTATGCGTGATTTCCTTTTGCGACTGGCCAACAAATAAATTGGGCAGCGCATGGCGAGCGGTTACGGTTTCCGGCATAAAATCTCCTGTGAATCAGCTGGTAGCGTCGATGGCCAGCGGTGCCGAGATGGTGAAACGGCCCTGCTGGCGAATGTGGAAAGTCAGCGCGGCACCAGGCGGCAGCGACAAGGCAGCCCAATCGGCAGTGCTGATCAGCAGTGACGGCTCACGCGCCTGCCAGCTCGCGATGACATCGCCGCTATGCAGCAAATCGACGGCAAAATCGTCCGCCCCTTCGCTATTGGGAATGTCGGCAGCATCGGCCCAGCCATGGGCCAGCCTGTCGCGGCGCTTCCATTCGATGCGATGATCGCTGGATGCGGTTTTCTCCCACAATCCATGAACGGGGCTGAGAGGCGTAACCGCCTGACCCGCAATCGCAATCACATCGCTGACAGGCGCGCTATCACCCGAGCCAAGCGCCTCGACCTCCAACTGCGAACCAGCCGGAAGCGGGACACCGTCGATAAGGGTAAGGTTCGCTTCCTCAAGCAGAAATGCCCGCGCGCCTGCCGGGTGCGAGGTCGTACTCCCGCCGCGCACCAGCCCCGAGAGCCGGTAATCGCGCGGGCCAATCTGTTCTGCAGCGGCGTAGCGGATGATTTCGCCTTCGATCCAAAGCACTGGCGTATCGAATGACGCGATGCTGCCAGTTCCGGGCGGCAGCGTCATGCCCTCATGCAGCAGGCGAATTATGGGCCGGTTGTTGCGATCCTCGATCTGCGCTGAATGTGCAGGCAGCGGCGTTAGCAAATGGCCGAGCGTGGCTGGGGCCTTGCTTTGCCCGATCTCGATGACCCGCTCGCTATCGGGCCAGGAAAGCGCCGCCCGCTTCCAGCCCGCTTGCGTACCCGCGACTGCAGCAACGACAACAGGCTTGCCCGGGTCTTGCGTGCTTGTGGCCGGCAGATCCGCAAGGATGATGCGCGTTTCGCCAATGGCAAGATCGGGGTCGGCGCGGTTGCGCCCCGGATCGGCGGTGACCGTCACGCCTGGCGTATCGGACCATTCACGCGCGACAAAACGGGTAGTCCCGCGCTGATGCTCAATCTCGGTGATACGCATGCTTGCAGCGCCGGTGCCGGTCTGCACCCTGTTGCCGATGCGAACAGGCTCTTCACCCTGCGCGATAGCCGCCGACAAGCCGTTGAGGTTGCGCCATCGTTGCAGCAATTGCCCGTCGGCCAGCGACCGCGCACTGCTTGCGTCGATGGCAGCTGCCAATTCGACCTGCAGTTCATTGCGCGCATTGCCCACGCGGCGGCTGGATTGCACGCCTGCCTGAAAGTCGCGTTCGGGTTCATAGTGGCGGATCGACAAAATAGCGGGCGCTCGATTGCCAGCGTCGCGGATATGTTTGGGCCTTTCAATCCGTTCGCGCCCGTCGGCAATGGCAGGGTCATCCAGCATCGTAACCTCACCACTTCCGGTCCAGTCGGTCAAGCGCAACTGCGCACCGTCGGGCGCCAGCTGCACCGGAAAGGCCGCGAGCAGACCGCTCAGCGCCGCCCGGCAATCGCTACCTTGTGCGGCAAAGCCGGTAACTGCGGCATCCGATTGCCCGCCGACAACCCCGCCCGAACAGTCGGCTGCTATGTCAGCCAGCGGAACGGCTTCGTCTCGTTCGAAAATCTCGAACGTCAGCGACGGGATGCGGTTGCTGAAATCGGCAAGCTGCAAATCCTCGAACACTGCATAGGCCAGATTGCGATAGGCCGGACATTGCCCGCTCGCTTCCGCCGATAGCAATAAGGGATCGGGCAACTGATCGCCTGTTCCCGAATGGAACCGAAAGATCGTTTCGCTTTTAAAATCGCCCGCCGCGCCGCGCAGCAAATTGCCGTCGGCCCAGATGCGCCCCACGCGTGCCACCTGCCTGCTCGACAGGGCGACGGCAAAGCTTGCCGAATAGCTATATTCGACCGAGGAAGGGCGGTTCTTGCCACCGCCGCTTTTCTTGCGACGCTCGATCAGGTCGGTGGACCAGATGACCGTTCCGGCAACGCGCATCGCGCCGAAAATAGCCGGGATTTGTGTGCCATAGCTCGACGTCTGGACATCGAGTTCCTTCAGCCGCGGGCCTTCGTGGGTCTTTCCGCCGCCGAAAATGGCCTGGTCGATCTGCTGCCCGACGATTGCACCAATGGCGCCGCCAATCGGGCCGCCGACGATTGCGCCGACGGTCGATAACACTACGGTAGCCATGTCAGTCTCCCATTTTCCGCCACGCGGCAAGCACCGCCCAGGGGGAGGCTCCTGCCATATGCACAACGCGGCCAAGCCCCGCATGGGCATGCACCCAGCCATCGGCTGTTTTGACCATCAGATGCTGTTGACGCGGCCCGCATTCGACGAGCGCAATGACGCCTGCTTCGATCACTGGTCCAGACAGACGAGAAAAATTTTGCTCCATATAGGCACAAATTTTCTCGTCAAATTTTCCCCTAAACGTATAATCGTGCGGCAAGTCAACAAGCTCGGCCGCATATCCGGCAAGTCCCACACAATCGAGCGCAACCCCGGGTGTCCGCCCATAAAGCCGAAAGGGCGTGCCCAGACAATGCAAGGCGCGCTTTGCAATATCACTGTTCATGATGCGCCCGGATATCGGGTCAGCAAATCATTGCCGGGAAGATAGGGCTCGCCGCGAAAGTTGATGGCGTTGGCAAAACGGCTGCTGCAGGTGGCCAGCGTCCGGTCGCAGCCCTCGACCAGCTCGATCTTTGCATTGGCGGTAACTGGAAAGGCAGGCGGGCTTGCGAGTTGCACGGTGGTCGCATCGCTTGCCAATATGTCAGCGGTTAGCCCGCAATTCGCGCCATCGAGCCAGCGCAGACTGCCAAAGGCCAGCACGTTGGCGGACAGAGGCAGCGGCTGCATCAACGTCAGGACGCTGCCCGTAACGCCCGCTACTTTCGCGCGATGGGTGAAGCGCGCGGCGCTCAATCCGTAGGCCGCATCGCAAAAAGCCGCACGGCAACCGGGCGATGTAAATGGCGCGACAGGCCGGTTCAGCTGCGCCGCCGGACCTTTCAGCTCCGCCTCAAAATTGTCGCCGCTGTGTGAAATTGCGCCCAGCTCGCCACGCGCCAAGGGCCGAATTCCTGCACCGGGATCGCTCCAGTCGAACAGGAAAATCGACAGCGTGGCACCATCCCAGCGACCAGCGCGTAAATCATCCGCTCGTATCGCATCCGCTGTAATCGCGCCGCGCACGTCCAGCCCGTCGGTATCAAGGCCCGATGTCTCGGTGATCGAGCTTGGCACCATGCCGGGGCTGGCGCGGTACAACAGCCCGTCCAGTTCGACATCGCGATCATGCGAGGTGAAGCCCAGCGTCACGCCATCGCGCCGCTCCAGCCGCCAGCCATAGGCGGCGCTGGTCAGCGGGCCTTGCAGCCAGATATCGCTCATGCTGCCTCCTTGATCTCGATCAGCGGCACGCTCGGCATGTCGCCTGCAGCGAAGCTGGCGCGGCTGGCGTTAAGCCGATCCTCGGCGAAGCGGACGGGCACATCGAAGCGAAAGCCCGCAGTTACAGTCGCGCCGGTCGCGGGGGCGTTTTCGAAAATGACCGTTCCTTTGTCGGCTAGGGTCCAGCCCGTCGCGGCAACGCCGTTCACGGCGACCAGCGCTGTCCCTGCGCGCGGCCGGGTAATCCGCCGCTGCTGTGCCGACGCGCCGCTGCCATAATGTTTGACGAGGACAAATTGCGTCCGCACGCCATCGCCAGTTCCCAAAAGCTGGTCGGTGGCTGCGGGCTCGCCGGTTGCGCCATTCGAACTGTCATCGAACGGATCGCCAAAGCGAAAGCCGATCGCAGCCCCGCGCCGTGCCCGGAAAAAGGCGATCAATGTTGACAGCTCCTGCTCGGAGCGCACACCGGGTGCAACATCATAGCCCAGCCGCGCATCTGCCCAGTCGCTGTTGCGGCGCTCATGCCCCGACAGCAGCGACACGACATTGGTTGAAAATTCGGCAGTAACCTCTGCCTCCTGCCCGATAGCAATCGGGAATGTCACATCGTCAAAGGCTTGCATTGCATCCTCGCTTTCATGTCCGATCCGGAACCAGGTGAAACCATCACGCGCGACTTGCGGCAGTGCCCAGACGTAGGTTTGCGCGGTGCCGCGCGCGCGCGCGGCATCGGCGGCAAAGGCAATGTCACGCCATTGCGCCCTGTCTTCGCCGCGCAACACAAAGCCTGCAAAATAATGCTGTTCCGCAATCGGATAGCCCAGCCGCGAGAGCATCAGCGGCATCGCCCTGTCGGTCGCGCCATGATTGCCGCTTGTTACCCAGTCATAATCCTCAAGCTGCAGCACATCGAAAGCGGGCTTGGCCCAGCCCAGCGGCACATTGGCGCGCTTTGCCTCCGGCGCATTGGGATCGAGCACGGTCGGGAGATAGACGAGCAGTAGGCTTTCGAATGGCGCGGTTCCCGCTTCGTCCCTGACCGCCGCGACGAGCGCGGTCGTCGATGCGGCAAGCAATTCGCCAGCCCGGTCGAGCATGGCATTTTGCGCCGCTGTTTTCGGCCCGCGAATATCGGCGATCGGCACCGAAAGCGCGCCAAAAGCCGCCGTCGCGGCAGTGTCATAAAGGCAGATCCGGTAGTCGGGCATGATCCACCACCAGGGTTCGCCCACCTGGAATTTAACCGGCAGCCCCGCTTCCTTCAGGATGAAGCCAAAGGCGCGGCCAACTGCCTGCAGATAGGCCATCGCGCCTGTGTGCGCGGGTGATAACAGCGTAGAAGGCGGCGACCAGCCGGTCAGTGCCGGATCGCCATTGGCGGCGCGCTGTTTCCAGTCGTTCCAGCAATGCGCGTCGAACAATTCATAGCTGAGCGAGAAGATTAGGTCATAGCCAGCCGCCTTGGCCCGCTGCGCAAAATCGCGATGCCATGCGCGGCACGGCGTGTTTAGTGCGCCGCCGGTCAGGCTCACATAATGGCCGCCACCAATCGGTTCGAGCCAGAAATAATGGCTCATCCCCACATAATGGTTGATCGTGCCGCGATAGCCGAGCCCCTCGATCTGCCGCAGCAGACGGGCGGGCGTCTGGTTATAGGCATCGTCATAGCCTGTCGCCATTTTAAGCTCATGCTCGGGCAGCATCACATCGCCCGTGTCGAGCATCACGCCTTCGCCATCGCAGCGTATATCGGATAGTTCGACCCAGCCCTCCACGCCTGCGGCAAAATCTCCCGGCAGGCCGGTATAGGCGGGCGGCACGAGCGAGATGAACATCCGGTCGATGTCTGCGGCATGGACAGGGTCAGCTTCATCGGGAAGCAGGAAACCACCCTCCAGTGTGCTGAATGGCAGGGTAATCACCGCGTCTTCAGGCGTGCCGACGGCATAGTTCCACAGCCGGACATACCAGCTTTTTGGCTGACCGGCGGCATCACGCCCCTCGATGGTCAGCGTCGGGCCGTTGACGGCATCGAGCGGCATGATGCCGCCCGACCGCCAGCGAAATTTCAGCGTCAGGCGACGATAATCGCGGTTGGTTTCATAGGCGAGCAGCGGATGATCCCAGCGATCCTCGCTGTCCCATATCAGGCCCGCGAGATCATCGCTGCGATAGAAAACCGCATCGACGCGCAGCGATTCCGGTCCTGTTGTTACCACCGACGCCATCATCGGGCGCGGAAAGTTCAGCGTCCAGAACCGCGGATCGAAGCGCATCACCGGCACAGACACCTGCCCGCGCCTTGTATCGCAAAGCCAGTATGGCATGGTTCAATCCTCCGCGCGTGCCAGCGCAGCGCGAACCGCGCGCGCGACCTGGCGACTTGAGCGTTGCAGGGCATCGGGCGCGCTGTTCCGGCCATTGTCGGAAACGCGGATCGTGACATTGACCTGCGCCGCGCCGCGACCTCCGCCATGCGCCTCGATCCGCCCGCTGCTGGTCGGCACGAACAGTTCGGGGCCGTTCTCGCCAACGCGATAGGCGCGGCCCGGAGAGACGGGACCGCCGGTCGCGCGGCCCGGTGCGCCGCCGAACAAATTGGTCAGCAATGGCCCGAGCGAGCTTAGCAATCCGCCCTGACCACCTTGCCCGCTTCCGCCGCCGCCTGTCAGGCTGTCGAGCCCGCTGCGGATCGCGGCAGAGGCAATTTCGGATAACACCGAAAGCGCAATGCGGCGCAAATCTTCAAAGCCGAATTTGCCCGTCTGCAATGCGCGGACCAGGCTGTTCTCTAGCGCACGGCCAGCACGCTCCATACCGGCGGCAAAGGGGCCGTCCAGCTCTGCACGCATTACCGCGACATCGCGGGCAAAGCCTTGCGTATCGGCGCGCACGGCGACAACCAGCCGTTCGATTTCCTCATCCATCCGGATACAACTCCATCAAATTCGTCAGGGTGTGGGCGTCGGCAGCGTCGCTGGTTGGAACAGCAGCGGATACGATCGCTGCCAGCTCAGCGGGCGTTGCGTTCCAGAACTCGTCGGGTCGCCAGCCCAGAAGCAGGGCGGCTTGGCCACTCCAAAGGTGTGCCCGCGATCCAAGGCTGACGTCACCCTGAACTTGTTTCAGGGTCCATTCTGCCTCTTGCCCCTTTGCTCTGCCATGTGAGATGGATGCTGGCGTCGAAGACGTGCAAGCACAACCAAGTTCAGCATGACGTGTTTGGGGCGGTCGGCGTTGCACGTCACCGCCCACCCAAAATCTGCCCCAACAGCGTCTTCAGCGCAGGCGTCGCTGTGGCCAATCCAGCTGCTGCAACAACCTCGGCAAAGTCTTCGCGCGTCACATCGCCACAATCAAAACGGCAATGCCAGAACAGCGACGTCATCTCGGATAGCTTCAGCTGGCCTGCTGCCGCGCGTTCGACGAGCGCAAACAATGGCCCCAGCTCTTCCTCTGCTGCGCATAATGCTGCAAAGCTTGGGCGCAGCATAAATCCGGCTACATTAGCCTCGCCGCGCGCGCCATTTGCGACGCGGCTCACAGCGTTACCACCGGGCCGGAGCTTTCGAGCGCCAGAGTATAGCTGCGTTCGCCATTGAAATCCCCAGCATAATCCAGCCGTGCAACCAGGAACTTGCCGCGCATCCGTTCACCGCTTTCAAAGCTCAGCTCATAATCATCGAGCACGCCTGAAAGCGCGCTATTCTTGATGCGCGTCTCGGCAACCGAGCCTGTGAACACGCCCGCGCCAGATACAGACACCGAGCGCACGCCTGCGCCAGACAACAGCTCGCGCCACGCCCCGCTGCCCTTGTTGGTGATGACAACCGCATCGCCATTGATGCTCAATTGTGTTGTGCGCAGCCCCGCGACGGTCGTGAAAACCGGCGGCGTTGCGCCATCGCCGACCTTCAACAGGAAGGCACTTCCCTTTTCTGCTGGCATGATTACTGTCTCCTGCATTGGACGACTCGTTGGGAGAGGAGGTCGCCATGTTGATGGTTGCATTGCTCGCTGGGGCGAGCGCTTTTGTTTCCGTGCCTGCCGCGCAGGAAAATTGTGCTGCGCAGCAAAATATCGTGCCGGTTTCGGTTACGCCGAATCTGCCCGGACAGTCTGCGCCAGAGGGCGTCGTTCCGCATGCCGCCCCCAAAGGCCGCGAGCCTGCGGTGCTGCTGCCCGAATGCAAGGCCGAGCCGCGCAAGAAGCGCAAGAAGCGGCTGAGCGATTATCCGATGGCTTGATATCAGCTTTAGCCCCTCCTCTGAAGATGAGGGGCTTTATGACGAAGCGATCATCCGCACCCGATACTCGACCAATCCCGCCCACGGCCCCGCCGGATCGCGCACAATCATGCTGCGCACAAATATGCAACTAGCGATGCGCCAATTTTCCAAATCGCGCGGCAGCGCAGCGACCGCATCCTCGGTATAACCGATCAGGTCGTGCAGCCGCGCAGCTTCTTCGCCATCGTCCCAGACGGTCACGGCCAGCCTGATTTCGCGCCCCGTTGCGGTCTTGGTGCTCCAATCGCTGACCAGAGCATCGCCGATCGCGATATAGGGAAAGGCAGCGTGCGGCGGCGGGCCATCATAGACGCCGGTCAAAGCGTCGGCGAGCGCCGGATGCGCCTCCAGCGCGGTCACCAGCGCGGTTTGCAGGGTGCGGACAGCATCGGTCATCGGCCAAAATTCCTTAGGTCTGCGTCGTCGATCATGCGGCGCTTCAGGCCTTTGCCCGACAACTCAACGCCATCACTACGCGTCTTCACCTCGACCCCTAAAGGCACCGGTCGAGAGGCAAGCCGTGCAATCACGCGCATCAGCAAGCGGTCGGCGCGCCGCGATGCAGCGGCCTCAAGTCTTTCGAACATTTATCGTGCCTCCTCGCAGGTCAGCACCATCTGCGCTGGATTGCGCGGATCGCTGACAACGCCGCGCACGCCCAGAAAGCGGCCGCGCCAGACGAGCCGCGTCCGCAGATCGAGCCCCTCGCGCTTGCGCATCGTCACCTGCCAGCGTGGCCGCGCTGACAAGGCATCGGCCTCTGCCAGACTGGCGGGAATCAGCGGCGCCACAGCGACCCAGGCCGCACCATCATAGGCATAACGCCCGCTCGCGCCGCCAAGCGCATCGCGGTTGCCAAGGCGTCGTTCTATAGTGACCCGCTCGCGAAGCGTGCCTGTGAATTCTGTCATCGGTAGAGCTTTCAAATATTAATCCGCCCACCCCGAGCGAAGTCGAGGGGCCCGCCCGGAGCCGAGGGCTTTGAAACGCAGAAAGCCTCGGGCTTCGCTCGGCATAGTCCCTCGACTTCGCTCGGGATAAGCGGATTGTGTGAACTGGATTGCCGTTACCCCAACCGCATCCGCCGCCAGGGCCTCAACAGCGAGGCAATGGCCGGCGGCGGTCCGGGATCGTCAGGCGCATCGCGATGCGCATGGAGGTGCGCGGCAATGCGCAGCACTGCGATACTGATTGCCTCGGGCAAGTCGGGCCAGCCCGGTACCAGCCCTGCGCGATAGGCGACATCAGCCTGCCCTGCTGCCCCCGGCGCGATAAATCGCACCCAGCCATCATGGTGGCGGTTGATGTCCAGTCGGTAGCTGTCGGGCGAAAGCGTGAATGCCGCGCCCTCCGCCGGAATGCCGGTGACAGCCGAAATGCTGCGCACCGGTGTCGCACCAAGCCTTTGCCAGCCGCTTGATACGCCAAGCCGCTCGGTCACATCGCGTTCGATCAGCAACTGGCCTAGATATCCCTCGGCATGGACCAAAGCGGCGGCAAGGAGCGCGCCGATTGCGTTATCCTCCTCCTCAGATTCGAGGCGCAAATAGGTTTTCGCCGCGTCCACCGCATCAACGGTGAGCGCGACCGGGGCGGTCGTCAGCATGTCTGGCTATCCTGTTCTGGCGCGTTAATTCAGCGTACCACCGGCGACAGCGCGGCGGAAAAATAGTCTATGTCCACCGCTCTCGCGGTGGTCGTCGTCGGCATGATCTGATTGCCGAACATTAGCCCGTCGAGCGGGTCGGGAATGGTGGTCGTGATAGCAAGTTCCGCGCCGCCATTGACGCTGAAGCGCACTTCGGCGGCACTCACGCGCCGCATCCGCACCTTCACCCAGTTCGCACCAAAGGCAACGCCGCTATCGACGCGCGTTTCGGCATTGTTGTTGCGCGTGACGCAGAACCAGTTAGCGTCAGTTGCGAGGCGTTCGAGATAGACGGCATGCGGCGGCGCGGCCACGGTGATATCGCCGGTAATGCCGAAACGATAGACGGCATCGCTGTTCGCGGCGGTGGGTTTGAATATCCAGGTCGTTTCGCTCCATTCCTCAAAGCGGAATCCATTGAGCGACAGCGAGGTGATGTACATGGTGGCAAGCTGCGCCGCGATTGCCCCCGATGTCCGCCGGATCATGCCGGGATGCGCGGGCTCGGCGGATTGCGGGCTGATCGTGCCGACATTGGCCGACCAGCCCAGCTCGCCCAATTCGCCTACTTCGTTCGAGCCCGAATGGAAATCGTCGGACAAAAGCCGCCGCGCCAGCGGATCGATCAACGCATTGATATCGCCTGCCGGGCCTTGCGGTCCTTGAATGCCTTGCGGGCCTAATGGGCCTTGTGGCCCGGTCGCGCCAGTCGGTCCAGCCGGTCCCTGCGGCCCGACCGGCCCAACCGCGCCCGTTGCGCCAGCGGGACCGGTCTGGCCAATTGGTCCGGCTGGTCCTTGTGGCCCCGCCGGGCCAGCCGCGCCTGTTGCGCCTGCTGGACCGGCATTGCCAGGCGGCCCCTGTACGCCGGGTGGCCCGACGAGCGCGGCCAACAGGGGCGACCGGTTTGCGGCAAGCACGGTAGCGAGCGAACCATCGGGTCCGCGCCATCCTGTCACGATTGCCGGATCGGGCTTTCGCCACTGCAACTGCATCATGGCGTCACCGATGGCTTGATGCGGATCGCCACCGGCTCGGTCACGATCACGCCGCCGGCAATACTCAGCCGCGCATCGGCGAGGTAATTTCCTGGTGCCAGCCCCGCCGACACCGACGCCGCCAGAGTCAGCGTCCAGCCTGCAGGATTCTCGCCCTCGGCAGCGCGCGGTGTGATCACAAAACTGGCCGCGACCGGCGCGTCATCGGGCAATGTCGTGCGCCCGATAGGCAAGGCTTTCATCACCGCGCTGATGGTTGTCACCGCGTGCGGATCGCCCGTTACGGCATCGAGCGCGATGCTGATCGTCTCGCCACGTTGGAATGTATAGGGGGTCATGTTTTTCTCCAACTATCCTCCCCATCCGCAGGATGGGGAGGGGGACCACCGCTTTGCGGTGGTGGAGGGGTATTCGACGTTGCTGGCCCCTCCGTCCGTTGCTTCGCAACTGCCACCTCCCCATCGCAAGCCGATGGGGAGGAAGTTCATTGTCAGCTCACAGCAACCTTCATCAGCTTGATCGCCTCCGAATTGGTCACCGCCCCGCCAATCCGCTTGGTCGCGTAGAAATTGACATAGGGCTTGTTCGAATAGGGATCGCGCAGGATGTTCGTCTCGCTACGCTCCGCGATCAGATAGCCTGCCTTGAAATTGCCGAACGCGATCGGCAGCGTGTTGGCGGCGATGTCGGGCATGTCCTCGCTTTCGATCACAGGATAGCCAAGCAGCATGTCGGGCTGCCCCGACACCAGCCCCGGCGTCCAGATGAACGCACCGCTCGTATCCTTGAACTTGCGCACGCGGGCCAGCGTCGCGCCGTTCATGATCCAGCTTGCCCCCTGGCGATAGGGCGCACGCAGCGCATGGACCAGATCGACCAGCCGGTCCTGCGGGTTTGACGCAATGAAATCGGACGCCGCACCCGATGCCACATGCTGCAGCGTTCCGAACGCACGGTTGGCATCGATTTGCGCCGAGGTTGCATAGGTCAGGAAACCCTTGGGCTTGTTGGTGCCGTCGCCGTTGACAAACGCGGTGCCTTCCGCCTTGGCAAATTCGGTCGCGATCTCGCCGGCCAGCCAGGCCTCGACATCGAACAGCGCATCATCGAGCATCGCCTGCGTTGCTGCGGGCTGCGCATAGAGCTCGCCAAAGCTCGGCACGATTTCCTCGAACACCGGCGTATTGGTGACAGGACGGGTAGCGGTTTCGCTTGCCCAGCCCGAGGCAACGCCATTGCGGGTCACCAACTTGCGATAACCCGCGCTGCCGACACGCACGACATTGGCGACCGCGCGGATCGGCGATGCTGCCTTCAGCAAGGCATCGATCTGTTCGTCAATCTCGCGCGGCAAGGCAAAGCCGCCATCGGCGGGAACGTTTCCGGCAAAGCTTTTCAGCTCGACCTCGCGGCCGCTGCGCAGATAGCCATCGACAAAGGCACTGCGCGCCGGATCGGCCTTTGCATTGCCCGCCAGATGCGGACGCATCACCGCCGGGGCCGATGCTGCCGCTGTATCAAACGCCGCCTCCAACGGGTCGGCTTTGGTTTCATAATCCATGTCTTACTCCTTCTTGAAATATTTTGTTCGCGCAGAGACGCGGAGACGCCGAGGGCCACAGGCGCGATCCTCCGCGCCGCCGCGCGAACCTCAATCCTCGACAGCAAGCACCCGTGCCTGCGGTTGCATAGGGTGGTTGACAATGCTGACCTCGATCAGGTCGAGGTCCTTAAGTTCACGATATGTTCCACTGCTCTCCGCACGGCGAACCTTGTAGCCGAACGACAGCCCGGCCCCGCTTGCGACCGGCGGTGCATCGGCGTCCATCTGCGCGATGACGCGAAGCCCGCGCGCATCCTCCTCCAGCCGTTCGACAAAACCGATGCGGCGCGCGCGATCATGCTGCCATAGCAATGGCAAGCCTGCCCGTGCGGCGCGGGCAAAGGCCCCCTTGCGGACAATATCCCCGCCATGATCAGGCGCATCGAAAATCGCGGCATAACCTGCAAAACGCATCTTTTTCTCCTTATCCTCCCCATTGACCCTGAGCTTGTCGAAGGGCGATGGGGAGGTGTCGCGCCGCAGGCGTGACGGAGGGGCAGCGAGCGTAAGCTCGCCCAACGACCGTGGCATTCCCCTCCGTCAGTTGCTGCGCAACTGCCACCTCCCCAACGCAAGTCGTTGGGGAGGATAAAGTTCATTTGATCACCAATCCGGTCAGCCCCAGTTTCAGTGCCAGCCCGATTACCAGCAGCGCCAACAGGCCGCGCACGAACCATTCCACCACTGCCTTACGCGCCGATTTTTTCGCATCGCGCCAGGCCGACAGCAGCTCGCGCAAATCGGCCATATCCTTCGCCGCACTGGCATCGGCCAGCCCCAGATGCGCCAGCGCCCGCTGCGCACCCGCTTCGGAGGCCTGTTCAAGCAGGCCTTTCAATTCTGTCTCGTTGGTCATTGCCCTATCCCCAGCATCGCCCGCTTCTCCTCCGGCGTCAGGAAATCGGCAGTGCTCACTTGCGCCCATAGTCGCTCGCGGTCTTCGCCCAGCGCGCCGATCCGGTTTTCATCGACGCGCAGGGTCAGGCCGGTGAACCAGGGCTGCATCCCTTCTGCCAGCGCATCGAGTATCTTGCCCGCCAGCGGCAAGATCGATTGCCGCCAGAGCGCCTTGTTAGCCTCGCGGTAATTGGCATAGGTCGCATCGCCCGGCAGCCCGAGCAGCATCGGCGGAACGCCAAAGGCCAGCGCAATCTCGCGCGCCGCCGCTGCCTTCAATCCGGCAAAATCCATGTCGGCGGGCGAGAGCGACAGCGTCTGCCATTTGAGCCCGCCTTCAAGCAGCATCGGACGGCCGGCATTGCCCGCGCCAGCAAAATGCGCGGCAAGTTCCTCCTTCAGTCGGTCGAACTGCTCACCCGAAAGCGCCTCCGCCGCCTCATGCACCAGCGCGCCGGAAGGCCGCGCTGCATTGTCGAGCAGCGCCTTGTTCCACCGCGCAGAGGCATTGTGGATGGCAATCGCGCCCGAAGCCGCGCCGAGGCAGCCCAGGCCATAATGATCGTCGAGCGGATGGTGCGTGCGGATATGCACCAGCTCGTTCGCCCCCAGCCGCGTCACCGCCTCGCCCGCCTTGTAGCGAAAAGCCGCAGGCCAGCCGCGCACATCGGCCTCCACCGTCACCCGTTCGGGCCGCAGCGCATAAAGCTCGGCAAGCGATCCGTCGGGCGCGCCCAGCAGCTGCACATAGCTATTGCCATGGAGCAGCAATTGCACCGCCAATGTTTCCAGCAGCGATTGCCCGCCGCTCGTCGTGCTGACCAGCGCCAGCGCCCTGTCATCGCTTGCGGTCAGCGGCGCTGACGCGACATTCTCCGCCACCAGCCGCACTGCGCGCTGCGCAATTGCATTATGAAGATAGCCCTCGCGCAGCTGCGCCTCATAGCTCATCGGCCATTCGCCAATGTGCCGCGTGCCAAATCCGCGCGTGAGCGGAATATGCCTCTGCGCCGGACGCGCGACTGCACGCCCGGCTGATTTCCAGCCGAAGATGTTCATGTGATTTCCTTATTCTAATCCTCCCCATCGACCCTGAGCTTGTCGAAGGGCGATGGGGAGGAAAAACTACAACTGTCTAACCCGCGGCTCCGTCCCCTGTTTCCCCAACATCAATTCACTCATTGCCCAGACCAGGGCGTCGGCGCGGTCGGGGGAGCGGCCGGGACCTTCATAGCTGCCGCCCGCGATCAGCCCGCACAATTCGTCTTCCAGCTCCGGGAATGCCCCGCCATGGAAGGCCTTCCCCGCCTCATAAAGCGCCGCGACAGGCTCCGCCCGCGCAGCTTTCCCGCGCGCGGCGTGCACTTTCTTCACCGGCATTGCGATGTCGGCGGCGCGCAGCGTGGAGACCACCATGTCGCCACCCTGGTTGCCTTCCGCAATTACCCGGTCCGCGCCCCAGACCTCTGCGGCAGCGGCCACCGCACGGGCCCAGCCTTCGGGCGAGCGGCCCGCAACGCTATGATCGGCCAGCACATAAGCGAAACCATCCGCGCCCAGACCCACCACGATAATCCCGCAGGCATCGCCGCCCTTGCTGGCAGGCGGATCGACGCCGATGATGATCCTTTTCATTTCCGGCACCGATTGGGCGCGCCGCTTCTCCAGTAGGTCGCGCGTCCACAGCGCCCCTTCGGCATCCTCGATCAGCTCGCCGTCCAGTTCCTGCCGCCCCCAGCGCGTGCCGCCATGCAGCGCGGTCAGTTCATCGATAAAGGCAGGCGGCAGGTTGCAGGCATTGGCCCGCGTGCTGCCTTTAGTCAGCGCAACGCCATTCTCCTGATCCAGCCTTTTGACAAGCGGCACTGCGCGCGGCGTGGTCGTTGCCATGACGCGCGGCCGTTCGCCCAGCCTAAGCCCAAGCATCAGATTGTCCCATGTCGCAATGCCATGCGGCCATTTGGCGACCTCGTCCGCCCAGGCAAAATCATGCTGCGGCCCGCGCAGGCTTTCAGGCTCGGCCGCCGAATAGAGCGTTGCGATCGAGCCATTGGGCCAGCGCAGCGTGCGCAGCGATGGCTCCCAGCTCAGCCGATCGCGGGCGGATAGCGGCAACAACCCGCTTTCACCCTCCACCATTACCGTGCGCGCCTCGTTGAGCGTCGCACCAACCAGCGCTATCCGCGCACCGGGATGAGCGGTGGCCATTTCGCGCACCCATTCGGCGCCCATTCGCGTCTTTCCAAAACCGCGCCCTGCCCGCACCAGCCAGACGCGCCAGTCTCCGGTTGGCGGCTTCTGGTCATCGCGCTGCCAAAATATCCAATCGAGCGTATTTTCGCTTTTTGCGACGGTCAGGCGCTTTATGTATCGTGCCATCTCTTCCTGCGGCAGTCGGACCAATTGTTCTGCCGTCATCATGTTCATGCACCGTCCCCTGCAGGCGGCAGCATCTTTTGCCCGCCTTTCTGCAAAGACGCTCCTTCAAGCGGGATGCCGGCGCGTTCGCGCATCCGGTTCAATGTCAGGTTCAATTGCAACTTCAGCGCGGGCAGATCCCCATTGGTCAGGCGCGGGACCATAGGTGCCGCAGCCTTCACGCTTGCCCGGTGCCAGTTGAGCAAATTGATCCCCATCCGGTTCTTCTGCATACGCGCCTTCAGCATCGGCTCGCTGGTCTTTGCGCTGGGCGCGAGTAGCGCGTCGGCGAGCATATCGGCCTCAAGCCGCGCATAGCCTTCTGCCAGCGCTTCCGCCCATTGAGCGGAAAAGGCGGCCGAACGCCTGCGCTCGAAATAAGCGCTGCGCGGGGCCATGCCGGCATGACGTTCCGAAGCAGCGACATTGGCACTATGCGCCAGATGGTCCAGAAACAGCCTGCGGTTAGCGGCGGTGAACCGGGTCTTGTCCGTTTTTCCTTTTGCCATCGCTGCGTTCCTTTCGAGCATTAAAAAGGCCGGCGGCGGTCTCCCGTCAAAGGAGACCGCCCCGGCCCGAATCACATTTTCCCGTTATGGCAATATGTGCCATATTCGCGTTACGATGTCAAATGTTTTTTGCCTATCTGGTTATTTCCTCACCGCGATAGATCTACTCTGATGGATCAATGCGCCTGTCGCGCACAGTAAGCCCGCATTTGCGGAAACTTGCTCCCCTCTCCCCACAACCCTTCCCCAACTCCAGTTGCATATCGAAACGGGATTGACATTATTGTCAGTAGTGGCAGTCTTGGTGGCAGAGAAGAGGAGTCTCCCCCATCATGGCTACCGCACCTGCAATCGACGCACCTGAGTTCCCCGCAACGCAATCGACCGAGACCCTGCCCTGGGAGGTAAATGCCGCGCCGCACCGCTGGGATGTGTCAGGCCCGCAAATTTATGTCGAGGATCGCTGGCAGCCCGTCTTTGCCGAAATGCGCGCGAAGGCACCGATCAACAAGATCACCGGCAGCGATTTCAACGATTATTGGAATATCACCACGCTGAAGGCGATCCAGCATGTCGAGGCACTGCCCGACATCTATTCCTCATCCTACGAAAATGGCGGAATCACTATCGTCGCCGACGATGACCTGAAAGAGGCGATCCCCGAGGATGAGCGCGTGGTGATGCCGATGTTCATTGCAATGGACCGGCCCAAACATACCGAGGAACGCCGCGTGATCGCGCCTGCCTTCACCCCGGGCGAGATGGAGCGGATGTCGGGCGAAATCCGCATGCGTACCGGCGAGCTCCTCGATTCGCTTCCCGTCGGCGAATCGTTCGACTGGGTAGACAAAGTATCGATCGAGCTGACGACGGGAATGCTGGCGCTTTTGTTCGATTTCCCGTGGGAGGACCGTCGCCTGCTGACCGAGTGGTCCGACTGGGCGGGCGATGTCGAGCTGTTCCGTAACGAGGAAACGCGCAAGCAGCGGCTTGCCAAGATGTTCGAAATGGGTGCCTATTTCCAGCGGCTATGGGACGAGCGCGCAAAGAAGGGCGAGGCCCCCGACCTTATCAGCCGGATGATCCACAGCCCGATGAAAAACATGACGCCGTTCGAATATATGGGCAACCTGATCCTCTTGATCGTCGGCGGCAATGATACGACGCGCAATTCCATGTCGGGCTATGCCTATGGTTTGCACAGTTTTCAGGACGAGCGGGAGAAGCTGGAGAAGAACCCTGAGCTGATTCCCAATGCGGTCAGCGAGATCATCCGCTGGCAGACGCCGCTCGCGCACATGCGCCGCACGGCGATGCAGGATCACGATCTGTTCGGCGCGCCGATCAAGGCCGGCGACAAGGTGATCATGTGGTATATCTCCGCCAACCGCGACGAAAGCGTGTTCGACAATCCCGACAAGCTGATCGTCGATCGCGAAAATGCGCGGCGGCACCTGTCCTTTGGCTATGGCATTCACCGTTGCGTCGGTGCGCGGCTCGCAGAACTGCAAATCCGCATCCTGCTCGAGGAAATGGCGAAACGACGGTTGCGGCCCAATGTGCTAGGCGAACCGGAGCGCGTCGCGGGTTGCTTCGTCCATGGCTATCGCAAGATGGATGTCGAGCTTTCGACCTATTGAGATGAAACCTTTTCGTCCTTCATAGCGTATCTGCTCCCGAAGATATGAAGGATATGGCCATGATCGAGTTCACCAAACGCGCCTTTCTGCGCAGCGCAGGCTTTGCTGGCATCGCGCTGACCTTCGGCTGCGGTGGCACTGCCGATGCGCGCAAGGGCAAGTTTCCGGTCACCAAGACCGATGCCGAGTGGAAGAAGCAGCTTTCGCCCGCGGCCTATCGCGTGCTGCGGCAGGAGGATACCGAGCGGCCTTTCTCCAGCCCGCTCGACAAGGAGAAGCGCAAGGGCACGTTCGTCTGCGCAGGTTGCGACCAGCGGCTTTTTTCCTCCGCGCATAAATATGACAGCGGCACTGGCTGGCCGAGCTTCTGGCAGCCCCTGTCCGGCGCCATAGGTACGGCGACCGATTATAAATTGGGCTATGCTCGCACCGAGGTCCATTGCGCCCGCTGCGGCGGCCATCTCGGCCATGTCTTCAACGACGGGCCAAAACCTACCGGCAAGCGCTATTGCATGAACGGTGTCGCGATGCGCTTCATCGCGGGCTGAAAAATAGGGACAGTCCCTATTTATTCGATTCCCGAAAAGTCGAGATCGCCGGTCGATTTGACCTCGCCCTCCTTGGCGACCTCATCGTCTTTCCAGCCCCCTTCGATGATTGCGAGGATCGCGCTGGCGCGTCCGTCCTGCGCGGCATAGTCGCGTGCCGAATAACCAGCCACATTATCCTGCTTGTCCGGATTCGCTCCAGCCTTCATCAACAGGCGGACCATTTCCGGCTTGCGGAGCTGGACTGCCCTGATCAACGCCGTCTCTCCGCTCTTGTTGGCGGCATCGACGTCGGCTTTCAGCCGGACCAGCAAATCGGCCCCATCGACCCAGCCCAGTTGCACCGCAAGCATTAACGGGGTCACGCCATTCTTATCGGCCAGATTGGGCCGGGCGCCCTTTCCAAGCAAATAGCCCAGCCATTCGGAATCGCGCCGCTTTGTCACAATATGCAGCGCAGTTTCCCCCGTTGAATCATCCTGCGTATTGATGATGACCGCGCCTGAACCCGGCTCATTGATAAACCTCTCCGCATCCTCGCCTTTGCGTTCTTTCACCGCTTTCAGGAAATTGAAACTGTCTGAAAACTGCGCGGCAGCGGGGACCGCGATGGTCAGCGCGGCAATGAAAAGTGCGGCTTTGGAAAAACGCATGGCGGGACCCTGATTCGGCGAAGCTGAGCTTGAATTTTGGCCCTTACCAGACCAAGGCTGCCTGCGTCATGAACAAATTTGTCACAAGCTGTCTCGCTGTTATTGCGCTTGCCGGATGCAACCCCGCCCCGTCGCAACCTGATCTGAAGGACGCTCCGCTTGCCGGAGCGCGTATTGGCGGGCCGTTTACGCTGACCGACCAGAATGGCGCGAAAAGGAGCTTTGACGAGTTCAGGGGCAAATTTCCGCTGGTCTATTTCGGCTACACCATGTGCCCGGACATCTGCACGCCTGACATGCAACAGATGATGGCGGGGCTGAAACAATTTGAGGAAGCCAATCCGAAACTGGCCGGCAAGGTGCAGCCGCTCTTCATCACCGTCGATCCTGCGCGCGACACACCTGCTAAGCTAAAAGAGTTTGTCGAAGCATTCCATCCGCGCCTGATCGGCCTGACGGGTAGCGAGGAAGAAATCGCCGCTACCGCCCGGTCCTTTGCCGTTTACTACCAGAAAATGGATGGCTCCGCCCCCGATGCCTATTTGATGAGCCACAGCCAGACCCCCTATCTCATGGACCCACAGGGCAAGCCGCTGGCGCTGATCCCTGTCGATACGCCGAACACGGACGCGAATGAGGGCGAGCCGAAACTGGTTGCGGCGGAACTGGCGAAATGGGTGCGCTGACCCCCTTTTGGGAGCGCCCGCTCGACACGCTCAACCGCGCCGAGTGGGAGGCGCTGTGCGATGGTTGCGGCAAATGCTGCCTGCACAAGGTGGAGGATGAGGATACAGGCCGCATCTACCCCACCAATGTCGCGTGCAAATTGCTTGATCTAAAAAGCTGCCAGTGCGCCGATTACAAGAATCGTAGGCTTCACGTCCCCGATTGCATCCGCCTCGCGCGTGGCCGGATAGCAGACTATCCCTGGCTGCCATCGACATGCGCCTATGTACTTCGCGAAGCCGGTGCCCCCTTGCCCGAATGGCATTATCTAGTCAGCGGCAGCCGCGAGACGATTCATGAGGCTGGCATGTCGGTGCGCGGTCGTGCACTATCGGAGCTGCATGCTGGACCATTTGAAAACCATATTGTCGAACAGCCTCTCTGACAACTGGCGCGCCGATCCGGTTGTCAATGTCGAGGGTGAGGATGTGCCCGTGCGCATCAAGCGAACCGCGCAGGCCCGCCGCATCTCGATGCGCGCCGACGTGGTCAAGCGCGAAATCCGCATCACCATGCCGCCTTATGCGCCGACAAAAGCTGCGCTCGATTTCGTAGCGCAAAAGCAGGAATGGCTTGCCGCCCGGCTGCACAGCGCGCCTGCCGTTGCGCCGCTGGGCCCCGGCGGGACAGTGGCTTTCGAGGGCGAACCGCATCGTATCGTCTGGAACCCCGTGGCCACGCGCACGGTGCGGCTGGTCGAGGGCTTGGAGGGACGCGAACTTCACCTCGGCGGTCCCGAGGAGATGGTCGAGGGCCGCATCATCCGCTGGCTAAAGAATGAAGCGCGGCGGCTGTTCGAGGCGGAAATCTCCCATTATTGCGCCAAAGCTGGAGAGCGCGCGCCACGTCTTTCCCTCGGCGATCCGCGCAGCCGCTGGGGCAGCTGCTCGTCACGCGGAACAATATCCCTTAGCTGGAGGCTGGTGATGGCCCCTGCTTATGTGCGCCGTTCGGTCATCGCGCATGAAGTCGCCCATATGCGCCACATGGATCATAGCCCCGCCTTTTACGCCTGGCTCGACACATTGTTCGAAGGCGACCGCAAGGCTGCCGACCGCTGGCTGAAAATGCACGGCACCGCGCTGCAGCGTGTCGGGCGGTGACGACGGTCCTTGACCGCATCGTCATCATGATGGGTGTCGCTGGTTGCGGCAAATCAACCGTTGCACAAGCCCTGGCGCTGGCAACCGATCTGCCCTTCATCGAAGGTGATGATTTCCATCCCATTGCCAACAGACAAAAAATGGTCGGCGGCACGCCATTGGACGATGCTGATCGTTGGCCATGGCTCGATACCATCGCTGCCGCTGTCCATGGCCCGGCTGTCATTGCCTGTTCGGCGTTGAAACGTCGCTATCGTGACCGGCTGCGAGGCAATTTACCCTTGCAGCCCCTATTCGTCCTGCTCGATGCACCGCGCGACTTGTTAGCACAGCGTCTGGCCTCAAGAAGCGATCATTTCATGCCGCCTTGGCTGCTGCAAAGCCAGTTGGACACGCTTGAACCACCAGAACCGGACGAACAGGACTGTTTAGGTCTGGACGGCCAATTGCCGGTCGCCACGATTGTCGCGATACTGTGCCAAAAATTAGGCTCGCCATAGCGGCAAGCAGATCGGCCTAACCCATCACAAAGGCATTCAGTTTATTGCCATCGGGATCGCGGAAATAGCCTGCATAAAATGTGTCGCCGCGCGGTCCGGGAGGGCCTTCGCACGTCCCGCCGTTGGCGAGCGCGATGTCATAAAGCCGGTGAACCTGATCCTTGTCCTTCGCTTCCAGCGCAACCATCACGCCATTGCCGACGCTCGCCGCATTGCCGTCAAAAGGCTTGGTCAGGCCGACACCCGCCGCTCCGCCCGGTGTGCCCCAGGCGATGAATGTATCGAATTCCATCATCCGTCCCGTGCCCATTTCGGCAGCAATCGCATCGTAGAATTTCGCTGCACGGGCGAGATCATTTGTGCCCAGGGTAACATAGCCAATCATCGAATCGTTCCTCCTTGAGTATAGAACATTACAGGAACATTGATGTCACGTCAAGCGTGCTTCGCCCCATTCAATCCAGCTGAATGGTCGAGGCGACTTTGGCATATAGCCCTTATCACCATTGCTGATGGCAAATCCGGCGGTTTCATAGGCTTCGCCAACCGGTCGGGTCAGGTGGCAATTGCCGCCGATGCGTTTCCAAACGGGCTCTATCCGCCTTTGCCATTTCTGCACCGATGGATCGGGCGCGCGGCCATGTTCGAGGAACAGCGCCCTGCCGCCGGGACGCAGCACGCGGCGCATTTCGTTCAGGACCTGGGCTTGTTCATCGACCGAGCAAAGCGTGAAGGTGATCACGACCGTATCGAAGCTCTGGTCGGCAAAAGGCAAAGCCTCCCCCACCCCGCCCCTGATGTCAGCCTCCAGTCCGATGGCCTGCGCCGCCGCTCGCGACTGATCGAGCAGCACCGGAGACGGATCGACCCCGGCAAAGCTCTTGATCCGCGATGGCTCGTAAAAGGCCATGTTGATCCCGCCGCCGCATCCCAGCTCGAGCACGTCCCCATCGGCTTGCGGCACAATGCGGCTGCGCGCTTTCATGATCTGCCCCTGCGAACAAGCGCAGCCAATCAGGCGCGGAACCATATGCCGCTCCCACCAGCTGGCGGGGCGCGGTTGCCATTCAGCTGTTCCCATCACCTTTGCTCCTCGCGTGCCAGATTTTGAGTATTTTTTCCTCAGAAGGAAGAAGAAAAAGAAGGAATAAGATACCCGGTTCTGAGCCGAGGTCCGGTCGCTACGGCACCATCTTTTTCCTTATTTGTTTATTCCTTCTGAGGAAAATTGGCGGTAGCTCGCGCCACCGCGCAAAATTCAGTTGCCGCCCAAATCCAACCCGGTCCACTTCGCCAGAAAGGCGTAAATTTCCGAATATTCCTCGATCAGCTTGTCGGTCGGCTTGCCGCTGCCATGGCCCGCACGGGTTTCGATGCGGATGATCTTGGGCTTGGGGCCGGTGTCGGCTGCTTGCAGCGCGGCGGTATATTTGAAGCTGTGTCCCGGCACCACGCGATCGTCGGTGTCGGCGGTGGAGACGATGACAGCGGGGTAATTCACGCCCGATTTGATATTGTGATAGGGCGAATAGCCGAGCAGGTTCCTGAAATCGATCTCCTTGTTAGGATAGCCATAATCATCGACCCAATAGCGGCCCGCCGTGAAGCGGTCGAAGCGGAGCATGTCCATCACGCCAACCGCGGCATGGCCAGCCGCGAACAGATCTGGCCGCTGATTGACCACTGCACCGACGAGCAGGCCGCCGTTGGAGCGGCCCTCGATCGCGAGCTGTTCCTTGGTGGTGATGCCCTGCGCAATCAGATATTCACCCGCCGCGATAAAATCATCGAAGACATTCTGCTTGTTGAGGAGCCGACCGGCATCGTGCCACGCCTTGCCATATTCGCTGCCACCGCGGATATTGGCGAGCGCGAAGACACCGCCCGACTGGATCCACGCCATCCGCGTTGCGCTATAACCTGGGAGTTGCGGCAGGTTGAACCCACCATAGGCATAGAGCAATGTCGGCGCGCCCTTGCTGAGATCCAGCCCCTTTTTGTGGACGATGAATATCGGCACCTTGGTGCCGTCCTTGCTCGCGTAGAAACGCTGCTCGATGTTGATCTCAGCGGGATCGAAGCTCAGCTTGGGCAACGCAAAGGGCGTGGATTGGCCGCTATTGCTGTCAAAGCGATAAACCGCGCCAGGCTGGTTGAAGCTGGAAAAACTGTAAAAAGTCTCTGGATCGCCCGGTTTGCCCGAAAAGCCCGATGCCGTACCGATGCTGTTCAGCGTGATCTGCCGCACCGGCTTGCCATCAAGGCTGACCACTTCGGCGCGGGTCGCGGCGTCTTTCAAATAGGAGAGCACCAGCCGGTTGCCAACGATCTGCGCGCTGCGGAGAGTTTCAGCGCGCTCGGGGATAATGTCGGAAATCTCGAACGCCTCGCCCATGCAGACATTGTCGGTATCCGAACTGTCTTCGCACGGCACACGGTTTAGCACGCGAGACTTCAGATTGATAGAAACCACCTTCAGTCTCGGCGCATCTTTGTTGGTGACGAAATAAAGGCTGTCGCCCATGCCCTCGACAAGTTGCCAATCATAGTCGAGCCCTGAAATCAGAGGCTGCACCTTCCAGTCGCGTTTCTTATTCAGCGGGATCAGGTTCAGCTCATATTTATCATCCGTCCCCTGTGACGAGGTAATCACCACCCAACGGCCATCATGCGTTACCTGCGCCGTGTGCCCCAGCTTGGGGCGGTCGGGGGTTGCATAGACCACCTTGTCTTGCGCTTGCGCCGTGCCGATGCGGTGGAACATCAGCTGTTGGTTTTCGTTCAGCGCCTGGAACTCCTGCCCCTTTTCAGGCGCGGCAAAGCGCGAATAGAGAAAACCTTCATTGCCGACCCATGCGATATTGGTGAATTTCGCCCATTGGATATCCTCGCCCACGGTCTTGCCGGTCTTCACATCCAGAACGCGGATCGTGCGCCAGTCGGAGCCGCCATCCTGGATCGAATAAGCGATCAGTTTGCCATCGGGCGAAGGCTCCCACTGATCAAGCGCCGTCGCGCCATCCTTTGCCCAGGCGTTGGGATCTATCAGCAGCCGGTCCTTACCCTTCAGGCCCTTACGCACATAAAGCGGCGACTGGTTCTGCAGCCCGTCATTCTTGGTGAAGAAATAATAGCCCCCTGCCTTTTGCGGCAGGCTGTAGCGTTCATAGTCGAACAGCGCCTTCATCCGCGCGGCAAGCGCCTCGCGGCCCGGCAGGCTTTCCAGATAAGGATCGGCGAGCGCCTTCTGCCCTGCTACCCAATTGGCGACATCCTTTGAGTTGCGGACATCATCCTCCAGCCAGCGATAGGGGTCTGCTACTTTGACGCCGAACTGTTCCTCAACGACATCTACGGTCTTCGTTTCGGGGTAGAGAAAGGCTTCGATGTTCGGCTGTGGCGTTTCCGCAAAGGCAGACGCTGGCAAAACGGTGCTTATCACGGCAATGCCGAGCAGCTGGGCAATTCGCATTAGGGTGATTTCCTCTCGACCTGAAACATTATTACATGCGTAGGTAACGTCGGTGCGCGGCGGTGACAAGGCGGGAGGACGCGCGGCACGACTGAGCCAGTGCCAATTTTTTCGTTGGAAAAAAGAAGGGAAAAAGAAAGAAGGGGCCGCTTCACGACCGTGGCTTGCAGCCATGCCGTCTTGTTTCTTCTTTTCTTTTTTCCTCTAACGAAAAAAAGGGCGCTGTCCTCCCGGACAACGCCCTCACTTTCGTGATAGCAAAAAGCTGAGGCTTACGCCGCTTCGTCCATATCCTCGTCACCCATGACCGGACCCGAATCCTGGCCCTTGGCGCTGGTGTCGCGGTCGACCAGTTCGATGATCGCCATCGGCGAAGCATCCGACGCGCGATAGCCGGCCTTGACGATGCGGGTATAGCCGCCGTTGCGGTCGGCATAGCGCGCAGCGAGCGTGTCGAACAGCTTGGCAAGCTGCGCGTCGTCCATCAGGCGGCTTTGCGCGAGGCGACGGTTGGACAGGCCACCCTTTTTGGCGAGCGTGATCAGCTTTTCGACATAGGGGCGAAGCTCCTTCGCCTTGGCAACGCCGGTCGTGATCTGCTCATGCTTGATCAGCGAAGCCGCCATGTTGCGCAGCATCGCGATACGATGGCTGCCGGTGCGGTTCAGTTTGCGTTGGCCGACTTTATGGCGCATTTTTCAGTCCTTTGTTCGTTAAAGGGCCGTGTCAGGTACCCTGTAGCAGGCCCGCTTAAGGGGGAGCCCCTTGCCCTGCCCCGTCATCCCCGCGAAGGCGGGGATCGCTGGAGGCTTAGCGTAATACTGGCTGCGGCCCCCGCCTTCGCGGGGGCGACGCTATGTTTAGCCCAGCAATTCCTGCTCGAGCTTCTTGGCCATTTCCTCGATATTCTCGGGCGGCCAGCCGGGGATGTCCATGCCAAGGCGAAGACCCATGCTGGACAGGACTTCCTTGATCTCGTTCAGCGACTTGCGACCGAAATTCGGCGTGCGCAGCATTTCGGCTTCGCTCTTCTGAACCAGATCGCCGATGTAGATGATATTGTCGTTCTTCAGGCAGTTTGCGCTGCGGACCGACAGTTCGAGTTCGTCGACTTTCTTGAGCAGGTAGCGGTTGAGCTGGTTCGCATCCGATTCGTCCGGCGACGCGCTGGGAACAGCGATACCGATCATCGGCGACGAAGCTGCCATCGAATCTTCGAAGTGGACGAAGACCTGCAGCTGGTCCTGCAGGATGCGAGCTGCATAGGCAACCGCGTCCTCAGGGGTCACCGTTCCGTCGGTTTCGACTGTCAGGTTCAGCTTGTCATAGTCCAGTTCCTGCCCAATGCGCGCATTGTCGACCTTATAGGCGACCTGGCGGACGGGGCTGTAGAGCGAATCGACGGGGATCAGGCCGATCGGCGCATCTGCCGGACGATTGGCAACTGCGGGGACATAGCCCTTGCCGGTGTCAGCAGTGATTTCCATGTTGAAGCTTGCGCCGTCATCGAGGTGGCAGATGACGAGATCGGGGTTCATCACCTGGATGTCGCCAGTCACGGCAATATCGCCAGCCTTGACGGTGGCGGGGCCGGTGGCCGACAGCTGCATCCGCTTCGGGCCCTCGCCTTCCATCTTCAGCGCGACCTGCTTGATGTTGAGAACGATGTCGGTGACATCTTCACGGACGCCCGCAAGCGACGAGAATTCGTGCAGCACATTTTCGATCTTGATCGAGGTGATCGCTGCGCCCTGCAGCGACGACAAAAGTACGCGGCGCAGCGCGTTGCCAAGCGTCAGGCCAAAGCCACGCTCCAGCGGTTCGGCGACGAATGTGGCTTTGCGGCGCGAATCGCCACCGGGCTTCACTTCGAGGCCCATGGGCTTTTTCAGTTCCTGCCAGTTCTTCATATTAACGGACATGGATTTCCCCTTGGGTTGGGCGGGACCGGCATTTCAGTGCACTTTTGCCGGACCGCCTGATAAAATTCTGGCCGGATGCGGGACAGCCGCACCGGAAACGATAATCAGACGCGGCGACGCTTCGACGGACGCACACCATTGTGCGGGATCGAGGTAACGTCGCGGATCGAGGTGATGGTGAAACCCACCGCCTGCAGCGCTCTCAATGCGCTTTCGCGGCCCGAACCCGGACCTTTCACTTCGACTTCCAGCGTACGCACGCCGTGCTCGGCGGCTTTCTTGCCAGCGTCTTCGGCAGCGACCTGGGCTGCATAGGGCGTCGATTTGCGGCTGCCCTTGAAACCCATGGTGCCAGCGCTTGACCAGCTGATGGCGTTGCCCTGGGCGTCGGTGATGGTGATCATCGTGTTGTTGAAGCTGGCGTTGACATGGGCCACACCGGCGGAGATGTTTTTGCGTTCGCGCCTTTTTATGCGCTGCGGTTCGCGTGCCATTTTGCTCTATCCTGTCTGAAATCTGTGGGTGCCTGCGGCAAAGAAAGCGATAAGCGTCCGAGAGGACGACTATTTCTTCTTACCGGCGATCGGCTTAGCCTTGCCCTTGCGGGTGCGCGCATTGGTGTGCGTACGCTGACCGCGAACGGGCAGCCCCTTGCGATGGCGAAGGCCGCGATAGCAGGCGAGGTCCATCAGACGCTTGATGTTCATCGACGTGGTGCGGCGAAGGTCGCCCTCGACCGTGTGGTCGGCGTCGATGGTTTCGCGCAGCTTCAGGACTTCGACGTCCGAAAGATCCTGTACGCGGCGGCTATGATCGATTCCCAGCTTGTCGGCAATCTGGACGGCAGTGGTGCGACCAATGCCATGGACATAGGTGAGCGCAATAATCACTCGTTTGTTGGTGGGGAGGTTGACCCCGGCAATACGTGCCATAACTATAATTTACTCCTGCTCCACAGGGACCCGGCGAATCGGGCGCGCCTATCTCATCGCGTGGTGAATGGGCTGAAAACGCAGAAAAACCAGCGGGCGCAAGAATGCGCTGCTGGCTTTACCAGTGATCAGATAGAGCGCAATTACGCGCCGCCGCCTGCGCTGTCAAGCGCGCTGCCGCAATTCAGTGCACGCGTTCGACCTTTACGCCCTTTTTCTCGAGCATCCCCTGCACGGCATCCTTGCCCGCAAGATGCGCCGAGCCCACTGCAAGCAAAATCTTGCCCGGCCGGTCCATGCGCCTGACCAGCCAATCGGTCCACGCCGCGTTCCGGTTGACGAGCAGCGCATCATAATAGGCCTGCCCCATCGATTCAGGGCTCATCCCCTCCCCGGCGCGCGACATATCGCCCTGTGCCCAGGCAATATCGTCGGCAAAGGGGTGCTCACCCACAGGCTGGTCGGGACGCAGGCTGCTGGCAGGTGCCGTACGGATTTCGGTCAGCATCTGGTCGAGCGCCACCAGCTGCTCCTCCTCGCTCAGCGCATTGAGCGCGGCGTTGACCGCCTTTGCATCCTCTATCCCGCTGACCGGCTTTTTCGCCTTTTCAAAAACGCCCTCCAGAACAGTCTCCACGCCCAGATCGGTGGTAACACCATCGATATTCGCGCCCGAATAGAACAGCTCGAATGCCACCATCCACGTCGGCAGGAGGTCGAGATAATCTTTCGGCAGTTTCAGCTCGCGGATCACCTGGTCGAGAATAGCGCGGTTGGCCGGATCGACGCGGTCGAGCAGCGGCTTGCGATCGATCCCCGCCAGCATCGCTTCGACCATCTGTTCATCCATATATTCGGCTGGTGCATTTTTGTCGTCCACGGTTTCGAGCACCAACTCATCCACCTCGCCGAAAATCCGTTCCAGCGCAGGCGAGCGCCATTTGATCGTCGGCGGCAGCGCGTGGATCGTGCCCATCATATAGATGGTGGTGTCGGCATCGCTCAGCCGCCAGACCGCCGGATCGGGTTCATAGTCGAACGGATCGGTCGCCGAGTTGGTGTCCGCTGCAAAACCCCCGCTCGCCGACACCGCAAAAAGAAAGGGCACCAAAAACAGTCTCTTCATAGCCGCCGAATAAACGCAAAGCATTGCGCAACGTCAAGCTGGTGATTTTGACGGCTTGATTTTGGCGGGTTGATTTGAAGCCCCGCCTCGGCCAAGGGGCTGGCGATATGGCCGCGCCAGAAACCGACACCGTCCCTTTAAGTTTTCAGGACCTGATCCTAACCCTCCATGACTATTGGGGGAAGCAGGGTTGTGTCATCCTGCAGCCTTATGACATGGAAATGGGCGCAGGCACTTTTCACACCGCGACCACATTGCGCGCGCTTGGCCCCGATCCTTGGAACGCCGCCTTCGTCCAGCCCTGCCGCCGCCCGACCGATGGCCGCTATGGCGAGAACCCCAACCGGCTGCAGCATTACTATCAGTACCAGGTGATCCTGAAGCCGAGCCCGCCCGACATCCAGGACCTCTATCTCGAGAGCCTGCGCGTCATCGGCATCGATCCGCTCAAGCACGACATCCGCTTCGTCGAGGACGACTGGGAAAGCCCGACGCTGGGCGCCTGGGGGCTGGGCTGGGAGGTCTGGTGCGACGGGATGGAGGTGACGCAGTTCACCT
>ERZ1066122.619-NODE-619-length-36121-cov-213.730411_pt1 | contig 36121 bp, 34 predicted proteins | sample MGYA00382769_ERZ1066122 | MGnify/ENA primary metagenome ERZ1066122 (study PRJEB33369, sample SAMEA5778352) | biofilm metagenome | biome: Industrial cooling water; feature: Water cooling tower basin; material: Biofilm | place: United Arab Emirates | collected... | reverse complement strand
GGCGTGCCCTGCCGCGTGTACGCGCCGGTGGGCTCGCACGAGGACCTGCTGCCCTACCTCGTGCGCCGCCTGCTCGAGAACGGCGCGAACTCCAGCTTCGTCAACCGCATCACCGACAGCCGCGTGCGCGCCGCCGACCTCGTCGCCGACCCGATGGCCACGGTGGAGCGCAACGTGATCAAGCCGCACCCGCACATCCCGCAGCCGCGCGACCTCTTCCGCTCGCAAAACGAACCCCGGACCAACTCGATGGGCATCAACCTCGCCAACGACGCGCAGCTGCGCGACCTCAGCACGAAGATCAACGCCGCAGTGAAGCCGTGGACCGCGCGGCCGCTGGTGCCGGGCGCAACGGCTTTCGGCGCGACGGTGAAGGTCACCAACCCGGCCGACCGCCGCGAGGCCGTGGGCGAGTACCTCGCGGCCTCGGAAGCGAACGTGCAGGCCGCGCTGGCCAACGGCGTCAGAGCGCAGCCGGGCTGGGATGCGGTGCCCGCCGCGGGCCGCGCGGTGATCCTGGAGAAAGCCGCGGATCTGCTGGAAGCCCGCACGCCGGAATTCATGGCGCTGTGCGTCAAGGAGGCCGGCAAGAGCCTGTCGGCCTCGGTGGCCGAAGTGCGCGAGGCCGTCGACTTCCTGCGCTACTACGCGCTGCAGGCGCGCGAACTCTTCGCGCCGGTGAAGCTGCCTGGCCCGACCGGCGAGTCCAATCAGCTCACCCTGCACGGCCGCGGCGTGTTCGTCTGCATCAGCCCGTGGAACTTCCCGCTGGCCATTTACCTCGGCCAGGTCGCCGCCGCGCTGGCCGCCGGCAACGCCGTGATCGCCAAGCCCGCCGAGCAGACGACGCTCGTCGCCTTCGCCGCGACCCAGCTGCTGCACGAGGCAGGCGTTCCCGAGGACGTGCTGCAGTTCCTGCCGGGCGACGGCGCCACCGTCGGCGCCGGCCTGACCCGCGACCCGCGCGTGGCCGGCGTGGCCTTCACCGGCTCGAACGAGACCGCGTGGGCCATCAACCGCACGCTCGCCGCGCGCAACGCCCCGATCGCCTCGCTGATCGCCGAGACCGGCGGCCAGAACGCGCTGATCGCCGACTCGTCGTCGCTGCCGGAACAGGTCGTCAAAGACGCCGTCGCGTCCGCGTTCGACTCCGCCGGCCAGCGCTGCTCGGCCGCGCGCGTGCTGTTCGTGCAGGACGACATCGCCGACAAGGTGATGCACATGCTCGCCGGCGCGATGGACGAGCTCGTGATCGGCGACCCCGGCCTGCTGAGCACCGACGTCGGCCCGGTGATCGACGACGACGCCAAGCGCAACCTCGAGACGCATGCCGCGCGCATGGACAAGGAGGCGCGACTGATCCACATGGCGCCTCTGCCGGAGGCGTGCGCGCACGGCAGCTTCGTCGCCCCGCGCGCCTACGAGCTGAAGTCGCTCTCGCAGCTCGACCGCGAGGTGTTTGGCCCGATCCTGCACGTGGTGCGCTGGAAGGCCGACAACCTCGACGGCGTCATCAACGACATCAACGGCACCGGCTTCGGCCTGACGCTGGGCATCCACTCGCGCATCGACGCCACCATTGATCACATCGCGAAGCACGTCCGCGTGGGCAACTGCTACGTCAACCGCAACCAGATCGGCGCGGTGGTCGGCGTGCAGCCCTTCGGCGGTGAAGGGCTCTCCGGCACCGGCCCGAAGGCCGGTGGCCCGCACTACCTCGCCAAGTTCGCCACCGAGCGCACGCTCACGGTGAACACGACGGCCGCCGGCGGCAACGCCTCGCTGCTGACGCTCGCCGAGTAAACGGAATGCGCAAGTCGGAACGGGGTGCCGCCAAGCGCGGCGGAGCAAAGCACGGCGGCCCCAATCGCGGCGCAGGGACGACGCGCGTCGCTTCGAACGCTGAGGGCGCCGCCGCGCCGAGGACGTCGGCGATTGCGCCGGGCACGGGCCCGCTGTGGTTGCGGCGCTTCGTCGCCGATCCCGGCTTCGCGCGATTCACCTACGCGCTGATCACCGCCAATGCCCTCGCGCTCGGCCTCGAAGCGATGCCGACGTTCGGCGAGCCGATGGCCGGCCTGCTGGACGGGCTCTTCGCCGTCTCGACCGCGTGGTTCGTCATCGAGATCGCGCTGCGGATGATCGCGAACGGGCGGCCGCTGGCCGACTTCTTCCGCGACGGCTGGAACACCTTCGACACGCTCATCGTCGTGCTTTCGCTGCTGCCGCTGGCCGGCGGCATCGCTATCGTCGCGCGACTGCTGCGCGTGCTGCGGCTGCTGCGACTGGTGTCGGGCAGCGGGCTGCTGCGCGGCTTCGTCGAGCGGACCCTTCCGGTCGGGAACCACCTGCTGGCGGCGGTCCTGCTGCTGGCGCTGTCGATCTACGCCTTCGCGCTGGCCGGCTTCCACCTGGCCGGCGGCGTGCTGGCTGAATCCGCGCCGTGGGCCGATCTGCCGAGCGCGTTGCGCAGCACGCTGGCCTGGAGCGCGCCGCTGTCGCCGCCCGGCTTGCCGTCGAGCAACGTCGCCGGCATCGCGTGGGCGGTGGCTCTGGGTGCCGCGCATCTCGCTTGGGCGGCGCTGACCCTGCGCGGGCTGTTCGGCGCGAGGGCGAACGCATGAAGGCCCTCCTGATGCTGATGGCCCTCGTGCTGCTGGTGCTGGCGGCCGTCATCGGCGTGCAGCGCGCAAACTTCGTGCGTCTCGCGTCGCCGACCAGCGGCATCGTCGTTGACGTCGAAGCCCAGGATTCGCGCTGCGGCCGCAGGCCGCGCCGCGGTTGCACCAAGTTCACCGCCGTCGTCGAGTACGCGGTCGCCAACGAGACGCGCCGCCTGCGCACCGGCGCCGGCCAGGCGCGCGGACGCGGGCAGCCGATCGAGCGCGCGCGGCATCGCGTCGGCGAGGCCTTCGCGCTGCGCGTGCACCCGGCTACGCGCGAAGCGCTGCCGGACAGCACCTTCGGCCTGTGGGGCCTGCCGATCATCCTCGGCATCGCCGGCGCGCTGTTCGCGGCTTTCGGCCTGTGGGGCGCGCGGCGGCGCTGAGGCCGCCGCAGCGGCGCGCGTCCGTGTCACCCTAGGCGCCCATCCGCCCTCGCGTTCCCATGCTCCTCGAGTACTACGGCTTCGCCGAAGCGCCGTTCTCGATCACGCCGGACCCGCGCTTCGTTTACCTGAGCGAGCGCCACCGCGACGCGCTCGCGCACCTGCATTACGGCATCACGCAGGGCGGCGGCGGCGGCTTCGTTCAGCTCACCGGCGAGGTGGGCACCGGCAAGACGACGCTGTGCCGACTTCTGCTCGAACAGCTGCCGGAAACCGTGCGCGTGGCGCTGGTGCTGAACCCGCTGCTTTCGCCGGTGGAACTGCTCGAGACGATCGCGGAAGAGCTGCGCCTCGAGGTCGAAGGCGTGCGCGGCAGCTTGAAAGGCCTGTACGACCGGCTGAACGCGTTCCTGATCGATGCCTATGCGCAGGGCCTGCGCGTCGTCGTGATCATCGACGAGGCGCAGAACCTCTCCAAGGATGCGCTGGAGCAGGTGCGCCTGCTGACCAACCTCGAAACGCCGACGCAGAAGCTGCTGCAGATGGTGCTGCTGGGCCAGCCCGAGCTGCGCGATCTGCTCGATCGGCCGGAGCTGCGCCAGCTCGCGCAGCGGATCACGGCGCGCTTCCACCTGACGCCCTTGGACGCCGACGAGGTGGAAGCCTACGTGCGGCATCGCGTCGCGGTCGCCGGCGCGACGCGCTTTCCGTTCACGCGTCTTGCGGTGAAGCGCCTGCACCACCACGCCGGCGGCGTGCCGCGGCTGGTCAACGTGATCGCCGAACGCGCGCTGCTCGCCGGCTACGCGCGCGAGGAGCATCCGGTCGGCGAACGGCTGGTCGATCTCGCCGCGCGCGAAGTGCTGGTGCGCCCGCTGAAGCGCCTCCCGAAGCCGTCGATGCCGGTGGTGATCGGCGCGGCGCTGCTGATCGGCGTCGGCCTGTTCGCGCTGGCGCCGAAGCGGCCGGTGACGCCGCCGCCCCGCGACATCGTCGTCGAGCCACCGAAGCCGATTCCGCCGCCGCGGCTCGACGGCGCCGCGCTGGCCGCGCGATTGCCCGGGCTCGATCCGTCGCCGATGCCGGCCGCGGCCGAGCTGATGCGCCTGTGGGCGGTGCGCGCCAGCGAAGCCGCGCCGCGCGCCTTCGTCGACTGCGCTGCGGTGCTCGCTCCGGGCCTGCTGTGCCAGTCGGGAACGACCAGCCTCGATGCGCTCGTGGCGCTGCAGCGCCCGGCCCTCGTCCAGCTCGATGGCGAAGGCGGCAGCGGGCCGTGGGCCGTGCTGCTCGGGGCCGATGCGCTGCGCGTAAGGCTGTGGCTCGGCGACATCGTCGTCGACGTCGCGCGCGTCGACTTCAATCGCCACTTCCGCGGCCGTTACCTCACCGTGTGGCGCGCGCCCGCGTTGTTCGCGCGCATCCCGGCACCGGGCGACCTCGGCACCGATGTCGACTGGCTCGCCGCGCGGCTGGCCGCGCGCGGGGCGACGCCGCTGTCGCCCGGACCGGCGGAGTTCGACGCGGCGCTCGCCGAGGCGCTGCGCGACATGCAGCGCGCCGAAGGCCTGCGCGTCGACGGCGTGCCGGGGCCGGAAACGCTGCGCGCGCTCGGCGCGGAGCGCGACGACGGGCCGCGACTGCGGCGCACGCTGGACTGAGGTGCGGCGATGTCACTGATCCTCGAAGCCCTGCGCCGCTCCGAAGCCGAACGCCGCCGCGGCGCGCCACCCAGCCTGCTTGGCGACGTGGCGCCGACGCGCGCGCGACCCTCGTCGCCGTGGCCGCTGGCCTTCGCAGGCCTCGTGCTCGGCCTCGGCCTCGCCGCCGCCGTCGCGTGGTGGGTCGTGCGCAGCGATGCGCCCCCCGGTACGCCCTCGCCGTCGCCCTCGCCCTCGCCGTCGCCCGCGCAGGCGCCAGCGCAGGCGCCAGCGCCTGCACCCGACGCGCCAACGACGCCGGAGGCGGAGCCGCCGATCGAACCGGTGCCTTCCGCCGCCTACGCGCCGCTGGCATCGACGCCGCCGGCGCCGGCGGCCCCGCCCCAACGCCCGGCGCTGCCTTCGGCGAGCGCTACCGCATCCGCAGCGACGGCCGAACCGCCCGCATCGGCATTGCCCCCCGCTCCTGCGCCGGTCGACGCCGGATTCGGCCCGCGCGACGGCGACCTGCCGTGGTCGGAAGTGGCGCCTGCGGCCGGCGATGCGCTGCCGCCGCTGCGCGTGTCGATGCACGTCTATGCCGACGACCCGGCGCGCCGCTTCGCCATCGTCGATGGCCAGCGCCGGCGCGAGGGCGACCTGCTGCAGCCGGCGATGCCGCTGCTGGAGATCCGTCGCGACGGCCTGCGCATCGGCTGGCAGGGCCGCGTTGTGTGGGTACCGCGCTGATGGTGTTCGTCGATGCGCCCGGCCGACGACACGTCGAGTGGCGCTGGGCCACCCCGCTGCTGCTCGTGCTGTGCGTCGGCGCCTTCGTCGTGCTCGCCCTCGTCGATCGCGCCACGCACGACGCGCTGCTGCTGCGCTGGGGCGCGCTCTCTTCCGCCGCCGCCGACTGGCGCAGCCTGCTGCAGCCCGAGCGCGCCGCGACGCTGGTCACCACGCTCGGGCTGCACAGCAGCGGTACGCACCTGCTCGGCAACATGCTGTTCCTGCTGGTCTTCGGGCTGCCTGCGGAACGCGCGCTCGGCTCGTGGCGACTGCTGCTGTTGTTCATTGCCGGCGGCGCCCTCGCCAACTTCGTCGCCGCGCTGTCGATGGACCGCCCCGACCGCGTGATCATCGGCGCGAGCGGCGCGGTGTCGACGCTGATCGGCGCCTACCTCGCGCTGTTCCCGACCGCGCGCCTTGGCGTGGTGCTGCCGCTTGGCCTCTGGCTGCAGTTCGTCCGCATGCCGGCCGTCGCGCTGATCAGCCTGTGGGTCGTCCTGCAGCTGCTGTTCACCTGGGCCGGGCCGAGCTTCGGCGCGGTGGCGTGGTGGGCGCACCTGGCGGGTTTCGCTTTCGGGTTCGTCGTCGCGCTGGCGGTGCGCGAGTCGCTGGCAAGGCGGTCGCGGCTGCGGGCCTAACCCGCTGTCGTGGCCCGCCGCGCCGTTGCCTGCCTTGCGGCAGCGGCCTGCTTCACGCGCCGCAGCGCTTCGGCCACGGCCGCTTCACCTTCGACGATGACGCCGGTGGCGTAGCCGTCGGGCACTTCCGCATCGCCGGCGAGATGCGTCGGCAGGTCCTGCTCGCGCAGGCCGCGGATGGCGGTGCCCGGCAGCGTGACGTCGGGGAGGATGCCGGTGGCCTGGATCGAGCGCCCGGACGGCGTGTAGTAGCGCGCGGTGGTGAGCTTCAGCGCGTCGCCGTTGCCGAGGTCGACGACCGTCTGCACCGAGCCCTTGCCGAAGCTGCGCGCGCCGAGCAGCAGCGCGCGGCGCTGGTCGCGCAGCGCGCCGGCGACCACTTCCGCCGAGCTCGCGGTGCCGACGTCGAGCAGCACGGCGATCGGTGCGCCCTGCAGCACATCGCCGGCCGAGGCGCGATACAGCGCGTTCGCCGTGGCCGTGCGGCCGCGGGTGCTGACGATCGGGCCACCGTCGAGGAACAGGTCGGCCACTTCGACCGCGGTGGTCAGCAGGCCGCCGGGGTTGTTGCGCAGGTCGATCACGAGGCCGGCGAGCGGGCCCCCTGAGGCGCGGCGCAGCGCCTCGAGCTGGCGCTTCAGCTCATCGGCGGTGTCGCCCTCGAAATAGCTGATGCGCACATAGCCATATCCGGGCTCGAGCAGCCGGCCGCTGACGCTTGAGAGCGCGATGCTCTGCCGCACCAGCACGACGTCGCGCGGCAGCGCCTCGCCGGGGCGCAGCAGCGACAGCCGCACGCTGGTGCCGGCGGTGCCGCGCAGCGCGCGCGAGGGGTCGCCATCGCGATTCGCGCCGACGGGGCGGCCGTCGATCGCGACGATGACGTCGCCGGTGCGCAGGCCCGCCTTGTGCGCCGGGCCGCCGTCGATCGCGCCGATCACCTTCAGGCTGCGGTCGGGGCGCACTTCGACTTCGACGCCGATGCCGTCGTACATGCCCTGCACGTCCTCGGCGAGCGCGCTGGCGTCCGTCGCGGGCAGGTAGGCGCTGTGCGGGTCGAGGTCGGCGAGCAGGGCGCGCACCGCGGACTGCATCAGGGTGCGATCGTCGATCGGGTCGACGTAGCCCTCCTGCACGGTGCGGAAGACCTCGGCGAAGCGGCGGATTTCCTCGAGCGGCACCGCGGGCGACGGCGGCGGGGCGAGTGGATCCAGCGCGATCGGAACGACCGCCGTCGGCGATGCCGGCGCGGGCGCCTGCGCGCGCAGCGGTTCAGCCGTGCCCGTCATCAGGGCGGCGAGCATCGCAAGGGAGAGTGTGGGGGGGGAAAGGCGCATGGCGTCCACCGGAGAGGCCGCCATTATGCGGCTTTCAGCGCCACCAGCCGCGCGGATCGACGGGTTGGCCGCTGCGCCGCAGCTCGAAGTACAGCGCGGGCAGCGCGGCACCGCCGGAATCGCCAGCGCGCGCCACGATTTCGCCCTGCCCGACCCAGTCGCCGACGCCGCGGCGCAGCGTGTCGTTGTGCGCGTACAGGCTCATCCAGCCGCCGCCGTGGTCGACGATCAGCAGCAGGCCGTAGCCTTTCAGCCACTCCGCATAGACGACGCGGCCCGGCGCGACGGCCCGCACCGGGGTGCCGCGGGCCACGGCGAAACGCACGCCGTCGCTCTGCAGACCACCCGGCAGCGCGTCGCCGAAGCGCTCCAGCACGCGGCCACCGTCGACCGGCAGCGGCAGCTGGCCGCGACGGCTGGCGAACGGGCGATCGTCGTCGAGCTGCTTCGGGATGTCAGCGATAGCGTCGCGCAGCTCGGCCAGCAGCGCTTCGACGGCGCGCTGGTCACGGCCGAGGGCCGCAATGCGCGCCTCGCGCGTCTTGAACTCGGCCTCGATGGCGGCGAGCGCCTGCCGGCGCGTCTCGCGCTCCGCCTCCAGGGCCGCAAGCGCCGCCGTCGCCGCCGCGGCGGCCGCCGCAACCTCGGCCTGCTGGCGCTGCACTTCGGCGGTGAGCGCGGCCAGCGCGTCGAGCTCGGTCAGCACGCCCTGCACGCGGCGCGCGCGGTCGGCTTGCACGTGGCGGTGGTACGCCAGCGCGCGACCCATCGCGCCGACCTGGTCCTGCGCGAGCAGCAGCTTCAGCTGCTCATGGCGGCCGGCGGCGTACGCGGCGCGCACCAGCCGGGCGAGCACCTCGCGCTGCGCCTGCAGCGCTCCCGCGAGCTCCGCGCGCTCGGCTTCTTTTTCGGCGAGCGCCTCAGCGAGACGTTTCTGCTCGGCGTCGGCGGCATCCACCGCCTGCTGCGCCTCGGCCACGCGCGAATCGGCCTCGCGCAGGGCGGCGAGGGATTCGGATTTCTCGGCGTCGGCGCGCCTCTGCTCGGCGGCCAGCGCGGCCACGCGCACTTTGAGCGCATCGAGCTTGGCCTGCGCGTCGGCCTCGCGAGCGGCGCGCTGCGCGTCGGGGGCCTGCGCGAAGGACGGTGCCGCAACGACGGCCAGCGATGCCAGCAGCACCGCCAGCAGGCGATGGACGATGAGCCGCTTGGGGCTCACGCGCGGCGACTCATCCGCCGAGCTGCACCAGCGATTCGCCGGTCATCAGCGCCGGTTTGGGCAGGCCCATCAGCTGCAGCACGGTCGGCGCGATGTCGCGCAGCGCGCCGCCCTTCCGCAGCGTGGCCCTGCGGCCGACATAGACAAAGGGCACGGGCCCGACCGTATGCGCGGTGTGCGGCTGCCCGGTCTCGGGGTCGCGCATCATTTCGAGGTTGCCGTGATCGGCGGTGACCAGCATCTCGCCGCCCACCGCTTCGATCGCTTCGCGCAGGCGGCCGAGTGCCGCGTCGACGGCTTCGGCCGCTTTGATGGCGGCCTGCAGATCGCCGGTGTGGCCGACCATGTCGGGGTTGGCGATGTTGCAGGCGATGAAGTCGACCTCTCCGCCGCGGATGGCGGCGACCAGCCTGTCGGTGAGCTCGGGGCAGCTCATCTCCGGCTGCAGGTCATACGTCGCGACTTTTGGCGAAGGAATGAGCTCGCGCGATTCGCCGGGCAGCAGGGCCTCGCGGCCGCCGCTGAAGAAGAAGGTGACGTGCGCGTACTTCTCGGTCTCGGCGATGCGCAGCTGCTTCAAGTCGGCGGCGGCGATCACCTCGCCCAAGGTGTCGCGCAGGTCTTCCGGCGCGTAGGCGACTTTCGCGGGAAGGTCCGCCGCGTACTCGGCCATGCCGGTGAAGCGCGACAGCGCGATCGCGCGCGGCTTGGCGAAACCGTCGAAGCCCGGCACGGTAAAGACGGCCGTGATCTGCCGCGCGCGGTCGGCGCGGAAGTTGAAGAAGATGATCGCGTCGCCGTCGCGCATCGGCTGCGCGCCGTCGATCACCGTCGGCCTCACGAATTCGTCGTTCTCGCCGCGGGCGTAGGCGGCATCGAGCGCGGCCAGCCCATCCGCGGCGCGGAACTCGGCCTGCGCTTCCGCCATCGCGCGGTAGGCCGCTTCGACGCGCTCCCAGCGCTGGTCGCGGTCCATCGCGAAGTAGCGGCCCGACACCGTCGCGAGGTGCGCGTTACCGGCCTTGGCCATCGCGTCGACCAAGGCGCGCAGCGAGGCTTCCGCCGAGCGCGGCGGCATGTCGCGGCCGTCGAGGAACGCATGCACTGCGACGCGGCCCACGCCCTCGCGCTTCGCCAGCTCGATCAGCGCGAACAGATGCGATTCGTGCGAATGCACGCCGCCCGGCGACAGCAGGCCCATCAGATGCAGGGTGCCGCCGGCGGCGCGCGCGGCGCGGCAGGCGGCGAGCAGTTCGGCGTTGCGGAAGAAATCGCCGCTCTCGATCTCGGCGTCGACGCGCGTCAGGTCCTGGTAGACGATGCGGCCGGCGCCGATGTTCATGTGCCCGACTTCGGAATTGCCCATCTGCCCGTCCGGCAACCCGACGAACCGGCCTTCGGTGTGCACCAGCGTGTGCGGGTAGTCGGCCAGCAGCCCGCGCCAGTGCGGCACGCGGGCCAGCGCGATAGCGTTGTCGGCCGTCTCGTCGCGATGGCCCCAGCCATCGAGGATCAGCAGAAGGACGGGTTTCGGGCGCGACGCCATGACGAATGCACCAGTGACGAACGGGAGGCGACAAGTCTAGCTGGCGGGGGCAGCATGACGATCGGACCCACCCTGCCCGACCCCGCTGGAGACCGCCATGACCACCACCGATTGCCCGAAGCGCCGCCCGTCCGGACGGCTCGTCCTGCTGGTCGGCCTGGCCGCCGGCGTCGCGTTCTTCGCGGGTGCCGGCCACGCCCTGGCCGATGGCCCGCGCAGCGAATCGAAAGTGCTTGGCAGCATCACCGCGCAGGCCGGCGAAACGTACGACAGCCTCGATTCGGTGAACGGCGGCATCAGCATCCGCCGCGGCGCCACGGTGCGCAGCGCGGAGACGGTCAACGGCGGCATCAGCATCGACGAAGGCGCGAACGTCGGCAGCGCCGAAACGGTGAACGGCGGCATCAGCATCGCCGGCAAGGTCAAGCTCGGCAGCGCCGAGACCGTCAACGGCGGCATCAGCCTCGACGACGACAGCGAAGTCTCCGGCGATCTGGAGACCGTCAACGGCGCGATCCGCATCGGCGCGCGCAGCCTCGTGGCTGGCGACGCCGAAACGGTGAACGGCGGCATCCGCCTCGACGGCGGCGCGGTGCGCGGCGTGCTGCGCACGGTCAACGGCGACATCACCCTCGGCCGCGGCTCCGAAGCCGGCGGCATCGAGATCGAAGAGCCGAACCGGGGCTGGTGGAACTGGGGCAGCGAGAAGCTGCCGCGCATCGTCATCGGCCCGAACGCGACGGTGCATGGCCCCATGGTGTTCAAGCGCGAGGTCAAGCTCTACGTCCACGCCACGGCGACCATCGGCGAGGTGCGCGGCGCCACGGCCGTGCGCTACGACGGCGAAGACGCGCCGGAGTAAGCGCCCTAGAATCGGCGGACGTTCCTTTCGCTGGAGTGTCCGACGTGATACGATCCACCCTGATGGCGGGCCTCGCCATCCTCGGCAGCGCCGCTGCCTTTGCGGCGCCGCCAGCCGCGCCGCCAGCCGCGGCCGTCGCGACCGCGCGACACAGCTTCGGTCCGGAGATCTCCGCCGAGGATTTCCGCGCCCATGTGCAGACCCTGGCCAGCGACGAGTTCGCCGGCCGTGCGCCCGGCGGCGTCGGTGAGACGAAAACGGTCGAGTACCTGATCGCGCAGCTGCAGCGCCTCGGCCTGAAGCCCGGCAACAGCGGCGCGTGGACGCAGGACGTGCCGATGACGGAAACCAAGGCCGACGACAAGGCCAGCACGTTCACGCTGACCACGGCCAAGCAGACGCTGACGCCGGCGATCGGCCCCGACGTGGTGATCGGCACGCGCACCGGCCAGCCGGACGTGAGCATCGACGCCAGCGAGCTGGTGTTCGTCGGCTACGGCGTCAACGCGCCGGAGGCCGGCTGGAACGATTACGAAGGCCTCGACGTCACGGGCAAGACGGTCGTGATGCTGATCAACGACCCGGGCTTCCACGTCGGCAGCGAGACGCTGTTCGGTGGCAAGCGCATGACCTACTACGGCCGCTGGACCTACAAGTTCGAGGAGGCCGCGCGGCAGGGTGCCAAGGCCGCGCTGATCATCCACGACGACGCCGGCGCGGCGTATCCGTGGGAGGTGGTGCAGAACAGCTGGGGCGGCCCGCAGTTCGACCTGCCGCCGAGCGAAGACCCGGAACCGCGCCTGCCGGCGCAGGGCTGGATCAATGCGGCCACGGCGAACGCGCTGTTCGCCGATGCCGGCCTCGACTTCGAGGCGCAGCGCACCGCCGCGAACCAGGCCGGCTTCAAGGCGGTGCCGCTGAACGCCACGTTCTCGCTGGATCTCAAGAGCAGCTCGCGCACCGCCACGTCGCAGAACGTCATCGCCGTGCTGCCGGGCAGCACGCATCCCGACGAGGCCATCGTCTACACCGCGCACTGGGATCACTTGGGCCGCAATTTCTCCGGCGTGGGCGACCGCATCTTCAACGGCGCCGTCGACAACGCCACGGGCGTGGCCGGCGTGCTCGAGATCGCCGAAGCCTTCACCGTGCAGCGGCCCGCGCCCGAGCGCAGCATCGTTTTCCTTTTCGTGACGCTCGAGGAATCCGGCCTGCTCGGCTCGAAGTACTACGCCGCGCACCCGGTGATCCCGCTCGAGAACACGGTGGGCGTCATCAACCTCGATGCGATGAGCGTGATCGGCCCGACGAAAGAGCTGGTGGTCATCGGCCTCGGCAACTCGACGCTCGACGACGTGGCGCGCGGCTTGGCCGAGCGCCAAGGCCGCGTGCTGGTCGAGGAGAGCTCGCCGCAGAACGGCTACTTCTTCCGCTCCGACCACTTCAACTTCGCGAAGGAAGGCGTGCCCGCGCTGTACGCGAAAGGCGGCGTCGACCACGCCGAGCGGGGTCGCGATTACGGCCTCGCGTGGATGGCCGACTACACGGCGGTGCGCTACCACAAGGTCGGCGACAACTACGACGCCGCGTGGGACCTGCGCGGCACCATGCAGGACCTGCAGCTCCTCTACGGCGTGGGCCGCACGCTCGGCAGCAACCGCGAGTGGCCGAACTACGTCGAGGGCAACGCCTTCCGCAAGAGCGAGCAGCGGGGCGGCGCGGGAGGCTAAGCTGCGGGCTCCCCCCGAACCGGAGCGCCCCCATGGCCGCTTCCACCCTCGCCATCGAAGCGCGCTGGCAGCGCATCGATGGCCACCCCCAGGCGTTCTGGCTGCTCTGCGACGACCGCGACCAGGTGCTGGCCGAGCTGCACTGCCTGGCGCGTGGCGCCGATGGCACATGGGCGCCGCCGGCGCGTCCGGTGCCGCCGCGCACCGTGCGGATGGTGCATCTGGTCCACCCCGGTGCCGGATTCGACGCCACGATTCCGGGCATGCCGGCACCCAGCCGTCGGCCCTACGACGGGTCGGAATGCCTGGTGCGCGTGCAGGACGGCGCCGACGCGATCCGCACCCGCTGGCAGCACGCCGCCTGCGCGCTGCCGCTGCTGAACCGCTCGCTCGAAGAGGCCGACGAGAGCGGCGCGCCGCTGGACAGCCACAGCGTGCTCGTGGCGCTCGGCCGATGGATGGGCCTCGAGGCGCCGCCGCCGTGGCCGGGCCGCCCGGACACCGCCGCCAATGCGCTGCCGCCGATCCGCGGCCCCGGCGGCACGGTCGCCGCCGCGCCTGATGGCGCGGCCGTGGATGCCCGCGCGCCGGCCGTGGCGCAAGGTACCGCCCCTGACGCCGACCCGGTGCTCGCGCATCCGCTGTACCGGCAGTCACGCCAGGCGGTCGCGCAGTTGGAAGAGCGGCTCGGTCGCGCCTACGACGCCACCAGCGAGCGCCTGACGCGCTCGCTGGTCGAGCTGGCGCTGACGCACGGGCTCTCCGGCATCGACCACGTGGTGCTGAGCCGTCGCAGCGGCGCGGTCGCGGCGGGCGAGAACGTCTTCGTCATCCGCGGCCGCCTCGACGACCCCGCGCACCAGCGCGTGTCGATGCGCACCGACGACGCGCTCGATATCGACCACGATGAGGGCGCCGACGACGGCAACGACGCGCGAGCGTCGCGGAAGTCAGGGCGCTGAGGCGACCGGCGTGGCCGCGTGCGCGCGCAGCGCTCCGGCCACGTCGTCGACCGCCGCCATCATCGGCATGTGGCCGCAGCCGCTGAGCATCACGGTGCGGGAGTCGCGCAGGCCGGCGGCGTACAGCGCGGCCGAGCTCGCGTCGATCACGCGGTCGTCGTCGCACCACAGCAGCAGGGTCGGGGCGCGGATCTCGCCCAGCAGCGGCTGCACGGCGAAGGCCTCGTCGCCGCGCATGCGCGCCAGCACCGCCTGCTCGAAGCCGCGGTCGGCGATGCGCTGGGCGATGAACGCGCGATCCACCGGCCACGGCACGAACGGCGGGTCGGTGAACACGAGGGCGAGGTAGCGATCCAGCGTGGCGCGGTCCTCCACGGCGAAGGGATGCCCGCCATCGAGCACGCTGCGTCCGAATTCGTTGGCTTCGAACGGCACGCCGGCCGCCGACAGCAGGGCGATGCGCGACACGCGCTGCGGATGCCGGGCGGCGACCAGGCCGGTGATGTGTCCCCCCATCGAGTGCCCGGCGAGCAGCTCCGGCGTGCGCGGCAGCGTGGCGAGCCACGCCGCGACGCGGTCCGCCTGCGCGACGACGCCGTAGTCGGCGCCCGGCTCACGGTCGCTTTCGCCCCAGCCCGGCAGGTCCGGCGCGATGACGCGATGCGTCGTCGCGAGGTCCGCCATCAGCGGCAGCCAGTTTTCCTTCGAGCCGGTGAAGCCGTGCAGCAGCACGACCAGCGGCGCATCGAGCGGGCCGGCTTCGAGCTGCACCACGCGCCGGCCGCCGACCTCGACGACGCGCTCCGTGGCGCCGGCCTGCAGCCGCTGCACCGCGAACCAACCCTGCAGCGCCCACTCGGGCCGCCATGCGAGCAGGCCGATCACGATTAGAACGTCCAGCGCGAGGGCCGCAAGAATGATCGTGCGACGACGGACGCGGCGCGGCGACGCGGCGGCCACCGTCGGCGTGCGCCCGCGATTCAACGCTGGTGCTCCGCGCTGCGGGCGCTCACTTCGCCGCCGCGTCCAGCGCCGCCTGCACCGAGCCGCGGGTGATCGGGTGGTAGCCGGCGCTGGCCTGCTGCAGCACCTGGCGCGCGAAGGCGAGGCCGTCCGGCGTTTCCGCCAGGGCCACGTAGGTCGGCAGCACCAACTTGCGGCGGCCGACCTTGCGCAGGAACTGCGCCAGCGCCGGGCGCGCCTCGAAATAGCCGGCGCGCACGGTGATCGGGTACCAGCGCTGCGCGATCTCGCCGTTCGGCGTGCCGGTGAAGCGGAAGGCGCCGTCCAGCTCGAGCAGGCGCGTGGCGTCGATGTCCGCCGGCAGCCCCTCGAGGAAGTGCACCCACTCCTGCGTGATCCATCGGGCCGTATCGAGGTCGGCGGCGGCGGTTCGACGCTGCAGCCAGTCCTCGCGCGCGGCGTCGACGGCGGCAAGGCGCGCCGAGGTGGCGGGCACGGCGGTTTCCGGCAGCCCGGGACCGGCGATCCACGCGGCCAGTTCCGCCTCGGTGAGCTTGCCCGGATGCTTCGCGATCAGCTCGCGGCGCAGGAAGGCGAGGAAATCGTCCGTCGTCACGCTCTTGAACGCGTGCTCATCGAACCACTGGCGCAGGAACGGATCGAACGCCTCGCGACCGTAACGCTGCTCGAGGAAGGCGAGGAACCACTGGCCCTTGATGTAGGCGACGTCGGTCAGCGCCTCGTCCGGATCGCGGCCGGGCGACGGCGGCAGCGCCAGCGCCTGCTGCGACGGCGGCAGCTCGGCCAGCGTGGCGCGCAGGCCCGCCTGGCTGACCACATCCTCCATGTCGGCCTGCTCGCGGCCGTACACGGCCTCGACGATGCGGTTCTCGACGTAGCTGGTGAAGCCCTCGTTGAGCCACATGTCCTTCCAGCTCGCGTTGGTCACCAGATTGCCGGACCACGAATGCGCCAGCTCGTGCGCGATCAGCGACACCAGCGACTTGTCGCCGACGATGACGGTCGGCGTGATGAAGCTCAGACGCGGGTTCTCCATGCCGCCGAACGGAAAGCTCGCCGGCAGGATCAGCAGGTCGTAGCGCTCCCAGCGGTACGGCCCATACAGCGCTTCGGTCGCGGCGATCATCTTCTCGGTGTCGGCGAACTCGGCGGCGGCGCGCTCGAGCACCGGCGCTTCGGCCCAGACGCCGGCGCGCGCCGAGATCGCCTGGAAGCGGAAATCGCCGACCGCGATCGCCAGCAGGTAGCTCGGGATCGGCTGCGCCATCGTGAAGCGGTAGTCGCCGTCGGCCTCGGCGGCCGGGTCGTTGTCGGCGCTCATCAGCGCCATCAGGCCCGGCGCGGTGCGGATGCGCGCGGTGTAGGTGAAGCGCACGCCCGGCGTGTCCTGCAGCGGCACCCAGCTGCGCGCGTGGATCGCCTGCGACTGGCTGAACAGCAGCGGCTGCTTGCCGCCCGCCGTCATCGCCGGCGTCATCCACTGCAGGCCCGAGGCCTCGGGCGAGGTGCGGTAGCGGATGCGCACGGCGTCGGCACGCATCGGCAGCGCGATGGTCAGCTTCGAGCCGAAAATCGCATCGCGCTCCGCCAGCGTGAACTCGACGCGCTGCCAGCGGCCGTCGCCCTGCCGCGCGTGCACGCGCTCGATCGCGAGGTCGCGGGTGTCGAGCACCAGCTCGGCCGCGCCGGTGGCCGACGGATCGGCCCAGGCCAGCGTGTGCACCGCCTCGCCGGCCAGCGTGCGCGCCGCGAAATCGACGCGCAGGTCGAGGTCGATCGCGCTGATGCGCACGGCCTTCGGCTGCGCCCAGCTGTGCTCGTCGAGGCTGCGGTCGGCGGCGCCGGACAGGCCCGGGACCAGGGCGAGGGCGAGGACGAGGGCGTGCAACAGGCGCATGCGGGCGAGTGCCTTCCGGGAGAGGCGCCGAGTTTACTCAAAGCACGCGCCGCGGCCTCATCCGCCGGCCGTCGCCGCGCGATGGGCGCGCCGCATCACGATCACGAGCGCGAGGAGCACCGTCACGATCACCAGCGCCGAGCTTTCCGGCCCGAACAGCCCGCCGGTCAGCCAATCCGCGCCCACGTACCGGCTTTCCAGCGGCGCGAGCGCGCGCCAGTCCTCGATGCCGGACAGGGGCACGCCACTGCACAGGATGGTGAAGTTCCACGCGGCGTGGTGGGCCGAAACCACCCACAGGTTGCGCGTCATCGCGTAGATGCCGCCCCACAGCAGGCCGAGCGCCGAGACGGACAGCAGCATGGTCGCCGCGTCGACGGCATTCCCCGCTTGCACATTCCCGAGATGCGCTGCCGCGAAAACCGCCGCCTGAACCCCCAGCGCCGGCCAGAGCCCCCAGGCCCGCTCGAGGATGCGGAACAGAAGGCAGCGATAGAACAGCTCTTCGAGCATGGCCGCGATGCCGATCAGCGCGACGACCCCGGCGAGCGGCGGCGTCGGCATGCGCGTACCGACCACCTCGTAGGCACCGAGGGCGAAAAGAAGGGCCAGCGGAAGAGCGACCAGCGCGACCCCGGCGCCGGCGCCCAACAGCAGCGGCAGCGGGCGCAGGGCCAGCTCCGTCGCGCGACGCCGCTCGTACCAGTGCACGTAAGCCCAGTAGGCGCCGATGGCCGAGACGGTGATGCCGAGGCGGCGCACGATGCTGAGCGTTTCGGGCGAAAGCTGGAAGGTCGTCTCGACGACCGGCAGCAGGCCCTGCCGGAAGGCCGCGATCGCGCCGACGACCGCCAGTCCGCCGAGCATCAGGGCGACGAGGGCGCGGCCCGTGGCCCGCAGTCGATGCAGGTAGGCCGATGCCGTCATCGGCCCGGCATTCAAACCCGGTAGCCGGAATGGATGGCGCAGATGCCTGCGGAGAGGTTCCGGTAGTCGCAGCGCTCGAAGCCGGCCTCGGCCATCATCGCTTTCAGCTCGTCCTGCGGCGGATGCTTGCGGATGCTCTCGGCGAGGTACTGGTAGCTGGCGGCGTCGTTGGCGAACAGCTTGCCGAGCCGCGGCAGCACCTTGAAGCTGTGGAAGTCGTACACCGGCTTGAACCACTCCGGCTTCACTTCCGAAAACTCCAGCACCAGCGCGCGGCCGCCGAGTTTCAGCACGCGATGCATCTCGCGCAGCGCCTTGGCCTTGTCGGTGACGTTGCGCAGGCCGAAGGCGATGGTGACGAGGTCGAAGCTGGCGTCGGGGAAGGGCAGCATCTCTGCGTTCAACTGCACCCAGCGCAGGCCGCGCACGAGCCCGCGATCGGTCATGCGGTCGCGGCCCACGCCCAGCATCGCGGCGTTGATGTCGCCGCCGACGACTTCGCCGGCTTCACCGACGCGCTCGTGCAGCAGGGCGGCGATGTCGCCGGTGCCGCCCGCAAGATCGAGCACGCGGTCGCCCTTCGCCACGCCCGAGGTCGCGACGAAGTAGCGCTTCCAGACCCGATGCACGCCGAGGCTCATCAGGTCGTTCATCAGGTCGTATTTGCCGGCCACCGACGAGAACACCTCGCGCACCAGCCCGGCCTTCTCGGCGGTGGGCACGTCGCGGAAGCCGAAGTGGGTGGTGCCCTCGGGGCGGGCGTCGTTGGGGGCGCTGCTGCTCATGCGCGGATTATGCCGGAGGCGCGCCAAGGCCCCGAGACGGCCGGCGACGGCCCACGCCGGCCGCGGATCAGCCGCGATCGAGGCCGGCCCGGGCCAAGGCCGCCTCGTACGCCGCCCACCGCGCCGACTGTTCGCGGCCGAGCTGGTGCAGGTAGGCCCAGGTGTAGAGGCCGGTCGAATGGCCATCGCTGAAGCGCAGCGCGACCGCGTAGTGGCCCACCGGCTCGACGGCATCGATCCCCACCGCACGCTTGCCGGCCACGAGCACCTTCTGCTCCGGCGCGTGGCCCTGCACTTCCGCACTGGGCGACTCCACGCGCAGGTACTCGGCAGGGAGGCGGTAGGCCACGCCATCGTCGAAGGCGACTTCGAGGACGCGCGAGGCGCGGTGCAGGGTGATGGCGGTGGGGCGAGGGCTCATGCCGGAATTGGAGCAGATCGTGCGGCACCTGAGCGCGACCGAGGGCAGGTTCAGGGTGTTCAGCGTCGCCTGAACGTTGGGCTGGGGCTCAGGCCGGTGAAGGCCCGGCGGGACTATGCTCCCCACGTTCCCGACCGGAGTACCGCCATGCGCAAGCCGCTGCTTCTCTCCCTGGCCCTGTTCGCGCTGCCTGCCCTCGCCTTCGACCAGGCGCAGGTGATGCAGCCCGCCGCGCTGTCGAACGTGCAGAGCGTGTACGTGGCCCCGGTGGCCGTCGAGCTGCCTGCCGCGGCGCGGCGTTTCGATCGCCGCGGCGACGCGCCGCGACCGGTCGCTCCGCGCGATGCCGAAACCAAGGCCGCCGACCTGACGACCGCGCTGCGCCGCGGGTTCGCTAAGGACTTCAACGTCGTCGACGCGGCCGGACCGGGCGTGCTGGTCGTCGAAGCGACGCTGACCCGCCTCGAGGCCAGTCGTCCGACGATGGCTGACTACCACCGCGAGCCCGGCCTCGGCTTCGAGTCGGTGTACGCCGGCGGCGCGGCGATGGACGTCCGCCTGTCGCGCGACGGCGCGGACATCGCCGTGCTGAAGGACCGCTACACCGGCAATTTCGGCGACGGCCTGCCGCGCGTCGGCGTCTGGCAGGACACGGACCGCGCGTTCACCCGCTGGTCGCGCCAGCTGCCGAGCTGGGTCGCTCATCCGCAGACCGCGTCGCGCTAAGGCTTGCGCTTGGCGCGCGGGTGCGCGCCGTCGTAGACCTTCGCGAGATGCTGGAAATCGAGATGCGTGTAGATCTGCGTGGTGGCGATGTTCGCGTGGCCGAGCAGTTCCTGCACGCCGCGCAGGTCGCCTGAACTTTCCAGCACGTGGGTGGCGAAGCTGTGCCGCAGCAGGTGCGGATGCACGCGTTTCCAAACGCCCTGCCGCATCGCCAGCTCGCGCACGCGCTTCTGCACCGCGCGCGGGGTGATCGTCGCGCCGTCCCGGCCTGGAAACACCGGGCGTGCCGCGAACGGTGACGGATCGACGCCCGGCGCCCCGGCCTGCGGCGCCGCCGCTGCGGCTGCGGCCCAGGCGGAAAGCGCGTCGCGCGCCTGCCGACCGACCGGCACGATGCGGGTCTTGCGGCCCTTGCCGAGCACGCGCACTTCGCCGGCGGCGAGATCGAGGTCGCCCCAGCGCAGCCCGCAGAGCTCCGACACGCGCAGCCCGGAGGAATAGAACAGCTCCATCATCGCGCGGTCGCGCACGCCAAGCGGGCCGTCGTCGGGCACTTCCACCAGTTGGCCCATCTCGTCGGCGTCGAGCACCTGCGGCAGTTTGCGCGGCGCTTTCGGGCCGCGCAGCCCGGCGCTCGGATCGCTGGCGATATCGCCGTGCTTCAGCAGCCAGCGGAACAGCGCACGGCACGCGGAAAGACGCCGCTGCACGCTCGGCGGCGACAGGCCGCGCGCGTGCTCGTCGGCGATCAAGCCGCGCAGCGCAAGCCCGTCGATATCACCCCAGGCGATGAAGCCGTGGCCTTCGGCCCAGGCGCGCAGCGCGGCGAGGTCGCGGCGGTAGGCGTCGAGCGTGTGCACCGAGGCCTGCTTCTCGACCGCGAGGTGGTCGAGGAAACGCGACAGCGCCGCGTCGAGGCCCATCTCAGCCGGCACGCGCCATCGCGGTGGACAACGCTTCCGCCATCATCCGCAGGAACAGCGTGCCCATGCCCGGGAAGAAGCGGTTGGCGTCGACGCTGCCCACCGCGATCAGGCCGACGGCCGATACCGGCAGCACGGCGCACGAGGCCACGCGGGCGGCCGCGTCGCCGAACAGCAGCGCATGGCGCTCCGGCGCCAGACGGCCACAGATCGGTTCGCCACTGGCCAAGGCCTCGCGGAACGCCTCCATGCGCGCATCGTCGACAGGAACCACCTGGCACCACGCCGCATCGTCGAGGCCCGCGATCGGCGCGAGCAGGGTGACGCGCACGGCGTCGCCGGCGAAATCCTCGCTCAAGCACGCCACCATCGCGCGCAGCGTGTCGGCCGCGCTGCCGGCGCGCATCAGCGCCAGCGTGAGCTGGTGCGTACGCACCGCGAGGCGCTCGTTGTCCTGCGCGTTGCCGGAAAGCTCGTGCAGGCGCCGCGTGAGCTCACGGTTCTTATCGCGCAGCACTTCGAGCTGGTAGCCGGCCAGCGACGCGCTGGCGCCGCCGTCCTTCGGCACCACCAGCGTCACCGCCAGGTCGGGAAACTGCTCGAGGAATCGCGGGTGCCGGCGCAGCCACTGCGCGACCTCGTGCGCTTCGCTGCGCGCGTTGCGTTCCTCAGCCATCGGTGCCTGCTCCTTCATCCCGCCACTCCCCTTCGAAGACGAACGCGGCCGGGCCGCGCATGAAAACCGCCGCGTCATCGCGCGGCCAGTCGATGTGCAAGGTGCCGCCGGGCAGGTCGACGCGCACGGTGCGCGCGACGCGGCCCTGACGCACGAGAATCGCCACCGCCGCGCAGGCGCCGCTGCCGCAGGCCAGCGTCTCGCCAACGCCGCGCTCGAACACCCGCAGCGCGATGTGGTCGGCGCCAAGCACTTCGGCGAAGCCGACGTTGACGCTGTCGGGAAACGGCCCGTGGCGCTGCAGCCAGGCGCCGACGCCGGCCACGTCGGTGCCCGCGAGGGCTGTGCCCGGCGCGCCGGACGCGCTCGCCGCGACGTCGATCAATGCGTGGGGATTGCCCATCGACACGGCGCCAAAGGCCAGCACCCCGAACGCACTGTCGGCGACGTAGCGCGGCGCTTCGGCCGGCGCGACGAGCGGAATGCGCGCCGGCTCGAAGGACGGCACCGACAGCGCCAGCCGGAACGTGCCGTCGTCGAGCGCCTCGGCCTCGACGCGCCCGGCCGGGCTGCCCATCGCGAAGCGCCGCGCGCCGGCGGCTCCGTCGCGTCGCAGCCAGGCGGCGACGCATCGCGCGCCGTTGCCGCACTGGCCGGCGGCGCTGCCATCGGCGTTCCAGATGCGGTAGTCGGCCACCGCGTCCGGCGATGCCGCCGGTTCGACGGTGAGCAGCTGGTCGAAACCGATGCCCCGATGGCGGTCGGCCATGCGCGCGGCTTCCGCCGGCGTCGGCGGCGGCGTGCCGTCGCGCAAATCGAGCACGACGAAGTCGTTGCCCGCGCCGTGCATCTTGCTGAAGCGACGCCGCGGCGGCGCCGTCGTCCTCATCCGTTCGTCGCCTCGCCCGGCGGCGGCGCATCGGTCGGCGGTGTTTCCGTCGTCGGCGCGGGGCGCACGAGATCGCCCTTGATCCCGCAGGCGGCCAACAGCAGCGCGGCGAGCAGCATCGGCAGCAGGGCGCGGAGGGTTTTCATGCGGTGCGTTTCGGCAGTTGTCGGACCAGCGCGAGTATAGCGACGGCGTTGCGCCACCGATGAATACGTTTGCGGCTCCGAGAGCGGCCTGAGCGGCATTCCGGCCAAAGGATTAGGCTGGCGAGTCAACGCCACCACCCGGTTTTCCATGACCCAGGACGCCACCCTTTTCGTGCTGTTCGGCGCCACCGGCGATCTCGCCCAGCGCATGCTGCTGCCCTCGCTGTACGCGCTGGAGCGCGACGGCCTGCTGCCCGAGGGGCTGCGCGTGCTCGGCACCGCCCGCAGTGCGATGGATGCCGCCGGATTCCGCGCCAACGTCGGCGACTCGGTGACCAAAGCGCTGGCGGCTGGCGAGTGCAACGAGGCCGCGCTGGAGCGGCTGCTCGGCCGCTGCGACTACCTTCCGGCGTCTGTCGATGATCCGGCGGCGCTCGCTGCGCTGGCAGCGAAGATCGGCGTCATGCGCGGCGACGGCGACGTGCTCGTGCATCTCTCCACCGCGCCGAAGTTCTACGGCCCGATCTGCGAGGCGCTGCACGCCGGCGGCGTGGCCGACTCGCGCATGCGGGTGATGCTCGAGAAGCCGATCGGCCACGATCTTGCGAGCTCGATCGCGATCAACGAATCGGTGGCGAGAGTGTTCCGCGAGGCGCAGGTGTTCCGCGTCGACCACTACCTCGGCAAAGAGGGCGTGCAGAACCTGCTGGCCCTGCGCTTCGGCAACGCGCTGTTCGAGCCGCTGTGGAATTCGCGCTTCGTCGAGCAGGTGCAGATTACCGTCGCCGAAACCGTCGGCCTCGAGGGCCGCGGCGGCTACTACGACGAGTCCGGTGCCATGCGCGACATGGTGCAGAACCACCTGCTGCAGCTGCTCACCCTCACCGCGATGGAGCCGCCCTCGCACTTCGACCCGGGCTCGGTGCGCAACGAGAAGCTGAAGGTGCTGCGCTCGCTGCGTCCGATCGAAGGCGAGGACGTCGCCACGCACACCGTCGCCGGGCAGTACACCGCCGGCGCGATCGACGGCAAGGCGGTGCCGGGCTATGCCGATGAGCTGGGCCGCAAGAGCCGAACCGAAAGCTTCGTCGCCATCCGCGCGCACATCGACAACTGGCGCTGGAGCGGCGTGCCGTTCTACCTGCGCACCGGCAAGCGCCTGCCGCGCCGCGCCACCGAGATCTACGTGAAGATGCGCGCGGTGCCGCATTCGATCTTCGACGGCGAAGGCGCCACGCCGGAGCCGAATGCGATCCTGATCCGCCTGCAGCCGGAAGAGCGCATCTCGATGATGCTGATGAGCAAGACGCCGGGGCTGGACCGCGGTGGCGTCAAGCTCTCGCAGGTGGCGCTCGACCTCGACCTGCACGACGCCTTCGCGCACGAGCGCAAGCGCATCGCCTACGAGCGGCTGTACCTCGACGCGCTGCGCGGCAGCGGCACCCTGTTCGTGCGCCGCGACGAGATCGAATCGGCGTGGACCTGGATCGACCAGATCCTCGGCGGGTGGACCGCGCGCGGCCAGGAGCCGAAGCCCTATCCCGCCGGCACCTGGGGCCCGACCAGCGCGCTGGCGCTGCCGGAGCGCCACGGCCACAGCTGGCGCGAATGAGCCGCGCGCGCGAAGGTGTGGCCATGAGCTCACTGCCGATCACCACGCACGCGAACGCCGAGGCGCTGGCCGAGGCCGTTGCCGAAGCCTTGGCCGACGCGATCCGCGCCGGCGTGGCCGCGCGCGGAGATGCATGGCTGGCGCTGGCCGGCGGCAGCACGCCGTTCGCGGCGTACCGGCGGCTCGCGGCGATGGACCTGCCGTGGGCGAGCGTGCACCTCGTCGCCAGCGACGAGCGCGCGGTGCCGGCCGCACACGAGAAGCGCAACGAGCGAGCGCTGGCCGAGGCGTTCGCCGCCGCGCGCGGCGTCACGATCCATCCGCTGGTCGCGGCTGACGGCGCTGCGGTCAACGTGCACACCGACTCGCGCGCGACGCTCGCCACCGCGGAATCCTCCCTCGCACCGCTCACGCATCGCGCCTTCGACGCGGTGCTGCTCGGCATGGGCGCGGACGCGCACTTCGCGTCGCTGTTTCCGCAGGTCACGCCGCCTTCCGCGCTCGACGGCAACTCCCGCGAGGCCCTCGTTGCGATCACGCCCGACCCGCTGCCGCCGGAAGCGCCCTACCCGCGCGTGTCGCTGACGCTGTCGCGCCTCGTCGCCGCGCATTCGCTGCTGCTGATGATCACCGGCGACACCAAGCGCGCCGTGCTGGAATCCGCCCGCGAGCGCACGGCCGCCGACGCACCGATCCACGCCCTGCTGGCCGCCGCCCCGGATCTCGCGATCCACTGGAGCCCCTGATGTCGCTGCATCCCGTCGTCGAACGCGTCACCGAGCGCATCCGCGAGCGCAGCGCGCCGACGCGCAGCGCCTACCTCGCTCGCATCGAAGTCGCCCGCGCGAAGGGCACGGCCCGCGCACGCCTGTCCTGCGGCAACTTGGCGCACGGTTTCGCGGCCTCCGGCGACGACAAGGACGCGCTGAAGCTGCAGGTGAAGCCCAACCTCGGCATCGTCACCGCGTACAACGACATGCTGTCGGCGCACCAGCCGTTCGCGACCTACCCCGAGCTGATCAAGATGGCCGCGCGCAATGCGGGCGGCACCGCACAAGTCGCGGGCGGCGTGCCCGCGATGTGCGACGGCGTGACGCAGGGCCGCACCGGCATGGAGCTCTCGCTGTGGTCGCGCGACACCATCGCGCAGGCCACCGCGGTCGCGCTCTCGCACGACATGTTCGACGCCGCGGTGATGCTCGGCGTCTGCGACAAGATCGTGCCCGGCATGCTGATGGGGGCGCTCGCCTTCGGCCACCTGCCGGTGATCTTCATCCCCGCCGGGCCGATGCCCTCCGGCCTGCCCAACAAAGAGAAAGCGGCGGTGCGCCAGCGCTACGCCGAAGGCAAGGCGACGCGCGACGAGCTGCTGGCGGCGGAATCGGCGAGCTACCACTCGGCCGGCACCTGCACCTTCTACGGCACCGCGAACTCGAACCAGATGCTGATGGAGGTGATGGGCCTGCACCTGCCGGGCACCGCCTTCGTGAATCCCGGCACCACGCTGCGCGACGCGCTCACGGTGGCCGCTGCCGAGCAGGCGCTGCGCATCACCGCGCTGGGCGACGACTACCGCCCCATCGGCCACACCGTCGACGAGAAGGCCATCGTCAACGCGATGGTCGGCCTTGCCGCAACGGGCGGTTCGACCAACCACGTGATCCACCTCGTGGCGATGGCGCGCGCGGCCGGCATCCGCATCACCTGGGACGACCTCGACGAGCTGTCGCGCGTGACGCCGCTGATGGCGCGCGTATACCCGAACGGCTCGGCCGACGTGAACCACTTCCACGCCGCCGGCGGCTTGGGCTTCGTGATCCGCGAGCTGATCGACGCCGGCCGACTGCACCGCGACATCCTCGGCGTGCACGGCGGCGATCTCGCGCGCCAGTCGCTGGAACCGCACCTCGACGGCACGCGCCTCGAATGGCGCGAACCGCCGCCGGCCAGCGGTGATCTGAACGTGCTGCGCCCAGTGAGTGAACCGTTCGACGCGGAAGGCGGCCTGCGCCTCGTCACCGGGCGCCTCGGCCGCGCGGTGGTGAAGATTTCCGCCGTCGCGCCCGAGCACCGACGCATCACCGCGCCGGCCAAGGTCTTCGACGACCAGGACGACCTGCTCACCGCCTTCAAGGCCGGCCAGCTTGGCGGTGATTTCGTTGCGGTGATCCGCCGCCAGGGCCCGCGCGCCAACGGCATGCCCGAGCTGCACAAGCTGACGCCCACGCTCGGCCTGCTGCAGGACCGCGGCCAGCGCGTCGCCCTGCTGACGGACGGCCGCATGAGCGGCGCCTCGGGCAAGGTTCTCGCCGCGATCCATCTGGTGCCGGAAGCGGTGGCCGGCGGCGCGATCGCCAAACTGCGCGACGGTGACGTCATCACCATCGACGCGGAAGCCTCGAGCGTCGAGGTCGACGTGCCCGACGCGGACTGGGCCGCGCGCGCCAACGCGCCGATGGACCTTTCGGGCAACCAGTTCGGTATGGGCCGCGAGCTGTTCGCCGTGTTCCGCGAGCGCGTCGATTCCGCCGAGGATGGCGCCTGCGCGCTGTTCGGGAGCAGCGGACTGTGAGCGCGGCGTCGATCGCTGGCGGCGCCGTCGCGTCGCTGTCGCGCCCCGCCCTGATCGCCGATATCGGCGGCACGAATGCGCGCTTCGCGCTGACCGACCTCGCCAGCGCGCGGCCGGACATGCACGCGGTGGAAACGCTGCCCTGCTGCGAGTACGCCAGCCTGCAGCACGCCGCCGAGGCTTATCTCGCGACGGCCGACGTCAGGCCCGCGCAGGCCTCATTCGCCGTGGCCTGCCCGGTGGACGGCGACGCGATCCGGCTCACCAACCGCGCTTGGGCGTTCTCGCGCCGCGAGCTGCAGGGCGTGCTCGGTTTCGAACGTTTCGAAGTCATCAACGATTTCGGCGCCGTGGCATGGTCGGTGGCCGCGCTTGCGGAAAGCGACGTCGTCAGCCTGCACGGCGATCCGGCGCTGCCGCGGCGCGGCCCGATCAGCGTGCTCGGCCCCGGCACCGGCCTCGGCGTGGCGCTGCTCGTGGGTGATGCGGCGAGCGGCTGGCGCGTGGTCGAAACCGAGGGCGGCCATGTCAGCTTCGCGCCGATCGGCGACGAGGAGCAGAAGATCCAGCGCTGGATGAACCAGCGCTTCGGCCGCACCAGCAACGAGCGCCTGCTGTGCGGCGTCGGGCTGTCGCACATCGACGCGGCGCTGCGCGACCCCGGCACGGGCCCGAGCCCGCTGGGCGACAGCGCGACCGTGCTTCGCGAGCCGGCGGCCATCGTCGAAGCCGCCCTCGAAGGCCACGACCTCAACGCGCGCCGAACGCTGGCGCGCTTCTGCAGCGTGCTCGGCAGCGTGGCGGGCGACACCGCGCTGATCCACGGCGCGAAGTCGGTGATGATCGCCGGCGGCATCGTGCCGCGCTTCATTCCGTTCCTGCAGAGCAGCGCGTTCCGCGAACGCTTCCTCGCCAAGGGCCGCTTCGCGGCGTACCTCGAAAAGGTGAGTCTGCACGTGATCACCCATCCACAGCCCGGCCTGCTCGGCGCCGCCTGTGCGCTGCGCCAATCGGAGAACCACGCATGAGCTGGACCACCGAACAACGCAATGCGGCCGTCGACGCCGTGTTCGCGAAGGCGCCGGTCCTGCCGGTGATCGTGATCGATCGCCTCGACGACGCCGTGCCTTTGGCGCGCGCGCTGGTCGCCGGTGGGCTACCCGTGCTCGAGGTGACGCTGCGCACGGCCGCCGCGCTCGAGGGCATGCGCCGCATCGCCGCCGAAGTGCCCGAGGCCGTCCTCGGCGCCGGCACCGTGATCACGCCGGCCGATCTCGAAGCGGCAGCGGACGCGGGCTGCACGTTCGCAATCAGCCCCGGCGCCACCGCCGCGCTGTATCACGCGGCCGATTCGAGCCCGATCGCGTGGCTGCCCGCCGTTGCCACCGCCAGCGAAGTGATGCAGGGCCTCGCGCACGGGCATCAACGCTTCAAATTCTTTCCGGCGGTGAGCTCGGGCGGCATTCCCGCGCTGAAGGGCTTCAACGGGCCGTTCCCGCAGGTGCGCTTCTGCCCCACCGGCGGCATCGACGCGGCGAGCGCGCCGGATTTCCTCGCGCTGCCGAACGTCGGCACGGTCGGCGGCTCGTGGATGCTGCCGAAGGACGCCATCGCGAGCGGCGACTGGGCGCGCGTGGAGCGGCTGGCGCGCGAGGCGGCGGCGCTGCGCGGCGGCTGAACGCGCGGCCCGCCGTGGCCGCGTGAGGGGCAGGTGTTCAGCGGCTGTCGGCGGAGCGCGGCGGGGCGGTATCCTCGCCGGGCATGACACCGAAATCCCGCCCCACCTCGTTCGACATCGCCTACCGCGCCGGCGTCTCGCAGGCCACGGTCTCGCGCGCGCTGCGCGACAGCCCGCTGGTCAGCGAGGAAACGCGCCGGCGCATCCGCGAGATCGCCCGCGAGCTGAACTACAAAGTCGACAAGAACGCCTCGAACCTGCGCCGCCAGAGCTCGGTCACGCTGGCCCTGCTGCTGTTCGAAGACCCGACGCCCGACGACACGCTGATCAACCCGTTTTTCCTGACGATGCTCGGCTCGATCACCCGCGCCTGCGCGCGGCAGGGCTACGACCTGCTGGTCAGCTTCCAGCAGTTCAGCGAGGACTGGCACGCCGACTACCAGGATGCCCACAAGGCCGACGGCCTGATCCTGCTCGGCTACGGCGACTGGTTCGCGACGCGCGACAAGCTCGATCGCCTCGTGCAGCAGGGCACGCATTTCGTGCGCTGGGGGCCGGTGTTCGACGCGCAGCCCGGCGTTTCGATCGGCAGCGACAACCGCGAAGGCGGCCGACAGGTCGGCGCGCACTTGGCCGCCAAGGGTCGGCAGCGGGTGGCCTTCCTCGGCGCGAACCAGCCGACCGCGCCGGAGTTCCGCGACCGCTACCTCGGACTGTGCGACGCGCTGCGCGCCGCGAAGCTCGGCATCGAGCCGGCGCTGCAGGTCGACGTGATCGACTCCACCGAACTGGCGGGCTACGCCGGCGCGCAGGCCCTGCTGGCGCGCGGCGTGCGCTTCGATGCGCTGTTCTGCGCCAGCGACCTGATCGCCATCGGCGCGATGCGCGCGCTGCGCGAGCACGGGCAGCGCGTTCCCGAGGACGTGGCGGTGGTCGGCTTCGACGACCAGCCGGTGGCCGCCTTCACGAATCCACCGCTGACCACGGTGCTGCAGGACACCAAGCTCGCCGGCGAGAAGCTCGTCGACACCCTGATCCGCGAAATCCGCGGTGAAACCGTCGCCAGTGAAGTGCTGCCGCCTGCGCTGGTGGTGCGGCACTCGTGCGGCGCCGCCCTCGCCGCGGCGAAACCGGCCGGCAAATCCAGCAAGACCCGCTGAAGGAGACCGCCATGCGTCATCGCCACGTTCTCGCCGCCACGCTCGCCAGCGCGATGCTCACCGCCTGCGCCGGCACCGGTCACGTCCACACCGACGCGGTCGCCTCGGCACCTGCGGCGGCACCGGCGCCCGCGACAGCACCTACACCCGCACCCGCGGCAGCCGCTGCGCCGCCGTTCGAGACCCGCATCGTGCGCGACGGCGCGGTGCTGCTCTCGCCGCAGCCGATGGCCGCCGACCTCGAAGCCCTGGGCGCGAAGGGCGTGCGCCGCGTCATCAACCTGCGCACGGCGGAGGAGATGGCCACGCTGGGCTTCGATGAAGCCGCGCTCGCCGCGTCGAAGGGCATGGACTACACGCTGATCCCGATTGCCGGCAACGCCGCCTACACGCCAGCCGCGCTGGACGCCTTCAGCGCGGCGATGGCGCACGGCGAAGGCGACGTCCTGCTGCACTGCGCCAGCGGCACCCGCGCCGGGCATCTCTACGCGGCGTGGCTGGTGCGCGAGCAGGGCGTCAGCCCCGAGGACGCAATGCGCCGCGTCGGCCCGCTCGGCCTGTGGCCGCCGCCGATGGAGCGCCTGCTCGACCGGCCGCTGCGCCTCGACTACGCCGCACCGCGCGGCTGAACGCCGCGCTCACGGGCGTTTAACCGCAGACGGCGCTAAGGTCTTGTGGCGCACGCCCCCGATCGTGCGCCCACCCTACCCCGCCACGGACAGGACCGCGATGTCCCTGAACCGCCTCGTTCCGACCACCGCCCTCATCGGCCTGGCGCTCGCCGCCAGCGCCTGCGCCGGAGTGAACTCCATGCAGCCCGCCTACACGAAGGCCGCGATCCGCGACCTCGACGTCCGCACCGACACCGACCAGCTCAACCTCCGCTACACGTTCCCGCCGGAAACCGCGTACTACTCGGGCGGCGTGAACGTGGAGCGCACGGACGATCTCATCCGCGTCGTCATCGCCCGCTGCAAGGTCGACGAGCGCTGCGAACCCGACGTGCCCTCGCACCTGCCGCGCCCGACGAATTTCGAAGCCGCCGTCCGCATCCCCTGGAAGGGCGAGCGCGTGGTGCTCGTCCACGCCGACGGTGAGCAGCAGCTCTCGCCCTGACCTCCCCTGACACGATCCGGAGCATCCCCCCATGCCTCCCAATGACAACGTGGTCCTCGGCATCCACAGCACGGTGAACCCCGGCACCGAAGGCTCGTTCAACCAGCTTACCGACGGCCACGCGTGGATCAGCGTCACCCGCAACGGCCGCACCGAGGTCTACGGCCTGTGGCCCGACGGCCACCCGTCCGTGCCCGACAACGGCAACGGCACCGACATCCGCCGCGGCGTCGAAGCCGGCTTCCCGTCGAGCGCCGACCGCTACTACCAGCTCACGCCCGAACAGGCGACGCGCCTCGAAGAACGCCTGCGCGAGAACGTGACCTGGGGCTACTCGAACACCTGTGCCTCGTGGGCCAGCGACACGGTGCACGCGGTCACCGGCCAGCGCGTGCAGGGCAGCGAGCTGCTCGGCTTCACCGACACCCCGCGCCGGCTGATCGAGTCGATCAACGAGCTCGAACGCCAGCGCGACACGTCGCCGACGAATCCGCTGCGCCCCGACGAGATCCGTCGCTCCAGCTCCTTCGGCGCCCTCGCACCCGACGAGCTGCCGAACGCCGAGCGCACGCTCTACGCCAGCGCCGAGCGCGCCGTTGCGCGCGACCTGCCCGGCGCCGGCCCGAACGTCGCGGCGAACCTGGCGGTGCTGGCACGCGAGAACGACATGCGCATCGACCACGTCGTGCCCGGTGGTCAGGGCAATGTGTTCATCGTGCAGGGCGCGCTCGACGACCCTGCGCACCGTCGCGCGGTGATGCCGCTGCAGCAGGCCGAGGGTCGCGAGGCCGGCCTCGCCGTGGCGCAGTTGGCCGCCTTGGGCAACGACGCCGCGCAGCGCGACCAGGCCGAGCGCCTCGCCCGCACCGCGGAAGTTCCCGCAGCGCCGCGGCTCAGCGCCTGACGTCCGGTCAGCGCGGCGGATCTCCGGGGCGCGCATGGGCCACCGCCGCGGCTTCGGCCGCGGCGCGCAGCCTCGGCGCGGTGATCGGCTGCTCGAACAGGTGCACCTGCACGCCGTTCGCCGGCACCTCGGCCTCGAAGGCCTCGCCCGCGGCGAGAATGCGCGTTCCGCCACCCAGCGCCTCGCGCCAGCGTCCGGGCTGGGCGAGTTCCTCGATGCGGAAGCGCGCCGGCGTGCCGCCCTTGTTCAGCAGCACCAGCGCCGTCTGCGCCACGCCCTCATGCTCGAGCACGCGGTAGAAGGCCGCGCGCTCGCCTTCGAACAGCACGTTCACCTGCAGGCCGCGCTGCAGCGCCGGCGTGTTCGCGCGCAGCGTGGCGATGCGCTTCAACGCTTGATGGATCGGGCTCGACGGCGCGGCGTCGATGCGCGCCTGCCCGAAGTAGTTGCGGTTGCCGGCGTGCTCGGCGGTGCCGCGCATGAAGCCGATCTCCGATCCCTGGTAGACCACCGGGATGCCGCGCGCGGTGAAAAGGAAGTGGTTCGCGTTGATGAACCCGGCGTCATCGGCATCGAGCCGCGGCATGTCGTGGTTGTCGTAGAAGGTCATCAGCGCGTACGGGTTGGCGAATGGCCCACCGTCGAGGTACAGCGCCGGCACCACCGTCTCGAAACCGGCCTGCGCCTTGCCGAACGCCTCGCCCATCGCCTCCTGCAGCGGGAAATCCAGCACGCTGATCGCGCCGTTCTCGGGCTGGGTGAACGCGCCGAGCACCTCGGCGTCGTAGGTGAAGGCCTCGCCGAACATGAAAAGTCCCGGATGCTCGGCACGCAGGCGGTCCGCGTAGGTTTTCCAGAACGGCAGCGGCATGTGCTTGATGGTGTCGAGGCGCAGCGCGTCCGCACCCTGCCCCAGCCACTTGAGCGAACTGCCGACGAGGTAGTCGACCACCGCGGGATTGCGCTCGTCGAGGTTCGACAGCTCGGCGATGTCCGGCTCGGTGCGATAGAACGCGTGCAGCGGATTCGTCGCCGGCTTCAAGCGGCGTGGTGGCAGGTTCTGGTGGTCGGCGACCAGCTCACCAACTTCGTTGAACAGCTTGCCGAAACTGTCGCGCTGCTCGCGCGCGGTGAACGACGGCGAGCCGTGGTTGGCGACGACGTCGAGCACGGTCTTCAGCCCACGCGCGCGCAGGCCGGCGGTGAGCGCGCGGAAGTCGAGGCCCTCGGACGGCAGGTGCTCGTCGATCTCGTAGAAGTTCGTGGCCCAGTAACCGTGGTAGCCCGACTTGCCGCCGTCGGTGAACATTTTTCCCCACGCGGCCGGCTTGCCGCCGCTGAAGGCCTCGTCAGGCTGCTCGACGATCGGCGTGAGCCACAGCGCGCCGAAGCCCATGTCGCGGATGTAGCCGGCGTTGTCGAGCAGGCCGCGGAAATCCCCGCCCAAATAGCCGACGAAATCCTCCTGTCCCGGCGGCGCCCCCGGCACCGGTCCGCCCCAGGTGCCGTGGTCCGGCAGACCTTGATCGCGATGATCGTTCGACGGATCGCCGTTGACGAAGCGGTCCGTCATCACGAAGTAGACCGCGTGCTCGGCCATGGGTTCGGTGGTGCCGACGAGGGCGGGGCGCCCGTTGCCGTCCGAGGTAGCGGGCGCAGACGACTGCGCGGCCAGCGTCGATGCGGCAAGCAGGCTGAGCAGGATCGGGAACCGGGCGTGCAGGGTCATGGCGTGTCGGCAGTGGTGAGCGCCCTGATTCTATTCGCGGTTTCGCAGCGGGCGCCGTGACGATAAAGTCCGGCCTCCCCCACTGGAGGTGCACGTTCATGGATTTTTCGCGAACCGCGCGTTCGACGCTGATCATTGCCGCCCTTGCCGCCTGTCTTGCCGCCTGCATGTCCAGCGGTACGAAGCGCGAGGCGACGCGCATCGATGCGTCGTCCGACGCGACGGCGGAAGCGAGCTTCAAGGCCATGCTCTCGGAGCTGCCGAACGGGAAGCAGCAGGAGCTCCTGGTCGCGATGATCGAGATCAACCTGGAGGGCGTGCAGAGTGCCTACGACATCGTCGGCAACCCGCAGCTCCAGCGCATGTCGATCACGCGGATCAAGGACCGTGTCGCGGGCATGACCGCCGAGGAGATCGTCGCGTACGCCGAGACCGTCTCGACCGTGGAAGCGCAGCTCGAGAGGCGCTGACGGAACGCTTGGCGCTTGGACCCAGCGACGTCACGCGGGTCAACCCATCGTTATTCGCAGACCGTCAGCCGACTGCTGCGGCGACTGCGCGTAGTGCTGGGCTTCCAGCGCCTGCTTCTGCATCGCTTCTTGCGCTTTGGCGAGGCTCTGATCCACCGGCATCTGCAAGGCCTCCGCCGTCCGCACGCCGACGAAATCGGTCGGACGCTCTGGTAAGCCCGAGTATGCAAACACGTATTCACCGGCATCGGCCTTGGTGCCTTTGTGGCCGAGCACCACGCCGTCGATCGCGCCGCGCGCACCTTCCAAGCGCCACTCGGCGACGAGCGCTGCCGCGACGCGGTCGCTCGCCTCGTCCGGCGTCCGGCCGAGACTGCGGTCCATGGCGTAGACCTGATTACGCACCGGCCCGTAAAGCGCGTCTTCAACGCGCTGGGTCGGGTTCTGTGGCGAGGTCTGCTGGTCCGACGCTCGTCCCGGCACGGGCGGCAAGTCGCGCAATGACTCCATGACAGAGCGATCCAACGCGTTTCGCGTCGCCTCGCCGGCGATGCCGGTCACCGGCAAGCCCTGATCGGTCTGGAACTGCGCGACGGCATGTTCGGTGCCCCGACCGAAGTCATCATCGGCGACAAGCATTTCTCCGCGGGCATTGGTGTAGCCAAGCCCTCCAAGCTGCCGCTGAACGGCTCCAACCTCGGGGCCCTGTTCACCGGGCGAAAGCTTTCCGTCTCGCAGCGGACTGCGGAGCGGATTCTCGATGCGAAAGGCTTCCTCAGCCCCAATACCAACGAACGCGTCCGGACTACGGGAGATCTCGTCCGCGCGGGCCAGCTCCAGAAGGTCGTCAAGCTCGCGCGGAATCCGATTCGCGACGCCGGCACGCACTGCCGCACTTGAACTGGCGAAGTAGCGCTCGTTACCGTCCAGCTTCTCCGTCTGGATGGCCGTCACCAGCTGCGCATCGGTGAGCGTGCTGACGTCGGCATCGGCACCGTGCAGCCGCGTCACTCCTGCCGTGATGATGTTGTCGGTCAGGCTGCGGTATTGCGTGGCTGTGCTGATGATCGCCTCTTGCACCGCGGGGCCCCGACCGCTCAGGTCGATGCCCCTACGCTCAAGGTCAGCCATCACTGCACCGTAGTGCGATTCGTTGATGAACGTGTGCTGTTCTTTTCCGAATGCTGGCTCGGACGCGGCGAGCTGCGTCCACTTCGTCGTGAATTCAGCAGTGCCGGGCGTCAGCCTCTCGAACTCTCCGGCAAACCGCGACTGCGCCAGGTACTCGTAGACGGTGCCGGGCTTGCCGTTGGGCTGCTGACTCGAAAGCTGGTAAGTGCCGTAGGACACGCCGCCTGCGTCGCCTTGCCCGGTCGACACCGTACCTGGCCCGCGGCCACCGGACTCATATCTGGACGCAACGCTCCCCAAGGTCCAAGCGTCGAGGATCTCGCGCGAACGCTCCGTAGCATCAGTCATCGCGGGAAGCCTCCATAGCGTCATCGCTCAGGCGATCGGCAAAATTCGTCACCCGATTCAGTACGCATGACGCCGAATCGATGCGCGCTGCGGAACCCTCCAAGGTCGGATACCAAACGCACCCCTTTGCGGTTTCTTGTTGCCAGCTTCGCCTCGCCTCTGGAGCGTTGCCGTCGGCGTTCCGTTGGCTTGCGAACCGTTCATCGATCCGCGCCTGTTGCTTCCGCTGCTCCTCGTCGATACAAGCCAAAAGCGCGTCGGTCACGCCGCCGGTATCGGCAAGGCACGTCGCGAACGCTGGCGTGTTGCCCTCGGCATCGCGAAACGTGGGATCCAAATCCGCACGGCGCTCGACCAGAGCTTCGCCTTGGCGATCTTCGTCGTCCGAATTCACCGTGCAGATGACAGGCTGGCCTTCGAAGCCCGCAGCAGGGATGTGGCAGGTCTTTCCGGAGAGCTCGGCGACCCGATGGGCAAGACGATTCGTCACGCAGGACGCCGACGCCAGCACGGCCATCGTGCCCTCCTCCAGCGGCAGCCACGCACAGCCCTCGCGCGTTGCGGCCTCCCAGGCGGCCTGATCGCCGAATCGCTTACTTGCCTCGGCATCGCCCAGCCTGTCCAGAAGCGCTTCGAGCTGGCGATCCAGCTCGACGGACTCGGCGTACTCACACTGCGCCATCGCCCCGTCTCCAAATCCAGAGGCATCAATGCACTCTTGGAAAGCATCCGAACGCGGAGGTGCGTAAATGAAGGTGCGGTCGAGGGCTTTGCGACGCAACTCCAATTCGTCGAGCGACGCTTCGCCATTGATCAGAAAGGCTTGGAGTCGACTGATTCCCGACTTTGGGGAGTCCTTGTCGGCGTCCGCATTCGGCGTACTCGCGCAAGCAACCGGGCCGCCGGCAAGCGCGAGCATCAGTAGGTTACGAAGAAGCATGCGCGTTCCATACGTACGAGGTTTGGCGAGATGGTACCGAGGCAGGCGCCCGGGCGACTCAGCAATATTCAATACCCTCCACGCTAGCGGGTTCTTCTCGCCCAAACGATCGACGGACTCAGCCCGCCGCATGCTCGACCACCTTCTTCGCACTCCGGGCGAAGCGCGCCCAGAGCGCGTCGCTAAGGCCCAACGTCCCCCCGATTTCGAGTAGCACAACTGATTGAACCCGCGTCCCTGAGACGAATGACCGCTTCTGGCCTATTCCGTTGAAAAACTCGGTTGAAGTGATCATCTGAAGGTGGTCCACTGACA
>ERZ1066122.616-NODE-616-length-36187-cov-9.721078_pt1 | contig 36187 bp, 23 predicted proteins | sample MGYA00382769_ERZ1066122 | MGnify/ENA primary metagenome ERZ1066122 (study PRJEB33369, sample SAMEA5778352) | biofilm metagenome | biome: Industrial cooling water; feature: Water cooling tower basin; material: Biofilm | place: United Arab Emirates | collected... | reverse complement strand
AGCAACCTCCTTTCGGCCGCTCGGCTCTTATTTCCGAACGCCCCGCACAGCGCCACGTTGGTGCCCGCTCCGAAGGCCAAGGAGCCGCCCGACTTCTCCGCGCTGCCTCGCCGGCTGCGGCCCGTGCCACCAGGGCACCGCCGCCAACGGCGCGGAATCGGCCGGTTCGACTTCCCATTTTCCCTTATTTTTTCCCCCTCCCACTGCTATGCGTTTCGCACGGCCCACCCTCGCTATTGCCTCGCCGGTCTTCACCTTCGCCCTGGTTGCCGGGCTGCTGACGGCTGCTTTCTCCGCCGTGGCCCAACCGGCCCGCGCCACCTACACCGCCACTACCGAATCGGTGTGCGGCACCGCCACCGCTTTGGCGCCCAAAGGTGCCAGCAGCACGGCCACCTACACCACCCTCGCCGACCACGCCAACCTGAGCGAGTTCTACGCCCTCATCGAGCGGGCCGGGCTGCGCTCGCGCCTCAACCGCCCCACCGAGTCGCTGACGGTCTTCGCGCCGACCAACGACGCAATGGCCACCATCAACCCCCGCGTCCGAGAGCGGATGAACAGTGTGGGTGCGCCGGTCCTCAAATCGGTGGTGCGGGCGCACATCGTGCCGATGCTGCTCACCGACGACCAACTCACCGACGGCCGCGAGATTGAAACCATCGGCGGCCAGAAGCTCCGCGTTGCGCGCCAGGCCGATGGCACGGTGCTGCTCGACGGTGTGTACCGCCTCCGCGACAGCGGCCAGCGCACCACCAACGGCATCATCTACACCCTCGACCACGTGATTACGCCACGTTAGGCGCTCGCGACTTCCGCACCTTTCGACCACTCGCAATCGGTCGCTTCCGCACACAGCGGAGGCGGCCGATTGCCGCTTTCAGGGCACCCGTAGAGGGAAACATAACGCCAAGCTCCCGCTTGGCCCACACGAGCACCGCCACATCGTGCTTGGTGCGGGCCAGGCGGGAGCTTGGCGTTACGTCGTGCTACCGAATCGTGGACGCCCCAACCGACTCGACCGACCCGCGCCCGCTGGTTTGCCGCAACCACCAGCCCGTGACGGCCGCCAGCCCGCCTACCAAGCCGCTCAGCACTCCCGCCAGCACCACCAGCACCAGCCCGCCGCCCGGCAGGCTCAGCAGCGCGGCCACCCGGCCCGGCAGCGTCGAGGCCGTGAGCAGCCACGGCACAGTGGCGGCCAGCACCCAGCCCAGCCCCACGCCCACGAAGCCCGCCCCGAATGTGGCCCCGCCCCCACGCCCCAGCGCGAAACCGGCCAGCAGACAAACCGGCACCGCCACCCACCACCACGGCAGGAAAAGCTGAACGAGCAGGCAAACAATGAAAAGCAGGAGCGTGAGGGGCAAAAACTTCATTTCAGATGTGAGGATGCGGAGATGTGGAGATGTGAGGATGTGAGGATGTGGAGATGTAAAAATGACTGGCAAGCTCAGCCTGTTGTCTTTCGTAGCTCGTCATTTCAACGTGATGCGGCCGACGACGCGCTGGTCGGCCTCGTTTGCGCTCAGCAGATACAGCAGCGGGTAGAGCTGCCCGGTACGCCACGTTTCGAGCTGGTCGGCGTAGTGGGGCGAGCCGGGGTTGCCCGATTGGCCGCCGGGGTACACGCCCCACGCCTGCGGGCGGTTGGGGTCGAGGGCCACCACCATCCGCCACGACGGGCCGGTGCGCTCGGTGGTGGCGTTGACGATGCCCGCGCCGCCGCCGCACTCCACATCGTCGAAGCCGAAGCCGGGCAGCAATGCTACGTGCTTGATGTCGGTGCTTTTCTGGCGCCACCACTGCCACGCGGCGGGGTCGGGGCCGTGGCGGCGCCGGAGCGAATCGACGGCGAGGCGGAGCGTCCGGGCCACCAGCTCGGCGCGGGTTTCGCGGTGGCCGGGCGTACGGAGGTCGTCGAACCAGCGGGCCGTGTCGGGCGCCTCGGCCAGGAGGCGGCGGGTGCGGTCGCGCGAGGGGTAGCGGAGTGGCGGGGCGGTGGGGTTTTTAGGGTCGGTACCCAGCTCATCCTGCCAGATGGCGTCTTGCAGCAGGCCGTGCCACACCTCCCAGATGGCGGGCTGGGGCGCGGCGGCGGCGTAGCGGTAGTCCCAGCGGGCCAGCAGCGCACGGGCCTGATGCACGGCGGGCAGTTCGCCGTCGGCGGGCGACGGCAGCGCCAGCAGCACGGGCAGCAAATCGCGGGCGTTGACGCTGAGCACATCGTTTTGCAACACCCGCATCGTGGTGGGCGACGACTTGGGCGTGGCCCCGAGCACTTCGTTGATGCGGTGGCCGCGCGCGTAGTTGGCGAACTCCCACCCCAGATAGTACGGGTACGTGGTGTCAGCGCTGAACTGGTTGGCCGACGACACAAACCCCCGCACCGGATTGAGCACGTGAGGATTGTGGGCGTGCGGCACCCACCCGGCCCACGCCTGGGCGGGGTCGGCGCCGTCGAGCACGAACTTGCCCTGAGCGCGGTATTTCAGCGGAAAGCGGCCGTTGGGCCACAGCGCCACGTCCTGCCCCACCGACGCGAACACGAAGTTTTGCGCCGGACTGGCGTAGTGGCGCAGGGCGCGCACGTAGTCGGGATACGAGCGGGCGCGGTTGAGGTCGGCGAAGGTGCGTAGCTCGTTGGCGGGGTCGTGGGCCGTCCAGCGGAGGGCGCAGCCGGGCGGCACCTGCGCGTTGAAGGGCACATCGGCGGCGCGGTCGCGCACGATGGGGCCGAGGTGCGTCCAGCGCACTGTATCGAGCACGTCGGCCGCACCGCGCACCCGGATGCGCTCGATTTTCAGTTCGGCGCGGCGCTCTTCGCGGCCCACGCGGTAGCGGGTGCGGGCGGCATCGACGAACTCGATGCGGTAGTAATCGAGCACGTCGGCGCCGACGTTGGTCACGCCCCACGCCACCTCGCGGTTGAAGCCGCTGATGACGGCCGGCGCCCCCGGCAGCGTGGCGCCGCACGCATTGTGGCCGGGCGCCGCGAGCTGCATCTGGTACCACAGGCTCGGCAGATTGAGGCTCAGATGCGGGTCGTTGGCCAGCAGCGGGTAGCCCGTGGCCGAGCGCGCGCCGCTCACGGCCCAATTGTTCGAGCCGATGGCGGCCTGCTCGTCAGGAGTCTTGCCGAAGGCGGTGGGGTTTGATTGTGTGATTGAGTGATTGGTGATTGAGTGATTTTTTTTGTCGAAAGCGTTTTCACCCATCGCCTCCTCCGCGCTCTTGTCCGCTTCATCTGTCCCATCCGACTTACCGTCCGAAGTTTCCTCGGGTTCTGCGGAAGCCCCCGGCGTCGGCACGGGCCGGAAATCCAGCGGCGTTCCCACCGGAATGATGGGGTCTTCGCGTTGCGGATAGTCGGGAAACAAATCGGCGGTGGCAGCGGCGCCCAGCCGCTCGCGCACGTTCGTCATCCGATAGTCATCGGATTTGCCCGTCAGGTCGAGCGCCATCAGTTTGAGGAGCAGGCCGCAATGCAGCGGCGTCCACGCTTCGGGCTGATAATCGAGCAAGCGATATTCAAAAGGCAGCGTGGCGCGGCTCAGTTCGGCGATGCGCGCGTTGACGCCCGCGCAGTACGCCTCCACGATGGGCCGCGTGATGGAATCGGCGAGCATTGCCTCGGCGGCGCGGCGGGCGGCTTCGGGCAGCCCGATGCGGCGGTGGTAGTGGTCGAGGCCGAGGGCTTTTTCGCCCACGATTTCGCTCACGCGCCCGGCCGCTACGCGGGTCTGAAACTCCATTTGCCAGAGCCGGTCGCGGGCAGTGAGGTAGCCCTGGGCGAGGTAGAGGTCGTGGTCGTTCTCGGCGAAGACGTGCGGAATGCGCTGCTCGTCGAATGCCACCCGCACGGGCGCCCGCAGGCCGGGCACGGCCAACTCCTCGGTGTCGGCCACCTTGCCGCTCTCCATATTCCGCCAGAAGCCCGTGAAGGGGCTGAGGAACCGCCCCAGCGGTGGCGCCGAGCCGAGCTTGGTGTCGAGCGCCCACGTGAGGCCGACGGTGAGCACAACGCCGAGGGCGGCGCGGAGGGTGGGCCAGAGCTTCATAGTCAGCAAAGAAAGCGACGGAATGCGCGCGGCGTTGGCCTTCCGACTCGTAAACCGCTAAAACAGCCGCAACGGGTCGGCGTCGTCGTCGTGGCGGGTGTGCCGGGGCGAGCGCGAGGCGGCGCGCGGCCCGGCGGCTTCGAGCGAAATCAACCAGCGGCCCTGCTCGTCGATGAAGCCGTACTCTGTCCCGCGCAGCACCAGCGCCCGGCCCTCCCAAAACGGCCCGGCCTCCGCGAAGCGCCCGGCAAAGGCAAGGCGGCCGTCGAGACGATAATAGTTGATGGTGGTAGAATCGGGGTAGAGGGCAGGGCCGCTACGGTAGCTGCGATCCAGATCCCGCACGGGCGCGGCGCTGCGGCGGCGTACCAGCCCGGCCGTGTCGGGCAAGCTCAACGGGCCGGCCGCAAACGGCAGCACCACGCGCCCCAGCGTGTCGAGCAGGCCGTAAGTGAGGGTATCGGCATTGCCGGCCACGGCCCACACGGCGTTCGGCCCGACTTGCAGCAGGCGCGCGTAGCGCGCCGGCGTCAGGCGGCGGCCTCGGCGGTCGAGCATCCCGTAACGCCGCCACTCCTGGTCCACTTGCAGGGCGTAGGAAGGCGCCATCGCGGAGGCCCACGATGCGCTCATATCCTTCCAACCATCCGCCAGCGACGAATCCGTGGTGTAGGCCAGACAGTTCGGCCCGGCCGCGTCCAGATCGCGGTACACGAAACCGGTCAGGCGGTGGCCTTGCCCGTCGAAGAGCGCGACTTGCCCGCGGTGGCGGTAGCGCGTGACGCGCTCCTGCCGCCGGTCGCCGCAGCGCCCCTGCAACCAGCGCAGATGCGTCGGCCGTAGCCGGCTGATCTGGCGTACTGCGGAGAACGGCAACCCGACTACGGGACGCTGCCACCGCAGATTTGCCAGCCGCGCCGAGGTGATGGATTCTGCTTCGTAACGGTGCAGCAGGCCGTTTGCCACCGGTGACGGCGTTGCGGGCGGAACCGCCGGCCGCGCCACCACCCACGCCGAATCCGGCCGCTGCTGAAACTCCCGCCGCGATGAGCGCCCCGGCTCCCGCAGCATTTCGCCGCGCGCGTTGCAGAGGTAGCGGTCTGGTGGTCGGCGTCGGCTCGCCCGGCGTTTGAGCGCCGACTTGCTCAACAGGTTGTGAGAAGCTAGTACACCCAAGTTGCGGATTAGGGCGCGGATGGCTTGCGCCTACAGCGGTTTTCGGGTCTGGTTACGTCCTCGTAGAGACGCCTCTTTGCGGCTGCGGCGGTTATGCCAGGCAGCGGCGCCGGGCGGCGCAGACGCTCTACCATTTCAGGTAGTCGCGCACCGACACAGCGGCGCCGGGCGGCGGAGACGCAAGGATGCGTCTCTACCCCGGCCACTGCCCCTCAAGCCGCTCCGATAATCCGCAACTTGGGTTAGTACGATGGTTCCCGAGTGAAACACTGAGTTGGTCAAGCGCCGGATTTCCGGCCGAATCTACACCCGCCCCGTCGTATCCCGAAACCCCCAGCGGTCGCCCTCGCGGTATGGCACCAGCCCGCCCGGCGGCTCGGGCACGACGCGCAGCACCTTGACCCGGCGCAGAGGCCAGCCGCCGGGTGGCGGCAAATCGGCCGGGGTCGGCGGCTGCGCCAGCGCGGCGGCAGACACTCCCAGTCACAAAACACAGAAAAGCAAGACGGTGGGCATCAACCCAAAGTTAAGCCGGTGCGGCGGGCGGGGCGCTCACCAGTCGTATCTACGCTCCGGGTCCGTCGGCTCAAAAAGCCGTAACGGGTCCGTCTCGCCGCCGCGTCGGAGCTCGGTGGAAGTCAGCCCCAACGCACGCAGCTCGGCGACCAGTGGCAGCAGCCAATGGCCGGTGGTATCGATGATGCCGTAGCGCGCGCCCACCTTCACCACGGCGCGGCCCTCCCGAAACGGCCCCGCCTCCGCGAAGCGCCCCGCGAAGGCGCGGCGGCCGTCGAGGTGGTGGTAGCTGACGGTGGACGTATCTGCTTCCAACTGTTGCGGCCCCAGAAGCGTGTACCGCGTCCGGGGCGTCGGGCTGCGGCGGCGCAGCAGCCCGGCCACATCCGGCAAAATCAGCGCGGTCGAATCGAACGGAATGCTCTCGCGCGCCAGCGTATCGATCACGCCGTGGTAGAGCCGGGCCCGCCGGACGCGCAGCGCCCACACGGCGTTCGGCCCGATGCACACCAGCCGGATGTAGTCGGCGGGGCCGAGCCGTTGGCCGCGCGGTGTCAGCAGACCGTACGCCGAAGTATCCCGAGGGCTGATGTCGGCGGCGACGTAGCTGGGCACCCCGGACGCCAGCGCCGCCCGCTGGGCGCTGTTGGGGTCGGCGGCCACCGTGTCGTAACATAGCAGGCCCGCCGCGATGCGCCACACCCTGTTGAAGCGATAGGGCGTAAGTCGGCGCCTGCGGTGGTCGAACAGCGCCACGCGTCGGTCGTGGCGCCAATGCCAGGTGGTGCGCTCCACCCGCTGCACTTCCCGGCGGACCTTCAACCGGACGGTTCGCGTAGTGCGCGGCAGTAGCCGGCGCAGTTGCCGCCCCGCTGTCACAGGCTGGCCGGGCGGCGCGTCGGGGGTAAACAGGCCAATCTGAAACGACGCCGGCAGGCCAAATGCACAGGGCACGACTCGCCCGAACACGACGACCCGTTGCGTGCGCCGCGACGGCAACGGGTCGTGCGCCGGCACACAAGCCGCGAGCAAACTCGCCACGGCGAGCCAGAGAACGACCCAGAGAAGCAGGTGCCGAACCGTCATCACCGTGAAGTTACGGCAAGTACGTACTCAGCCCTTCTGAAACGCATAAAACCTCACCCAGCAGTCGTAACTACTGCGTGAGGCCTTGGAAAGAAGCAGCGAGCGCTGTGGCGCGCTACCCCTCCGTCAACGAAATCTGCCGCACGTCAGCCGTCATCCCCGCCGCCTGCAACCGCGACCGCGTAAGCACGGCCTCGATGCGGTCGGTGAAGCGGCCGGCGAGCACACGATGCACGGTGTGGCCGTTCACGACTTCATCGGAGATGACCACCGGCAGGTTCGGCGAGGCTGCCAGGAGTGCCTTGACGGCGGCTTCGGCGGCGGCCAGCTCCTGGTAGGCGCCGGATTGGAGGAAGTAGTAGGTGTCGGGCGTCTGCTCCAGCGCGATGGGCGTCAGGGCGGGCAGCTCGTCGGCGTCGAAGCAGGGTTCGGGCGCCTCTTCGGCGGGCAGCACTTCCATCGTCACCTGGGCAATGCCGGCGCTCAGGAAGCCCAGCCGCTCGGCGGCGGCCGACGACACGTCGATGATGCGCCCGCGCCCGAAGGGGCCGCGGTCGGTGATACGCACGATGAGCGTCGAGTCATTGGTCAGATTCCGAACCCGCACGCGCGTACCGAACGGCAGCGACAGGTGCGCGGCCGTGAGGCCGTCTTTGTCGAACCGCTCGCCCGAAGAGGTTTTGCGGCCATGGTAGCGGGCACCGTACCACGAGGCTTTGCCGGTCTGCACGTCGCCGACGGCGAGCTTGTGGCGCCGCGCGGCGGCCAGATACCGCCCGGCGTGGCGTACGTAATTGATGCCGTGACGCTTGCCGTGCCGACCGCGCGAGCGCTTCTTTTTGCCGTGCTTACCGGGTTTGGTGTGGGTGCGGCCCACGTGGGCGCGGTGCGCGCCCCGATGGCCGCGCGCTTCCGCAACAGGAACATCGACCAGGATGGCGATGCAGAGTGTAAGTAGAATGAGTAGCCGAGCGAACAGACGGCCGTGAAACGTATTCAAGAGACTGGTTGAATGGTGAACAGGGTAAAAATACCCATTGCCTCCAAGCCGATAGCTCAAATTTTTTGCTTTTGGCCCCGGCACCGGCGGGTTACTTTTGGACAAAACCCGGAATCATTGCACTTAACCGCGCCCGGTAGCCGGGCCGCTGGTTTACCGCCTGACCGTCCGCTAACGGCGCTCGGCGTTCGGATTATGGCCTTAGCCCACCCGCTTTGGGGCCGGGCCTGAAAATTTCATTATCCGACCAGCCCGACCGGGCCGAAAAATTTTCTTCCGTAAAGCTTTCGACCGCCCAAAGGGGTGTTGCATATATCATCAGTATTTCGTATGGCTGCCGGGCGTGGAACAGTGGGCCGCGCCGCCCCCGTGCCGACCTTTACCGGCGATGGACTACGGCCGCCTCCCCTGTCTCACCGGCGTTGACTTTCGCCTCCCGCCCGACGCGCCCGCGACCGCCCGCGTACTGGCCCGCGCCGCCAAAGCGCCGGGCCGCCTGGCCGCCGCGCGGGTCTTCATCGGCGCCCCCACGTTCGCGCACAAGGAGTGGGTCGGCACGTACTACCCGGCCGGTACGCGCGATGCCGACTACCTCCGCCACTACGCCCGCCAATGGCCCGCGCTTGAGCTCAACAGCACCCACTACGGCCTGCCCGCCGCCGCCACGGTGGCCCGGTGGGTGGCGGCCACGCCCGCAGCCGAAAATAGGTACTTCCGGTTCTGCCCGAAGCTGCCGCAACGCATCAGCCACGAGCTGGCCCTGACGGCTGTTTCAGACCCCGACGTGCGCGAGTTCGGCCGGTGGCTGGCGCTGCTGCGGCCGGAGCGCGTAGGAATGCCGTTCGTGCAGCTCCCGCCCACGCTCGGGCCGGATGCCTTGCCGATGCTGGAGCGGTTTCTCCTCTTCTATAAAGAGGCAGTGGGCGGCGAGTTGGCCGTGGAGCTGCGGCACCCGCTGTGGTTTGCCTCGCCGCTGGCGCGCGAGGAGGTGTTCAATCTGCTGGAGGCGCTCAACGTCACGGCCGTTATCAGCGATACGGCCGGGCGGCGCGATGCCGTGCATCAGCGACTGACTACGCCCACGGCCTTCCTGCGCTTCAACGCGCATAGCCTCGCCCCCACCGACTACACCCGCGCCGACGAGTGGGCCGAGCGCCTCGCCGATTGGCTCCGCGCGGGCCTGCACACGGCCTACGTGTTCATCCACCAGAAAGACCCGCGCCACACGCCCGTGCTGGCCCGCTACCTGGCCGAGCAGCTTCAGGCGCGCACGGGGCAACTGGTGGCGGCGCCCCGGCCGGTGGCGGGGGCGGTGCAGGGGAGTTTGTTTTAGGTGCGAGGTGCGAGGTGTTGGGTGTTGGGTGTTAAAGCTTGTCATTGCGAGCGCAGCGAAGCAATCCTCGTAGGATGTGAGCGGCGGCTGAGCACCCGCGCCAAGCACTCGCACACATCCTACAAAGATTGCTTCGCTACGCTCGCAATGACAAAGAACCCAACACCTAAGCCCCACCGCCCACCGCCCACCACCTTTTATGCAATCGGCAAGGTACGTGCATCGTTACGTGGCTGACCGAATGTTTCACCCCTTCATTTCGTGCCGATGAAAGTGTTGTATGCCTTACCCGTGCTCACGGGGCTGCTCCTGCTGACCTTCGTGACCGTGGCTGTGGCGCCCGGACCGGGGCCGTTTGCGGATTTTATCTCGACCCTCCGCAAGAAGCTCGGCTGGTTTAACCAGCGGGTACCGAATGCGCGGGTGTTTGTGGTGACGGATAAGACGCTCTACACGCCCGGCGAGAGTATCTGGCTGTCGGCGTTCGTGCGGGAGGGCGCGGCGCTCAAACCCGTCATGAGCACGGCCGGCGAGGCCGTGACCGTGGAGCTGCTCGACCCAAAGGGCGCCCCGGCGGCCACCATCCGGTTGCAGCTCGATGAGCACGGCATCGGCAAGGGCGATTTTCAGCTGACTGAGGCGATGCCCGGCGGCCTGTATAAGCTCCGCGCCTTTACCGACCGGATGGCGGCGTTCAAGACCGATTCGGCGGTGGCGCCGTTTGCCAAAACGCTGACCGTGCAGACGCTCACGCTGCCGCGCGTCAAGCTCACGCTCGACTTTCCGCGCAAGGGCTACGGGCCGGGCGATGAAGTGCTGGCCGTGCTCAAAGCATTCAGCAACGACAACAAGGCGCTTGGCGGGTGCGAGGTGGCGTTTACGGCGCAGGTGGCGGGCGCGCAGGTGGCCGACGGCAAGGCGACCGTGGGGCCGGACGGCACGGCCAACATCCGGTTTCAGTTGCCGAAGAATCTGACCTCGCCCGATGGCGTGCTCACCATCACGGTACCGCACGAGGGGCTGACCGAGAGCGTGGCGCGCGCCGTGCCCATCGTGCTCAACCGCATCCGGCTCGATTTGCTGCCCGAGGGCGGCGATTTGGTGGCGGGCCTCGATGGCCGCGTGGCTGTGCGCGCCACCAACGAGCACGGCGAGCCGGCCGACGTGGCGGGCGACGTGTTCGACGACCGTGACCGCCGTGTAGTTTCCTTTAAATCAATACACGACGGCCTGGCCGCTTTCGACCTCACGCCCGCCGAAGGCCGCACCTACTACGTGCGCCTCACCGAGCCGGTAGCGAGCGAAACCCGCCACGAAGTGCCCGCCGCGCTGCCCGGCGGTTTCGGGTTGCACGTGGAACCTCAACGCAATCAGGCGCTTCCGATTTCCATCGGCGCCACCATCAAAGAGACGGTTTTATTGACCGTGGTGCAACGCGGCGAGCTGGTGCTCGAGCGCACCGTGAAAGTGAAGCCCGGCAGCCCGACGCGCTTCGAGCTGCCCGTCGATAAGCTGGCGCCCGGCGTGGTGCAGCTCACGGTGTTCGACGCGAAAAAAATCGCCCGCGCCGAGCGATTGGCGTTCGTGAATGCTGATAAGAAATTGACCCTCCGCATCAAGCCATCCAAAGAAAACTACGCCCCGCGCGAGAAAGTGACGCTCCGCGTACAGGCCACCGACGAGCGCGGCCTGCCCGTGCCCAACGCCGCGCTGGCCGTGCGCGTAGTCGATGACCAAAACCTCGCCTTCGCCGACGACAAGCAAAGCACCCTCACCTCGTGGCTCCTCGCCGAAGCCGATTTGCAGGACGCCGTGAAGGAGCCACGCTGGTACTTCGACCCCGAGCATAGCAAAGAAGCGCCCGCCGCCCTCGACCTCGTGCTGCTTACGCACGGGTGGCGGCGGTTTACGTGGGAGAAGGTGCAGGCCGAACCGGCGCCGGCGCCGCCCGTCGTGTATCAACGGCACCCGATGCCGATGATGGCAATGCCCGCCGGGGCGATGAACCGCCGCGACCGCGCCGCCCGACAAGGCCAGGCAGAAGTGGAAGTTGAGAAACACGCCGATATGCAGGTTCAGGGCGTGGCCGTAGAGATGGTGCAGGAAGAAATGGCCGGGGCAATGGATATGGCAATGGCCGCCCCGCCGCCCGCACTCGCCGAGCCAGTGGTGCAGCCACGCGAGCAAGCCGCTAATGCCGCGCGTGCCGCGCGCGTGGGCACGGGTTTCGAGGCGAAGAAACGCGCCGCACCCGACCAGGCCAAAATGGAAGCGGCGAATATGGATATAGGAGATGCAGGAGCCATCGCCTTCCGAATCGCAGGCCCACCGATGCCGCCCCAGCACCAGCCCTACTACCAGGCCCGCCAGTTCGCCGCGCCCATCTACTCCACGCCCCAAAAGCCCGACGCCGAGCGCACCGACTTCCGCTCGACGCTGCACTGGGCGCCGGCCGTCGTGACCGACCGCGCCGGCCGCGCCGAAATCAGCTTCTACAACGCCGACGGCATCACGTCGTACCGCGCCACCGCCGAGGGGTTGAGCGCCGACGGACTGCCGGGCATCGCGGAAGCCAAATTCTTCACGCAGCCGCCGCTGGTGCTCGCCGTGAAGCTGCCGCCGCACGTGGTGGTGGGCGATGAAGTGGGCGTACCCGTCGTCATTGCCAACCACACCGACCAGGCGCTCACGGGGCCGCTGACCGTGGCCGTGCCCACCGGCTGGAAAGCCACGGGCGTACCGTTCCCCGGCACCGTCACCATCCCGCCGCGCGGCGCGCAGACGCTGACCGTGCGCTACGTGGTGGGCGGGCCGGAAGGCGCGGGCGAGGTGGCCGTGGCCTTCGGCAACGCTTCGTCGCCGCTGCGCGATGCCTTCCGCCAGAAGGTGGAAGTACTGCTGCCCGGCTACCCCGTGAGCGCGGCGTTTTCGGGGAATGAGGCGAAGCGCTCCTATGCCCTCAACACCGCCAACGCGCTACCCGGCACGTTGCGCGTCAGCCTGACGGCGTTCCCGAGCGTCGAATCCGACTTGCTGAAAGGCATCGCCGCCATTCTGCGCGAACCGTATGGGTGCTTCGAGCAAACCTCCACCACGAGCTACCCCAACGTGCTGGCCCTCGAGTACCTCAAGCAGCAACGCAACCCCGACGCCGAGACGCAGGCCGGCATTGCCCGCGCCGAAGCCCTGCTCGACCGGGGCTACGCTAAGCTAACCTCCTTCGAGACCAAGGAGAAAGGCTACGAGTGGTTCGGCGGCTCCCCCGCCCACGAGGCGCTGACGGCCTACGGCCTGCTCCAGTTCAACGATATGCGGCGGGTGCGCCCGGCGGCCGTCTCGGCGCAGATGGTGGACCGTACGCACGAGTGGCTGATGAAGCGCCGCGACGGCAAAGGCGGCTTCCTCAAATCGGCGCAGGCGCTCGACCAGTTCGGCCGCGCCGACGACGACGTGACGAACGCCTACATCGTGTACTCGCTGGTGGAAGCCGGCTACCGCGACGTGCAGGCCGAAGTGGATGCCGCCACCGCCAAAGCCGCCGCCTCCAACGACCCGTATCAGCTCGCGCTGCTCGCCAACGTGCAGCTCGCGCTCAAAAACGAGGGCCGCGCCCGGCCGCTGCTCACGGCCCTCTACGGCAAGCAAGCCGCCGACGGCTCCTGGACGGGCGCCAAGCACTCCGTGACCCACTCGACGGGCCAATCGCTGCAAGTCGAAACCACCGCGCTGGCGCTCCTTGCCACCCTCCGCGATGAGCGGCGGCCTGGTCAGGCGCTCAACTCGGCCGTCAAGTTTTTGATTGGCGCGCGGCAGGGCGCGGGCAATTTCTCTTCGACGCAGGGCACCATTCTGGCGCTCAAAGCCCTCACCCAATACAGCCTCTTCGCGCAGCAAACCACCGAAAACGGCGCCGTGGCGGTGTGGGTCGATGGCAAGGAAATAGGCAAAGCGAGCTACAAGGCCGGGCAGCGCGAGGAAGTGGTAGTGGCGGGTCTCGAAGCCGCACTAACCGCCCCCGGCAAGCACCAACTCGAGGTGCGCTTCGCCGACGGCGTGAAGCACCCGCTGCCCTACACCCTCGCCGCCGACTGGCGCACCGAGCGCGCCCCGTCCGACGACCTCTGCCCCGTGCGCCTCACCACGGCCCTCGCCGCCGGCGAAGGCCGCGTCGGCGAGAGCGTCCGCCTGACGGCCACGCTCACCAACACCGATGCCCAGCGCGGCCAACCGATGACGATGGCCCTGCTCGGCCTGCCCGCCGGCCTCACGCCCCAGCCGTGGCAGCTCAAACAGCTCCAGGAGCGCGGCGTCTTCGATTTCTACGAACTGAAAGACGGCCGCCTCGCCTGCTACTACCGCGATTTGCAGCCGGGCGAAAAGGTCGAAATCAACCTCGACCTCAAAGCCGAGGTGCCCGGCCGGTTCGTGGCGCCCGCCTCCGTGGCGTATCTGTACTACACGGATGAGCTGAAATGGTGGGTGCCCGGCGTGGTAGGGCAAGTGAAGAGCTGATTGCCGCTCGCCCGGAGCTGGAGCTCCGGGCGAGCGAAATTTTTTCAAACAAATCAAGCAACCGATTTGGAAACTACGAAATCATTCGTACATCTTTGTCGCCATCTACGAAACACTTCGTACTACCCCCCTATGCCACCCAACTCCCCTCAACACCCTACCGCTGCCGAACTGGAAATCCTGCACCTGCTTTGGCAGCACGGCCCGGCCACCGTGCGCGCGCTCAACGAGCGCCAGAACACCGACCGCGAGGTCGGCTACACTACTACCCTGAAACTCTTGCAGATTATGACCGACAAGGGCCTGGTAGCGCGCGACGACTCGGAGCGGCAGCACGTGTACCGCGCGGCCGTGGCTGAGTCGGCGGCGCAGGCGCAGTTGCTCACCTCGTTCGTCGATACGGCGTTTCGCGGGTCGGCGTCGCAGCTCGTATTGCGGGCGCTCGGCACGGGCGCCGCGCCCTCGGCCGACGAGCTGGCCCAGATTCGGGCCTTACTCGATGAGATTGAAGGTTCTTCCTCCCCCCTTTCACCTGACCAACAATGAGCACGTCATTGACTGATTTCGCGTCGCCGGAAGTCGTGCGGGCGCTTGGCTGGACGCTCGTGCATACCCTCTGGCAGGGCGCCGCCGTGGCGGGCCTGCTGGCCGTAGCCCTGCGCCTGACGCGCGCCGGCCGCGCCGCCACCCGTTACGTGCTGAGCGCCGCCGCCCTGGTGCTGGTGCCCGCGCTGGCCGTGGGCACGTTCGGCTGGCTCTACGAGCCGGCCGCGTCCGCCGCCGCGCCCCGCCTGACCGTGCTGACCGTCGCCGCCGACCCGGCGCCGCTGTCCGCACGCACGATGGCGCTGAGCATCGCCCCCACCCTGACGTGGGCCGAACGCGCCGAACTGGCCGCCCGCCTCGCCGCCGACCGCCTCGAGCCGTGGTTGCCCGTGTTGGTGCTCACGTGGGCCGTGGGTCTTGGGCTGATGCTGGTGCGGCTGGGCGGCGGCCTGCTGATGGTGCGCCGCCTGCGCCGGGTAGGCGTGGTGCCCGCGCCTACCGCGTGGCAGGCCCGCGCCGAGGCGCTGGGCACCCGCTTGGGAGTAAGCCGCGCGGTGCGGCTGCTCGAATCGGCCACGGTGGCCGGGCCGGTGGCGGTGGGCTGGCTACGGCCCGCCGTGCTGCTGCCGGTGGGCCTGCTGGCGGGACTGCCCGCCGCTCAACTCGACGCGATTCTGGCGCACGAGCTGGCGCACATCCGGCGGCACGATTACGTGCTCAATCTCGTGCAGGCGGTTATCGAAGCCGTGTTCTTCTTCCACCCGGCCGTGTGGTGGATGAGCGCGCGGGTGCGGCAGGAGCGCGAGCACTGCTGCGACGATTTGGCCGTGCGCGCCCTCGGCGGCGATGCCCGGCCGCTGGCCCGCGCCCTGGCCGCACTGGCCGCCTGGAGTGCCCCGGCGCCCACCACGCCCGTCGCGCTGCCCCGCCTGACGCTGGCCGCTACCGGCGGCGCCCTGCTCACGCGGGTGCGGCGCCTGCTGGTGCCCACGCCCGAAGCCGCCGCCCGGCCGGGCGGCGGGGCGCTGGCCGGCTCGGGCGCCGTGGCGCTGGCGCTGCTGCTGACGCTGACGCTTAACGCCGTGGCACGCGGTCCGCAAACCGCGCCGCAGGCAAACCCACCTGCGTCGCCTGCTGCCTCCACCGAACCCCTGCAAGGCGCCGGAGTCGGCGATTCGAGCAAAAAACGGCGCATTGAGCGCCGAATCGAATTGCGTAGCGCCGACCGCGCCTTACCCCCCGGCGGCGGGCGCAATCTGATTATCGTGAAGGACAAGAAAAACCGCCTCCGCGAGGTGTATGTGGACGGCAAAAAAGTGCCGAAGGAAAAGCTCGATGAATTTAGGCCATTGGTAGAAGAAAGACTGAGCGAAACGGAACGCACCCGCCGCGAAGGTCTTGAAACCCGCGACGCCGACCGCAGACAGGCCATTGAAGAAGCCTACCGCGATTTTGCCGACGCCGAGCGCCGCACGGCCCTCGACCGCGAGTGGCGACGCCTCTCCCGCGCCGACCGGCGCGCCGCCCGCGACGCCGAGCGCCGCGCCAAAGCTGAGGCGCGCAACGCCGACCGCGAGCACCGCGAAGAGCGCGAAGAGCGCGACATCCGCATCTTCCTCAACGGCCCGCGCGCCGAAGTGAACGGCCGCGTCATCCGGCTCGACTCGCTCGAACGCGACCTCAACGACAAAATCGAGCGCGCGTTCTCGGATGTGGATTTCGGCAATTTCCACTTCTCCATCTCCGACGATGACGACGATGCCGACGCCGATAAAAACATCATCATCGAGCGGGTGGCACCGCCGCCCCCGGTGCCGCCGGTGCCCCCGACGCCCGGCAACAACGCGGTGCCCCCGGTACCGCCCGCGCCACCGGCGCCACCCGCCGCGCCGCGCGCGCCCAAAGCCGGCGCCGACGCCAAAACCCAACAGCGCTACCGCCGGCAGATGCAGGCGTACGACAAGAAAATGGCCGCCTACGGCGACCAGATGCGCGCCTACGGCAAGCAGATGGAAGCCTACGGCAAACAAATGGAGGAGTATGGCCGCCTGCAAGCCCGTGCCAATTCCGCTGCGCCCGGCGGCAGAGCGTGGAAGCGCGGTGAGTCCTGGCAACTCGGCGGCAACGGCCGCTGGTACCGCGACGAATCGGCCGACGACAAGCGCGAAGCCGCCGACGAAGCCCGCCGCTCGGCCAACGAAGCCCACCGCGACGCCCTCCGCTCGGCCGCCGAAGCCCGCCGCGAAGCCGCCGAAGCCCGCCGCGAAGCAATGCGCGAAATCGAGCGCACCCGCCGCGACCGCGCCACCGACCCCGCTAACTTCGAAGACGAGTTGCGCCGCGATGGCCTCATCGGCAAAGATGCCAAAAGCTACACGGTAGATTATGCCAACGGCGAGCTGAAAATAGACGGCAAAACCCAGCCCACTGAGGTCAAGGAAAAATACCGCAAGATGCTGAATATTCCGGCCAATGACAAGGAGACGATTATACGGTTCAAGGCAAGTAAATGAGCCGGCATCTCTGCGAACTGAAAAAGGCGAGGAAATTTCCTCGCCTTTTTTTGTGTCGCTTTCCGACGTACTTACAGCGGTTTTGGGGTCTATTTACGTCAGCGTAGCGACGCATCTTTGCGTCTGTGGCGGTAAAGCCCAGCAGCGGCGCCGGGCAGCGGAGACGCAAGGATGCGTCTCTACTCCGTACACTGACCCGGAATCCGCTCTATTTCACAACCAGCCGCCGCGCTGTGGCTCCGCACCGCACGACATATATCCCGGCAGGCAGTTCGGCTACGTCGAGACTAAATTCGCGGCTGCCGCGTGGCACGACCACGCACCGGACTACCCGGCCTACGCCATCAAGAATGCTGACGGACTCAGCCGATTCGGCAGGCCTGGCCAACTGAAGCCGTACTACATCGTGCGCGGGATTGGGAAAAAGCGCCATTCCTTCTTCCCGCGCTGCATCTTCGTCCGGCAGGCCGTTGACGCGCGCTACCGTGCCGACAAAAAAATCGAGGAAACCACCCGGAATCAGCGTAGTCGAACCGAAGGAGGTGGGGCCGTTGAACAGCCCGGCCACGCGCACGGCCCCGGCAGCCGTAACGTCGAGGTCGCTGACGACGCTCGGCGAAAACATTGCACCACTGGTGCTGGCGGCCGTCACGAGCCACTGGCACACGCCGCTGGTGTCGAACTTCGCCACGAACGCATCGCCGGGGCTGCCGGCCGGCAGCGTACGCGAACCGACCACCGGGCCAAAGTCAACCGTACCCGCGTAGCCGCCGCCCCAGTACAGCCCATCGGGCAGCAGGCGCGGCGGCGACGCGTAACGGACGCCGACGCCGACGCCACCAAACACGTTGGGGGCAACCGTGGCCGTCAGGGGGACGACGCGCCGAAGTGCGCCGGTTTGCGTATCAAACCGGAGCCAGTACGGATTGAAACCGGAACCGAGTGTAGGTAACGGCTGACCCGGAGATGAAAACTGTACCGATGGATCCGTTACCGCAATAACGGAGAGCGCATCACCAATCAAGGTCGGTTTGGTTTGCCAGGGAGGTATTGCGTTGACGCCGACACCTTCCCAGTACCGCTGCATCCACACTACATTTCCGGCACTATCGAGACACGCTGCGTATGCCCCGCCGTTGTAGTGGTTGGGGCCAGGCGGCAGCGAGGTACCGAACAAGGTGCCGGTGCCATAGTAGGTGCCCGATACGTAGCAGTACCGCCCATCGGTGAGCACGAACGGCGAGCCGGAGCTTCGCGAAACGCTCGCAATTGTAAGCCACGTGGTGGTATGAGTTTGTAGCGAGTACCGCGCTACGAAGGGTTGAGCAGCCGTGTTGTTCCGGGGCAATGTGATAGGCCACCCACCAAAGGTGGCCGTCGCATATACCGCGCCCGTGATGATACAGGTAGTTGAGTCAAGCACAGCAACGCAAGTCGCGGCGGCGACACCAGTGCCTGCACTATGGCTCAACACTTCGGTTTGTACCAGTTGCCCGAGCGGCGTGTAAATAGCCAGAAAAGAGCCTTGGTCGGGTAGTACCGTTGCGCCGCCGTCCAATGAGGAGCCAGGCGTGTAGCCACCCGTGACGTACAGTCGGCCGTCCGGGCCTAGGCACACATCGGAAAACCAGCCGCCATTTAACCCGGTGGCCCCGTTTATCGTCACTACCCATTGCGGCACGTCCTGCGCGTCAAGTTTCATCAGGAAGCCCGCCAACGAGCCGGTCGGCGCCACACCTACTGAGCCGAACGACATAAATGCCGGACAATTTCCCAGCATATATCTATTGCCGGCCGCATCGGAAATGGTTTTTGCGTAAGCGTCCTGATACCCGCGCTGCTGGTCATCGCTGCCGAAGCCGGCCGCTGACTGCCAACCCATCTGCTGCCCGCGCGCGGCGGGCAGCAGATGCAGCAGGCATACGCTCAAGAGCAGCACCAGCCGTAGCCGGTACGTACGTAGCCGTTGCATCGTCGGGCTAGTGCTGAATGACGACCGATACCGTGCGCGTCTTCTGGTCCGATGTCCGAACCTCTACTGAGTAGGCGCCGGCCGGCAGCCCCGTGGTGGGCACTGCCACGCGAGCCTCGCCCGTGGCGCGTAGCTGGCGCTGCGTGGTGTAGCGCGTAACACCGTAGGCATCGCGGAGCGTGAGGGTGGTAGTGCCCGTGCCTGCCAGCGGGAAGCTGACCGTGCAGCTCGTATTGGCGGGATTGGGGTACACCTCCAGGCCGAGGGTGCCCGCCGGGGCCAACCGGTTGCCGCCGCCACCACCACCGGGCAGCGGGTCGAGACACTCGGGCGGTGTGGCGCCATTGGTGTAGGTATGGATATGCCGTACCTGCTCCGACTCGCCACACGCATTCCGCGCGATGAGCTTGATACTGTACGTTTGATCAGGCTGAAAAGCGAACAAGTCCGACAGCACCACCTCACCAAACCGGTTGGGGGAGCCCGAAGCGTCGATGGTGCCCGAGAAGGTTTGCGAATACCCAACCACGGCGTTGTCGGGGCAATTGAGGCCGGTGGTTTTGGCAATCTCAATCGTGTAGCTGGTCTCGCTGACCGTAGCGGCACCGTTGAGAATCAGCGGCAATGTGGGGTCGAAATAGTGCCCAACCCGAAAACGGTCGAGGTGGCGCGTGTCGGTGGTTTCCAGGCCGAATATAGCCCGAGCGGGCGGGCAGGTGCCGCACGCGACCACCAGCTCGTGATGGGCGCCACCGGTAAGGCCGGCGTGAATGATATCGAGCTGGCACGGAGTCAGGGCGCACTGACAGTTGTTGTAATCCATCATATTGTTGGTACACGGCGGCGACGCCCCGAAGCAGTTGCTGTTGTGGTTCGGCGTGTCGGGACACGCGTCGCCAGGCCACGAATGCCACAGACCGAATACGTGCCCCAATTCGTGACTAAGAATACCGGCATATTGCCACGGCCCGTGAGCCGGGTCAGGCGCGCCATTTCCGGGGTAGCCTCGATAGCTTGTTATAAGTGTCCACGGGGTGAGCAGCTTCACCCATTCACTCCCCACATAGCCGAACCCTACGCCGCCCGTCCAGAGATCGTTTTGATTCGCCGGAGTGCTCTTGGCCCAATTCATTACGAAAATGTTTACCACTCGTCCTTTATCCCGTCCGAACTCATCGAACAGGTACGTGGAAAACATATTGTTGTAGGGTGGTTGACGGCCTTGCTGGTTATTATTGTACTCCCGCTCACGCTCGAACGCAGCCGGTACACGGTCGAAATACACGCCTTCCAGTACGAACTGCACTCGCTTATCGGGGTTGGGGATGGTATTACCGATGGGCAATGCCATCTGCGGGTTTATGCCCCAGCCACTGCCGTTGTTGGCGTTAACGGCCCACATCAATCCCTGCGCCCAGCGATACCCGTTTTCGTCGAGGTTTTTGGTGTTGTAATCGTCCGTTTCCTGATAATTCTGCTTGCCGTATTTGTCCTGTACAAAATGCACGTTGACGCGAACGTATTCGATGTTGGGCGCCGAACAAACCACGCCGGGCGCAGGCTGGCCGGTACGACGGGGCTGGTTGTGGTAGAGAAAGCTCGCCGTGTCGGGCACATCGCAAACAATCGGCTGACTGCTGCTCGTGGAGTTGCTCTGCGTTTGCGCCACCGTCGGCCACGTAGCCGTTGCGAGTAGCGTTCCCATCAGCAAGGCGCGTAGCTTGGAGCTAACTCGCTGACTTGTGTGTGTGTGTGTGTGTGTGTGTGTGTGTGTCACACGGAGGGCGTGGTTTGTCATACAACTGGAGGTTGTGTTGTAAAGAACCCGCTGCAAGATAATGCCCTTCGGCGGTTGTGCTGCTCCGTTCAGATAGTTTTTCGTCGTTAAGCTACACTCGCTATGGTATTAAGCTGCAAGCGAGGCTTACACCCGTCGGTTCCGGGAATCAGATGCCCAATCACCACCGGCCGCGCTCGCACACCCCTCTACGCTCAACCCGCCCGCCCACTCGTGCGCCGCAGCCCCGCAACCACCCGCACAGGCTACGTATAACGCCCCCGATGCCAACCGCTACCTTCCGCCGCCTCCTCAGCCTTTTCGTCTTCGCGCTTGCGCTGCCCGTGCGCGCCCAAAAGGTGGGTCTCGTGCTCAGCGGGGGCGGCGCCAAGGGGCTGGCGCACGTGGGCGTGCTGAAAGTGCTCGAAAAGCACCACATCCCCGTCGATTACATCATCGGCACGTCGATGGGGTCGGTGGTGGGGGCGCTGTACGCGGCGTCGTACTCGCCGGAGGAGATCGAGGCGCTCGTCACCGACCCGGATTTTCAGAACTGGGTGTCGGGCAAGCAGCTCGAAGACCGCACCTATAATTATCCAAACTCCGACCCCACACCCGCCGCGCTGCGCGTGGGCGTACGCCTGACGCGCAAGGATTCGACCCTCAAAGCCCTCGTCACGCCGACACTGATCAACGACGTCAACCTGAATTTCGTGTTGGCGCGGACGCTGGCGCCCGCTTCGGCGAAGGCGGAATATGATTTCGACAAATTATTCGTGCCGTTTCGGTGCCTCGCGGCCGATGTATTCATCAGAAAGCAGGAGGTGCTCAAAACCGGCCTGCTGTCGGACGCCGTGCGCTCGTCGATGGCAGTGCCGCTGGTGTTTCGGCCGATTCGCAACGGTGAGGGGCGCTATTTATTCGACGGCGGAATTCTGAATAATTTTCCGGTCGATGTGATGCAGCGCGCATTTCGGCCCGACATCATCATCGGCGTGAATGTGGGCGACGCGGCGTACCGAAAGTACCCCTACGGTAAAGACGACGAACTGCTCGCCTCGACCTTGCTGTTTCTGGGCGCCAACCAGGCCGACACCACGCGGCTGGGCAAAAACGGCGTCTTCATTCAGCCCGACCTCGACGGCTACGGTTCGACCGATTTTGCGCGGGTGCGCGAGCTGATCGAGCGCGGCGAACAGGCCGCGCAAGGCAAGCTCGAGCTGATTGAGCAGCGCATCCGGCGGCGCGTCGATTCGGTGGATTTGGCCCGGCGGCGCAACGCCTTCGCCGCCAAGCAGCCGGTGGGGTCGTTCAAGCAGATAAAAGTGCGCGGGCTGCCGCGCCAGAGCCAAAACGATTACGTGCGCCGGTTTTTTCAGAGAGACGGCGGCGAATATTCGATTGACGACATTGCCGACGGCTATTACCGCCTGGCGTCGGACGATTTTTTTCGGGGCGTCTACCCGCGGATGCGCTACGACAAAGAGCGCCAGGGCTACACCCTCGACCTCGACGTGCAGCAGAACAACAATCTGGCGGGCGAAATTGGCGGCACCCTCGCCACGCGGCCGCTGGATAATCTGTACCTCGGCCTCGAATATTACGTCTTGCGGCGCTACCGCTATACGTTGGGCGCCAACGTCAATCTGGGGCGGTTTTACAATGCCGGACAGGTGTACGGCCGCGTGACGGTGCCCGAAAAATTGCCGTTTTTCATCGAACCGGGCATCACGTTCAATCAATGGAGCTTTCAGCGTACGGGCGGGCTGCTCAACCGCAAAGTGCAGAATACGCTCATCGAGCAGCAGGATTTGAAGATGGGTGGGTTGATTGGGTTTTCGCCCAATTTCAAGAGCCGGGTAGCGGCGGAGTTGGCGTGGGTCGGTACGCGCGACCGCTATACGACGTCTTCGGAAGTAGCCTATGCCGATGACCTGGCGCGCACGTCGTTCGTGGGCGGCGTGGCGGGCATTCGCGGTACGCGCTCCACGCTCAACCGGAAGCAGTACGCCACGGCGGGCCATCAGGTGACGGTGAGCGCGCGGTACGTGCGCGGCACCGAAGATTTCCGGCCCGGTACCATCGATTCGCTCGCGGCCACCACGCGCGACCACCAGTGGGTACAGCTCCGGCTGGCGGGCGAGCGGTATTACCAGGTGTCGACGCGCCAGACCGTCGGGCTGGCCGCCGAGGCACTCGTGAGCGGGCTGCCGCGCTTCTCGAACTACCGCGCCGCGCAGCTCGTCTCGCCCGCGTTCTGGCCCTTGCCCGATTCGCGGACGCTGTTTCTGGATAACTACCGCGCCACGCAGTTCACGGCCGTGGGTGTGCGGTACATCGTGGGCGTAGTGGGCAAAGTGGAGTGGCGCTCCGAAGTGTGGGCGCACCTGCGCGCCCGCCGCTTCGAGCCGGGCGACACGCCCGAAACCTACCGCACCGTGCGCGAGCTGACGCGCCCGCGCTTCACGGCCCAAACCGGCCTGGTGATGCAAACCGTAGCCGGCCCGCTGGCGCTGAGCTTCATCCATTACGATGATGGTACGCGCCGCTTTGGCGTGTTCGGGCACGTGGGCTTTCTGCTATTTCACGGGCGGGCACTGGAGTAGGGCGCTCCACAGCCCAGGGTTGCTATCCCGAAGGGATGGCTACCCTAGGCCACGGCGGTTGCGTAGTGGCCGCGTCTGTCCCAGACGCGCGCCGAAAGTCGTCAACAAGTCGCCAGAGCTGCTACCCACACGTTTTGCGGTAATCTGCTGCCACTCGTCCGACTACTGGGAGTGGTCGGACGACTATCGGCGACGCCGGTGAATACCACAGAACTTGTGGCTACTCGCCTAAGAGGCTGTTTAAGTTAGCGAGGCCGGTACCTTTGCCCGATGGCAGCAAGACGTTACACCTCGGATTTGACAGATCGGGAATGGGAGCACTTGGCCCCCCTCATTCGCTTTCGGCGCCGCAGCAAATGGCCGCTGCGGGAAGTGGTGAATGCGATTCTTTACGTGCTCAAAAACGGCAGTGGCTGGCGCGATGTGCCGCGCGATTTTCCGCCTTTTCCCACTGTGTACTACTATTTTGCCAAGTGGAGTGCGGATGGTACGTGGGAGCGGGTGAGCGGGTGCCTGACGGTGGATGCGCGGGAAAGCGCCCCAAAAAAGCCTGTCCCACAGCCGGCGCCCTTGACTCGCACAGTGTGCAGAACACGGCCACCAGCACCGCCCACGTGGGCGACGATGCGGGTAAGCGCATCAAGGGGCGCAAGCGGTTTTTCGTCGTCGATACGCAGGGCAATCTGCTGGCGGCGTGGGTGACGTCGGCGGCCTGCCACGACGGCACGAGGGCGACGTTATGGTGGGACGGGCTGGTGCTGCACAACGAGTTGCTGGCTGACTTGCGTCTGCTGTGGGTGGATCAGACGTGCCGCGCCCGGATGCAGGCGGCGCTGCCCAAACATCAGCTAACGGTCTGTACGCCAGACGAAGTAGCCCGTAACAAAGGGCCGTTCTGCATCCACGTGCGGCGCTGGGTAGTGGAGCGGACTATCGCCCGCACGAGTGCGCATCGGCGCTTGGCACGTGACGATGAACGCACCACCCGACACGCCGCCGCCTGGATATACATCGCCAACATCCGCCGGATTCTGAAACTAACGTAAACAGCCTCTAAGTGTTGGGCAGTAAGTGGTGAGGCGTTGGTAAAGGGAGCGGCCTATATGGCGGATAGTTGCCTGTATCTTGTCAGACCGAAATTGCCGCCAATGAAACTATTACTCCACATACTGCCGCTGCTGCTGACCGTACGCCTGTCGCTGGAGGGCACTGCTGCCGCCCCGCCCCCGCCCGATGCCGACGAAACCGCCATCCGCGCGGCCCTCACGGCGCAAGCCGACGCCTGGAATCGGGGCGACATCGGCGCGTATATGGCCGCCGGCTACTGGCAATCCGATTCACTCGTGTTCGTCGGCAGCAGCGGCCCCACGCGCGGCTATGCCGCCACGCTGGCCCGCCACCGGCAGCGCTACCCCGATGCCGCGCGGATGGGCCGCCTCACGTTCGAGATTCTGGAAGTGCGGCGCCTGTCGGATGTGTACCGCTTCGTGGCAGGCAAGTGGGCGTTGCAGCGCAAGGACGACGCGCCCGCCGGCGCCTTCACGCTGCTCTGGGCGAAGAAAAACGGCCGCTGGGTGATCGTGGCCGACCATAGCAGCTAGTCCTGCGGTCTCGCCACCTCACCACGGCCTAGCTTTGCGGCTTCAATCTCCGACGGTTTTCTGATGACTGATTCCCTGATTCGCACCCCCATCCGGCAGCTTCTCGCCACGGCGCCCACCGGCCAGGCCGTCCGCGTGCGCGGGTGGGTGCGCTCGCGGCGCGGCAACAAATACGTACAGTTCGTGGCGCTCAACGACGGCTCGGGTTTCCATAACCTGCAAATCGTCGCCGACCTCAATCGCTTCTCCGAAGAAAGCCTGCGCGACGTCGGCACCGGCGCCTGCATCAGCGTGGACGGCATTCTGGTAGCCTCGCAGGGCAAAGGCCAGGCGGTGGAGGTGCAGGCCGAGCACATCGAGGTGCTCGGCGCCACCGATGCCGATGAATATCCCATCCAGAAGCGCGGCGCCGACCAGAAGGGTATTTCCCTCGAAGCTCTGCGCGAAATTGCCCACCTGCGCCCCCGCACCAACACCTTCGGCGCGGTGCTGCGCGTGCGCCACGCGCTGGCGTACGCCATTCACCACTATTTCCACGAGCGCGGGTTTTACTACCTCCACACGCCCGTCATCACGGGGGCCGATGCGGAGGGCGCAGGCCAGATGTTCCGCGTGACCACGCTCGACGCCGCCGCGCCGCCGCGTACGCCCGAAGGCGCCGTCGATTTCGGTCAGGATTTCTTCGCCCGCCCCACCAACCTCACCGTATCGGGGCAGCTCGAGGCCGAGTGCGGCGCGCTGGCGCTGGGCCAGGTCTATACGTTCGGCCCGACGTTCCGCGCCGAGAATTCCAACACCACGCGCCACTTAGCCGAGTTTTGGATGATTGAGCCGGAAGTCGCCTTCAACGGCCTGCCCGAGAATATGGCGCTGGCAGAAGACTTCCTGCGCTACCTCGTGCGCTTCGCCCTCGACACCTGCCCCGACGACCTCGCCTTCCTCACCGAGCAATACGACAAGGAGCTGCTCACGCGCCTGCGCTTCGTGGTCGATAACGATTTCCAGCGCCTGACCTACACCGAGGCCGTCGAGATTCTGAAAGCTGCGAAGCAGAAGTTCGAGTTTCCCGTCGAGTGGGGCACCGACCTGCAAAGCGAGCACGAGCGTTACCTCGTCGAAAGGCACTTCCGTAAGCCCGTCATCCTGACCGATTATCCGAAGGAAATCAAGGCGTTCTATATGAAAATCAACGACGACGGCCGCACCGTACGCGCAATGGACGTGCTCTTCCCCGGCATCGGCGAAATCATCGGCGGCTCCCAGCGCGAGGAGAACGAAGCCAGGCTCCGCCAGCGGATGCGCGAGATGCACGTCGATGAGCACGAACTGTGGTGGTACCTCGAGCTCCGCAAGTTCGGCACCGCCCCCCACGCCGGTTTCGGCCTCGGCTTCGAGCGCCTGGTGCTCTTCGTGACGGGGATGACGAACATTCGGGATGTGATTCCGTTTCCGCGCTACCCGCGCTCGGCGGAGTTTTAGATGTAGTTTATCACAGATGTCCACAGATCTTAGCACAGATCAGCGCAGATTGCAATCCGTGAAGATCTGTGTCGAATCTGTGAAAATCTGTGATAAAAATCCCCCCTATGCCAATCACCACCCTCTTCCTCGACATCGGCGGCGTACTGGGCACCAACGGCTGGGACACCGCCGCGCGCCGCCGCGCCGCCGCGCATTTCGGCTTTGATTTCGAGGAGTTCAACGCGCGCCACAAACGGCTTTTCGACCTCTACGAAACCGGGCACCTCACGCTGCCCGAATACCTGAAGGGGGCGGTGTTCCACACACCGCGCCCGTTCACAACGGCCGATTTCCTCGATTTCATCCGCGAGCAGAGCGCGGCGTGGCCCGACAACATTGCGTTCGTGCGTGCCCTCAAAGCGCGGCACGGCCTCAAAGTCTTCGCCGTCAATAACGAAGGCCGCGAACTGAACGAGCACCGCCTCGCCACTTTCGCATTCGGCGACTTGTTCGACGCCACCGTCTCGTCGTGCTACGTAGGGATGCGGAAGCCCGACCCGCGCCTCTACCGCCTCGCTGCCGACCTCGCCCAAACCCACCCCGCCCGTATTCTGGTTATCGACGACCGGCCCGAGTTCACCGAGCTGGCCGCCGCGTTGGGCTTTCAGGCGTTGCGCTACGAATCGCTGCCCCAACTACAAGCCGCCCTTTCCGACACCCATCAACTACAGTAAGCGCCCACCATTGATTCCTCATTCTTCATTCCTCATTTCACCCCTCCTTCAATGACTTACGAATTCGGAATGATCGGCCTCGGCACGATGGGCCGCAACCTCGTCCTCAACATCGCCGACCACGGTTTTGCCGTCGCGGGTCTCGATAAAGACGCCGCGAAAGTGCAGCTTCTGCACACGGAAGCCGCCGAAGACGTCTCGAAAATCACCGGCCGCGCGCGCACCGTGCAGGGCACTACGGAGATGGCCGCCTTTATCGCCTCGCTCGCCACGCCGCGCCGCGTGATGATGCTCGTGCCGGCCGGGGCGGCCGTCGATTCAGTCATTGCCGACCTGCTGCCGCACCTCTCGCCCGACGACCTCATCATCGACGGCGGCAACTCGCACTACGTCGATACGGCTCGCCGCGTAAAGGCACTCGCCGAAAAAGGCCTTCGCTTCGTGGGCGTGGGCGTGAGCGGCGGCGAGCTGGGCGCCCGCTTCGGCCCCGCGATGATGCCCGGCGGCGACCCCGAAGCGTGGAAAATCCTGAAGCCGATTTTTGAAGCCATCGCCGCCAAAGCGCCCGACGGCCGGCCGTGCGTGGCCTATATGGGCGCGGGGCCGGCGGGCCACTTCGTGAAAATGGCCCACAACGGCATCGAGTACGGCGTGATGCAGCTTCTGGCCGAAGCCTACGACCTGCTGCGGCGCGGCCTGGGCCTGTCGGTAGCCGAAATTGCCGCCGAGTTTGAGAAGTGGAACACCACGCCCGAGCTGCAATCGTTCCTGGTGCAAATCACCGCCATCGTGCTGCGCCAGCCCGATGACCGCGACGGCACACGCCCGCTCATCGACATCATCCGCGACCGCGCCCGCTCCAAAGGCACCGGCAAGTGGACCTCGCAAGCCGCGATGGACCTCGCCGTGCCTGCCTTCACCATCGATGCGGCCGTGGCCGCGCGTGACATCTCCGCCCGCGACACCGAACGCGCCGCTGCTGCCCAGCTCCTCACCGGCGCGGCCGCCCCGACGGCCGCGCCCGACCGCGCCGCCCTGCTCGACGCGCTACCCCACGCCGTGTATTGCGCCCTCGTGATGTGCTACGCGCAGGGCCTCGACCTGCTGCGCGTGGCGAGCAAGGAGTACGGCTACGGCACCGACCTAGCCACCGTGGCGCGCATCTGGCGCGCGGGGTGCATCATCCGCGCTGCGCTGCTCGAAGAAATAACCGATGCCTACGAGGCCAACCCCGCGCTACCCAACATCCTGCAAGACGCCACCATCGGCGGGCACGTGGTGAGTCGGCAAGCGCCATTCCGCGCCATCGCGCAGACGTTCATCACGCTCGGCATCCCGGCACCGGCGCTGCTCAACTCGCTGGTCTACTTCGACTCCTACCGCACCGCGCGCTTGCCCGCCAACCTCACCCAGGCCCAGCGCGATTACTTCGGCGCCCACACCTACGAGCGCTTCGACGCAGAAGGCACCTTCCACACGCTGTGGTCGGAGGTGTCGACGGCGCAGGCGTCGGGGCCGGCGCCGCAAGCCGAATCGCTTACGAAACCCATCGGGTAGGCTGACCCACAAGCGGCGCCTCCGCCACCTCTATTCTACCTCAACGCACCTCCTACACCCCATCATATGGCCGTTCAACCCACCGTCGTCGTCATTTTCGGTGCCAACGGCGACCTGACGTGGCGCAAGCTCGTCCCCGCCCTCTGGAACCTTCACCTAGACGGCTATCTGCCCGCCGAAACCGCCATCATCGGAATGGGCCGCGGCGCCGAATCCGACGAGGTGTTTCAGGCGAAGATGCTCACCGGTGTCGATAAATTTTCGCGCCAAGGCAAAGCCGAACCTGCCCGCTGGGCTGAGTTCGCGCCGAAGCTCCAGTTTCTGACCTCCGAGCTGGGCGACGCCCGAGGCTACGCCCGTCTCCGGCGCGTCATCGAAAAGCTCGGCAAAAGCTGGGGCGCCGCGCAACCCAACCTCCTCTTCTACCTCTCGGTCTCGCCGAGCCTCATCGGCACCATCGTCGATCAGCTCGACCAGGCCGGACTGGTGAAGGAGTTTCCGGGCGCGCGCATCGTCGTCGAAAAACCGTTCGGCCACGACCTCCAGACCGCCCGCGACCTCAACCAACTCCTGCGCCGCGTGTTCGAGGAAAAGCAGATTTATCGCATCGACCACTACCTCGGCAAGGAAACGGTGCAGAACATTCTGGCTTTCCGCTTCGCCAACGCGCTGTTCGAGCCGATCTGGAACCGCAACTACATCGACCACGTCCAGATCACGGTGGCCGAAGAAGTGGGCCTGGAAGGGCGCGGCGGCTATTACGAAAGCGCCGGCGCGCTGCGCGATATGATCCAAAACCACCTCCTACAGCTCCTGTGTATGGTGTGTATGGAGCCGCCCAACTCGTTCAACTCCGAAGAGGTGCGCGGGCGGAAGGTGGATGTCCTGCGCGCCATCCGCAAGTTCAAGCCCGAGGAAGTGAGCCACTACGCCGTGCGCGGCCAATACGCCGCCGGCTGGATGAAGGGCCAAGCCGTAGTAGGCTACCACGAAGAGCCGCGCGTGAGCGACCACTCGCGCACTGAAACCTACGCCGCCGTGTCGCTCTTCGTCGATAACTGGCGGTGGCAGGGAGTGCCGTTCTACATCCGCACCGGCAAGCGGATGCCCGAAAAGCTCTCGACCATCACCGTCCAGTTTCGGCCGGCGCCGCTGCACATCTTCCCTGCCCAATCGGCCGAGAATATGCAGCCCAACCAACTCACGTTCAGCATCTACCCCTCGAGTGCCATCCGGCTTCGCATCCAAACCAAGCAGCCCGGCCTGAAGATGTACCTCAACCCGGTCGATCTCGAGTTTGATTACCGCGATGCCTACGTCGGCGAGCCGCCCGAAGCCTACGAAACCCTGCTCCTCGACGCCCTGCGCGGCGACCCTACCCTCTTTATGCGCGCCGACCAGGTGGAGGCCGCGTGGGAAGTCCTCACGCCCATTCTCGACGCCTGGAACAACGCTCCGGCCCCCGACTTTCCCAACTACGCCGCCGGCACGTGGGGGCCGCCCGAAGCCGATGCCCTCGTGGCGCGCGACGGCCACCACTGGTTCGGCCCGCTGGTGAAGCCGCGCGAGTTGCAGGCGCCGAAAAAACGCGAAAAAGCCACTAAATCCAAAGCCGAACCGGCTACGCCGGCCGCCCCGCCTGCGGCGGCCGCAGGCGCGCCACCGACCCCAAAAAGCGCCTAAGAAGCTGGTTGCGGTAGCTAAGCAGCTAGCCACACGTTTCAAGCTGCAAGCCGCAAGCTAACAAGTTGATTTGGAGACGCTGGCAATCAATCGAAACCCGCAAAACTTGTGGCTGACCGCTTAAGCGGCTCTCAACCACCCCAGCCGCAACGAAAACGCGGAACGCCCCCGCCGGACCTTAGATCCAGCGGGGGCGTCCCCTTTTTCAACGACTCAGGCCGGCCGATTACTTTTTCGGCGCGGGCTTCACCGGCGCTTTCGCGGGCGCCTTGGCAGGCGCGACGGGCTTGGTGTCGGCAGGCGCGGGGGCAGCCATACCGCCGTTGGCGTCGGTGGCAATCTTCGTTACCTTGAACTCAGTGCGGCGGTTTTTCTGGAATTCCTCTTCCGTCTTGGCGTTCTTCACCACAGGCTTGGTTTCGCCGTAACCGCGCGAGGTGATGCGGGCCTGCGCGATGCCTTTGCTCACGATGTAGGCCACGGCCGACTTGGCGCGATCCGACGAGAGCTTCATATTGTAAGCATCCTTACCGCGCGAGTCGGTGTGTGACGACAACTCGACCGAAATCTTCGGGTTCTCTTGTAGGATCGTCACGAGCTTGTCGAGCTCCAGCGCGGCATCCGGGCGGATATCAGCCTTGTTGTAATCGTAGAGGATGTTTTCGAGCACGATGGCTTTATCCTTCACGATCTCGACCATCGTCAGCGTCACGGGCAGGCGCACGTCGTTTTGCTGCTGCGCGAGCTGGTCCTGGGCGGGCGGGTTGGGCACCGTCAGGTTTTGCGAGGCAGTGAAGAAACCGTCGCGCTCGGCCACGATGTGGTAGGTCTGGGCCGAGTCAACCTTGAACGAGAACTTGCCGGCGCCGTCGGTCATCGTTTCGCCAACCTGGCGGCCGTTCATCTCGAAGCGCACTTTGGAGTTGGCTACCGGGCGGGGCGTCAGGTCGTTGCCGCGCTCGGGCTTCGAGAGCAGCGTACCGTCGGCGTAGAACGTAACGGTTTTGCGCGGTGTGCGGCGGAACGAGTACAGGTCGTCGGAGCCTTTGCCGCCGTCGCGGTTCGAGGAAACGACACCCATTCCGGGGCCGGTGAAGAGCGGCGCGAAGTCGTCGCCGGGCGAGTTCATCCCGCCGCCTTCGTTCGCCACTTTGCCGTTCTTCACCGAAAACACGTCAAGCCCACCGAAGCCGGGGTGCGTGTCGGACGAGAAGAACAGCGTACCGTCGGGCGCCACGCCGGGGAAGTTTTCGTTACCGGCCGTGTTGGCTTCGGTCACGGCTTCCGGCGCGTTCCAGCGGCCGTTGCCGGCCGAGGTGGAGCGGTAGATGTCGTTGCCGCCCGACCCGCCGCGCCGCGACGACGCGAAGTACAGCGTCTGACCGTCGGGCGAGAGCGCCGGCGAAAAGTCGTCGGCGTTCGGTACGCTGATGGTCATCAGCGTCGGGGCGCCCCAGGCACCGTTTTCGAAGCGCGACTGGTAGAGGTCCACGCTCAGGGCGCCTTTTTTCGAGCCGTCGTTGCCGCGCGCGAAAATCATCAGCGTCCCGTCTTGCGAGAACGTCGGCGAGCCTTCGTTCTGCTCGGGCATATTGATGGTCTCGCCGCCGAGCTTGGCCGGAGTGCCGCCCATCATCGTGGCGGCGTCGTCGAATTTCACGGAGTAGATATCCGTGAACGGCTCGCCGTTGCCGGGGAAGGTCTTACCGTCGCGGCCCGAGGCGAAGTACAGCTCGCCGCTCCGCATCGCGGCCGAATACTCGCTGCGCTCGGTGTTCACCTGGTCGAGGCCGCGCAGTTCGTAGCGCGGGGCCATCGCCGTCATTGCCTTGGCGGTCTTCAGGTTATTCGATTCCTGCTCGGCGCGTTCGGCGAACTTACGGCCGCCTTTGTCGAGGTAATCGCGGAAGGCGGCAGCGGCGTCGTCGGTCCGGCCGACGGCTTTCAGCGCCAGCGCGTTGTAGAAGAAGGCCTCTTCGCTCTTCACGCCTTTACCGAGGGCCGCCTCATAAAACGGCTGCGCTTCTTTGAGGCGGTTGGAGAGGCGGTACGACTCGGCGATTTTGAAATTGGCCTGCCCCACTTCCTTGTTGCCTTTGATGGCATCCTGGTAAGCGGTGATGGCGGCCTGATACTCGCCGCGCTGGAACTTCTTGTCGGCCTTGCCCAGCGGGCCGCTGGTGGCACAAGCGGCCAGCATCGCGGCTGACACGAGCAGAGAAGCGGATGATACGTGCTTCATCGAAGGGTTTTGGAGGCGAAGGAGGCGAGCAGGCTCGCGGGTGGGTGACTGGTGAAGACGGACGGTTGGAGAGGGGGTGGCCCGTTCGGGCCGGCCAATATTACGCACATTTTTCCGCCCAACCCGCGATTTGTTCCTAACGAGCGTTTTTTTCTGCCGAAAAGTACCGCGCCAGCCACGTAGCAGCGGCCGGCTTGCGCCAGCCGGCGCGCAAATCGCCCAGCGTCGGCACGAGGGTATCGAAGACGGGGGTGTCAGGCTGCAGGCGCCCATCGGCCACGGCCGCGCGCAATTCTGCCCGCCCGATGGTACCCACACTCCCATCGGTCTGCGCGTACGGAATCTGCGATTTGTCAAGCAAATCAAGCCCGCCGAGGGCCGCGCTCAACGTCCGCAACGCCCCCACCGACGAGTCGATGGAGCACCCGCTCGGCAGCCCGGTGTGCTCATCCACGGCCAACACCACGAACCGGTTTTCGAGCAGTGCAAAGCCACCGTGCAGCGGCTGCCCGTGCGCGGCCCAGCTTTCGCAGAACGCGCGCAGGTGGCCTTCGGCCAACTCGGTTTCGGCGGGCGTCAGGTCGCGCGCAGCCTGATAAACCCAGGTGCGGGCGGAGGCGGGGAGCTGGTTGAGGGGGATGTACATAGGTGGTGGGTGTTTGGTGTTGGGTGTTGGGACTTGTCATTGCGAGCGCAGCGAAGCAATCCTCGTAGGATGGGCGCGGGTGCTCGGCGCGGGTGATCAATCGACACATCTATCCTACGAGGATTGCTTCGCTCCGCTCGCAATGACAAACACCCACCACCCACCCACCCCTACCCATTCAACCCTTCCGCACTTGCCACCAGCTCCGCCAGATCGTACACCTGCACGGCGCTCTCCTGCTCCTTGTTCTTCACCCCGTCGCTCATCATCGTCATACAGAACGGGCAGCCGACGGCGATGATCGAGCCATCGAGCTTGCGCGGGCTGGGGTCGGCGCGGTGCGTTTCCACGCCGTGGAGGGCGTTGAGGGCGGCCGAGTCGCCGCTGAGGGTGGCGAGGGCCTCTTCGGCGCGCTCGATGTTGATGTCTTTGCGGCCCGGCTCGGGTTCCTTCCACATCTGGGCGCCGCCGGCGCCGCAGCAGAGGCCGTTGGCTTTCGAGCGCTTCATCTCCACGAGGTCGGCGTCGAGAGCTTCGAGCACGGCGCGCGGGGCTTCGTAGATGTCGTTGGCGCGGCCGAGGTAGCACGAATCGTGGAAGGTGATGCGGCGGCCCTTGAAGCTCTCGCCGCCGCTCACTTGCACACGGCCCGCGTCGATGAGCTGCTGCAGGTACTGCGAGTGGTGAATGACCTCGTAGTTGCCGCCCAGGGCCGGGTACTCGTTCCGAATCGTGTTGAAGCAGTGCGGACACGCCGTGACAATGGTTCGGATGCCGTAGCCGTCGAGCGTGGCGATGTTTTGCATTGCCTGCATCTGAAACAGAAACTCGTTGCCGGCGCGCTTGGCGGGGTCGCCGGTGCAGGTTTCTTCCAGCCCGAGCACGGCGTACTTCACGCCGACGTGCTCGAGAATCTGTACGAAGGCGCGCGTCACGCGCTTGTAACGGTCGTCGAAGGCGCCCGCGCAACCTACCCAGAAGAGCACTTCCGGCGCCTCGCCGCGCGCGGCAAGGTCGGCCATTACGGGAACGGTGATTTGACGTTTTTCCATTGTTGCAGACGGACTGGAGCGCGGGTCTCCGGCCCGCATAGCCGCGCCAGCGGCTTTCGCATTGTGCTTGGGAGTCGAGTGGCGCGCCAGTACGCGCTGCGCTCGGCTGCGAGCCGGAGACCCGCGCTCCAGTTCTTATTTGCTGGTCACGAACAGCTCATCGGCCCAATTGAGCCGGTCGCTCGGCGAGAAGGCCCACGGGGCGCCGTTGTTTTCGATGTTGCTCATCATCACGTTGAGCGATTGGGGCGCCGCCGATTCTTCGAGCACCAGGTAGCGGCGCATCTCGATGATGGAATCGAGCGGGTTGATGTTGACCGGGCACGCTTCCACGCAGGCGTTGCAGGTGGTGCAGGCCCACAGCTCTTCGGTGCTCACGTAGCCGCGCACAAGCGTGTTTTCTTCCACGGAAACGGCCGCCGAGCCGCCTTCGCCATCGCGGTTGGGGCGGAAGATGATGGGCGCGTGGTGCTTCTCTTCGATACGGTCGCGCGTGTCCATCACGATTTTGCGCGGCGAGAGCTTCTTGCCCGTCAGGTTGGCCGGGCACACACTCGTGCAGCGCCCGCACTCGGTGCAGGTATAAGCGTTGAGGAGGTTGAGCCAGGTGAGGTCGTCGGCGTCTTTGGCGCCGAAGCGTTGCACCACGGGGTTGCCGTCGGCATCGGTGGGCGGCGCGGGCGGCGTGTAGCTCGGGTCCATCATCGCCTTCACCTCGTGGGTGATGCTTTCCACGTTCGAGAACTGCCCTTGCGGCACGAGGCGCGTGTACCACGTATTCGGGAAGGCCATTATGATGTGGAAGTGCTTGCTACTCGGCAAATAATTGAGGAACAGCAGAATACCGATGATGTGCGCCCACCAGCCCGCGCGCTCGAGGAAATGCAGCGCGGTGGGCGAGTCGGGCAGCAACCCCACCAGCAGGCTCGACACGGGGAAGGCGCCCGCCAGCTCCTTACCCTCCAACTGATGGAGCTTCACGTCGGCGGCGTTCATCGTGAAGAGCGCCGCCATCAGCACCAGTTCGATGTAGAGGATAATGTTGGCGTCGAGGGCGGGCCAGGCGCGCAGCTCCGGCCCCGTGAAGCGGCGTACCTTGCTCACGTTGCGGCGCCACCAGAGCGCGGCCACCGCCACCACCACCAGCGCACCCAGAATCTCGTTGGTAGCCATCAGCGCCGAATACACCGGCCCGAGGACGCCCAGCACCCGGTGCTTGCCGAACAAGCCGTCGATGACGATTTCGAGCACCTCGACGTTGATCACCAGGAAGCCCACGTACACCACCAGGTGGAGCAGCGCGGGGGTAAGGCGCTTAAACATCTTTTGCTGCCCCAAGGCCACGAGCAGCATCTTGTTGAAGCGCTCGGCGGCGGTGCCGCCCATCCGGCGCTCGCGGCCGGTGTTGATGTTGGCACGGATTTTCCGCACCTGCCACGCGAACCCGCCAAAGCCGGCCACGAGGACAACGAGAAAGAGAAGCTGACTGATCACCGGCTGTCTAACGTCTGGCTGCGTGAAAGGAGGCGGCCGGCAGCGCCGGCCCCGCCCTGAGTGGGTCAAAGGTACCCACTGCCCTCCCGAAACCGAAATTTCGCGCCGGGGTTGCGCGGAAACGCATTAGCCCCGTACCTTTGCCGGACCAACGCGAGGGAAACCTCTCGCCGGTTGCGTGAGGTAACGTAGCTCAGTTGGTAGAGCACAGCACTGAAAATGCTGGTGTCGTTGGTTCGATTCCAACCGTTACCACAAAAAACCCCGCTAGCGTACTGCTGGCGGGGTTTTGTCTTTCTCAGGGGGAGGCTTGGCTCGACTTACTCCGCGCGGCGGCTTTTTTGCCCCGCTTGTGGGCGGAGTATAACCGCGTTGCGCCAATGGTCTGTAGTGTGCAGACAGGAAAGTGGGTGTAACCCCGAATTAACTCGGCATTCATAATAGCAAAAGCGCCTCCCCGTTGCTGGAGAGACGCTTGCATTAGTGAGCTGCCAGAGTGGCGTGAGGGGGTATCAGTTCAAGGCGCGGGCGAGCCAGCGTGAATAGCTCCCGTGCAATCTTCTCAACTAGCCGGTGTTAAGCATTGGTTGTTGGTTTGACGGCTTTTGCGAGCATGAGG
>ERZ1066122.615-NODE-615-length-36221-cov-13.640298_pt1 | contig 36221 bp, 27 predicted proteins | sample MGYA00382769_ERZ1066122 | MGnify/ENA primary metagenome ERZ1066122 (study PRJEB33369, sample SAMEA5778352) | biofilm metagenome | biome: Industrial cooling water; feature: Water cooling tower basin; material: Biofilm | place: United Arab Emirates | collected... | reverse complement strand
CACCCCCATGCCCGACGCCCCGCCCGATACGCCCCTGGCCGACCCCCCCATGCCGGACGCGCCCCCCCCCCCCCCCCCCGCCGCCCGCCGCGCGCTCGCCGAGGCCGAGGCGCGCCGTCGCGCCGCCTCCCCCCCCGCGCTCCCCCCCGAGAGGGGCGGGCGCGACGGCCCCGAGCCCGTGCGCTTCGGCGACTGGGAGAAGGACGGCCGCGCCGTGGACTTCTGAGGGGGCTTGGCGCCACCGTTTCCCCATGCGGGGGGAGGGGGGCCGTCCATGCGTCCGCCCACCCGGGCGGGCGTCCTGCCCGCCCCCCCCCACGACCCCCCGGCGACGAGCCGCGCGCTCGGCCAAGGGACGCGCGCCGCCGACGCGACGCCCGGGGCCTCCACGGCCATCACGCTCCCCGTGCCGGGCGCGGGCGCCGGGCCCCCTTCACAGCCCCAGCACGTCCGTCATCGCGTACTCCCCCGGCGCCCTGTCCTGCCCCCACAGCACGGCCCGGATGGCCCCTCGGGCGAACACCGCGCGGTCGGTCGCCACGTGGCGCAGGACCACCCTCTCGCCCTCGCCCGCCAGGACCACGTCGTGCTCGCCCACGATGTCGCCGCCCCGCAGGCTCGCGAAGCCGATGGCGCCCTCGGCGCGGCGCCCCTCCCCGTCGCGGCCCCTCTCGGCCACGTCCTCCAGCCGGACGCCCCGCCCCTCCGCCACCGCCGCCCCCAGCATGAGCGCGGTCCCCGAGGGCGCGTCGAGCTTGGCGCGGTGGTGCGCCTCCAGGACCTCGGCGTCCCAGCCGGGCAGGGCCGCCGCCGCGCGCCGCACCAGCGCCAGCAGCACGTTGATGCCCACGCCGAAGTTGCCCGCCCGCACGATCACCGCGTGGTGCGCGGCCCAGGACAGGCGCCGCAGGTGCGAAGGCGAAAGGCCCGTGGTGCCCACCACGTGCACCGCGCGGGCCTGGGCGGCGAGGTCGGCGAAGGCCGCCGTCGCGTCGGGCGCCGTGAAGTCGATGACCCCCTGGGCGCGGGCGAAGGCGTCCAAGGGGTCGTCCTCCACCACCACCCCCCAGGGCGCCCCCCCCAGGCACTCGCCCAGGTCGCGGCCCACCCAGGGATGGCCCGGCCGCTCCAAGGCCCCCACGAGCCGCGCCTCCCCGGAGGCGCGCAGGAGCCCCGCCACGGTGCGCCCCATGCGCCCCGAGGCGCCCGTCACGATGATGCCCGGCGTCATCCCCGCTCCCTAGCCCGGCCCGGGCCCGGGGGCCAGCCGCTTCCCTTCGCCCCCCCTGTCCCCTAGATGCCACCCATGTCCCAAGGCCCCTCCCAGCGCCAGCTCCGCGTGGGCGAGCTCATCCGCCGCGCCCTGGCCGACGTGCTCCACCGCGGCGACCTCCACGACCCCGACCTCGAGGGCGTGTCGCTCACGGTGGGCGAGGTGCGCGCCTCCCCCGACCTCAAGGCCGCCACCGCCTACGTCCTCCCCCTGGGCGGCGCGGGCACGGAGGCCGCGCTCGCCGCGCTGCGCCGCAACGCCCCCGAGATCAGGCGGCTGCTGGCGCGCGAGGTGGAGCTGCGCCACGTGCCCGCGCTCCGCTTCGAGGCCGACGCCACCTTCGACCGCCTGGACGAATCCCGCCGCCTCTTCGCCGACCGTCGCGTCCGCCGCGACGTGGAGGAGGAGGGGGAGGGATGAGGCCCGCCCCGCTCCTGGCCCTCCTGGCCGGCCCGGCCGCCGCCCTCACCTGCGAGGCCGTCACCTTCGAGGGCCTGCCCTACACGCTCTGCGAGGTGGACGCGCGGGCCGAGCCCATCCGGCTCTTCCTCGACGACGCCGCCGGCGAGCCCTTCGGCGGCTTCGCCGCCGTGGAGGCCGAAAGGGGGCCGCTGGCCTTCGCCATGAACGCCGGCATGTACCACGCCGACCGCCGGCCCGTGGGCCTCTACGTCGAGGAGGGCGAGGAGCTGGCCCCGCTGGTGGCCCGCCCCGGCCCCGGCAACTTCGGCATGGTCCCCAACGGCCTGCTCTGCGTGGTGGGCGAGGGGGCGGGCGCGGCCCCCGGCGCCTACGTGCTGGAGACCGGCGACTACCTGGAGGCCCCGCCCCCCTGCCTCTTCGCCACGCAATCGGGGCCGCTGCTGCTTGACGGGGGCGCCATCCACCCGCGCTTCCTGCCCGACTCCACCTCGCGCAAGCGCCGCAACGGGGTGGGCGCGAGCGAGGACGGCGCGCGCGCCGTGTTCGCCATCTCGGAGGCCCCCGTGACCTTCTGGGAGTTCGCGCGGCTCTTCCGCGACGGGCTGGGCCTGCCGGACGCGCTCTACCTCGACGGCTCGGTGTCGCGGCTCCACGCGCCGGCGCTGGGGCGCTCTGACGGGGGCGCGCCCATGGGGCCGATCGTGGGCGTGCTCGCCGCCGACGCAGGCCCGTGAGGAGGCGGGGGCTGCCTTTGTCGGGCTTCGTCCTGCTCGACAAGCCGGCGGGCCTCGGCTCCACGCAGGCGGTGGCGGCCGTGCGCCGGGCCACGGGGGCGGCCAAGGCGGGCCATGGCGGCACGCTCGACCCGGCGGCCACGGGGCTCCTGGTGGTGGCGCTGGGCGAGGCGACCAAGGCGCTGCCCGCCGTCGCCGACGCGCCCAAGGCCTACGACTTCGCCGTCCGCTGGGGCGCCGAGACGGACACCGACGACGCCGAGGGCCGCGTGACGGCCACGAGCGAGGCGCGGCCCACGGAGGCGGCGATCCTGGCCGCGCTGGGGGCCTTCCGGGGCGACATCCTCCAGACGCCGCCGGCCTATTCGGCCGTCAAGGTGGGGGGCGCGCGGGCCTACGCCCTGGCGCGCGCGGGGGAGGCGGTGGCGCTGGCCGCGCGGCCCCTGCACGTGGTGGAGCTGGAGTTGACGGGGCGGCCGGACGCGGACCGCGCCACCTTCCGCATGACCTGCGGCAAGGGGGGCTACGTGCGCGGCATCGCGCGCGACCTCGGGCGGGCGCTGGGGTGCCTCGGGCACGTCGAGGGCCTGCGCCGGCTCTGGAGCGGGCCCTTCGCCTTGCGCGACGCGGCCGGCTGGGAGGCGCTGGGGCCGGACCTGCCGGTGCTGCCGCTGGAGCGGGGCCTGCACGACGTGCCACAGGTGCGGGTGGACGCGGCCGGCGCGCATCGCCTGCGCCAGGGGCAGGCCGCCATGGGCGAGGGGCCGGCGGAGCCCGGCGAGGCCTGGGCCAGCGAAGGGGGCCGCGCCGTGGCCCTGGGCCCGTGGGACGGCGTGACGATCCGGCCCAGGCGCGTGATCCTGTAGGGCGCCCAGGGCCTCCGCGGGCGACGGCTGCGCGATCCGTCGCGTGGGGACAGGCTGCGCCCGGATGGTTCGAAGTCTGACGGCACCGCGCGGTGGAGGGGGGCCCTGCCCCCCGCCTGCGGCTCCCCCCGGGATGCTCCGGGCCAGAAGAGGGACAGGCCGCCTGACTTCTGGCCTCAAGCATCCCGGGGGGTTGAGGCCCGGAGGGCCGAGGGGGGCGGAGCCCCCCCTTCGGACCCCGGGCGCCCGCGCGCCCTACAGCGGCGCCGCCACCTCCACCGTGGCGCTCGCCGCCCGCCCCGCCCCGTCCACCACGGTCAGCCGCGAGAAGCCCAGGCCCAGGCCCTCCACCGTCACCTCGCGCCGCCGCGTGGTGGCCACCGGCGCCCCGTTGGCGAGCCACGTGAAGGGCGCCACCCCGTCCTCCACGCGCAAGAGCACGTCGGGCCCCTCCACCACCGCCCCGTCGGGCGGGAAGGACACCACGGGCCCCGCCGCCGCCGGCGCCTCCCCGAAGCGGCGCAGGGGCAGCGGCAGGGCGTCGCCCGCCACCAGGAGCGTGCCGGGCGGGGGCGGGGGCGGCGGGGCCACGGGGCCCAGGCGCTCGAAGGCCGCGAAGAGCACGGGCGCGGCGAGCCCCGCCCCGAAGGCGCCCGGCACGCCGGTGCCGTCCGCGCGCCCCATCCAGACCGCCACCACGCGGGCGCCGTCCCAGCCGACCGCGAGCGCGTCGCGGTGCCCGTAGCTCGTGCCCGTCTTGTAGGCGATGCCGGCGCCCCCCACGCCGGGCGGGCGCGGCGTCGTGCGCAGCGCCTCCGAGGTCATCCAGGCCGCCTCCGGCCCCACGACGCGCGCGCCCGCCTCCGGCGCCTCGGCCCCGGGGCGCCAGCGCAGGCCCGGCGCCACCCCCCCGTTGGCCAGCGCCGCCCCCTCGCGCGCGAGGTCCTCGACGGACAGGCCCAGGCCGCCCAGCGCGATCGCCAGCCCCGGGGCGCCCCCGTCCGGCAGGACGGGGCGGGCGCCCGCCCGGCGCAGCGCCGCCATGAGCCGCGCCGGCCCCAGCGCCTGCAGCAGCCGCACGGCCGGCACGTTGAGCGACAGGCGCAAGGCGTCCGCCAGCCGCACGTCGCCCCGGAAGCGGCCGTCGAGGTTCTCGGGGCGCCAGCCGTCGAAGTCCGCGGGGCGGTCGGCGACCACCGTCTCGGGATGGGCGATGCCCGCGTCGAAGGCCAAGGCGTAGATCAGCGGCTTGAGCGCCGAGCCCGGCGAGCGCGGCGACGCCGACAGGTCCACGAAGCCGCCCCGCCGGTCGTCCGCCAGCCCGGCCGAGCCCACCTGCGCCAGCACCTCGCCGGTGCGGTGGTCGGCCACCACGATGGCGACCTGCACGCGCTCGCCCGCCCGCCCGGCGGCCTCGGCGGCCAGCGCCTCGAGCGAGGCCTGCAGGCGCGCGTCCAGCGTCGTCGCGATGCGCGGCGCGAGAGGGTCGGCCCCGCGCAGCCGGTCGGCGAGGTGGGGGGCGAGCATCGGGAAGGGGCGGCGCGCGGCGGGCACGGGCTCGGTCATCGCCGCCTCGGCCTCCTCCGCGCTGATGACCCCGTCGCGGGCCATGCGCCCGAGCACGCGGTCGCGCGCCTCCCGCGCGGCCTCGGGGTAGCGGTCGGGCCGGCGCGACTCGGGGGCCTGGGGCAAGGCCACGAGCAGCGCCGCCTCGGCCGGCGTCAGCCGGCGCGGCGGCTTGCCGAACCAGGCCCAGGAGGCGGCGGCCACCCCTTCGAGGTTGCCGCCGAAGGGCGCGCGCTCGAGGTAGAGGCCGAGGATGTCGTCCTTGGAGAGCCGCCTCTCCAGCGCCAGCGCCACGCGCGCCTGGCGCAGCTTGCCCGCCAGCCGCCCGGTGCCGGACTCCTCCAGGAGCCGGGCCACCTGCATCGTCAGCGTGGAGCCCCCCGACACCACGCCCCCCGACCGCAGGGCCTGGACGGCGGCGCGGGCCAGGGCGCGCAGGTCCACGCCGCCGTGCTCGCGGAAGCGGTTGTCCTCGTAGCGCAGCAGCATGGCGAGGTAGAGCGGGTCCACCTCCTCCACGCTCACCCCCATGCGCCAGCGGCCGTCGGCCACCGTGTAGGCGCGCAGCAGCCGGCCGTCGCGGTCCAGCACCTCCTGGGACTCGGCCGCCACGAGGGGCGGCAGGACGGTGGCCTCCACCCAGGCGTCCAAGGCCCCGCGCCCCAGGGCCGCGCCCCACAGCAGCAGGGCCAGGAGGGCGAGCCGCCGCGCCCAGGCCCTCTCGCTCATTCCGTGACCGAGACCCGCCCCGCCTCGGTGCGCGCGCGCATCGCCGGGCGGTACATGTCCTCCACCGAGGCCGCCGCCCGCGCGAAGTCCCCCGGGCTCACGGCGCGCACCACGTAGGCGAGCTGGAAGGGCTGGTCCGACTGCCAGTCCACGGCCGCCAGGAAGCGGTCGGCGCGCGCCTCCGCGTTGGCCGCCGCCACCGGGGCGAGCCAGGGCAGGGCGGCCGTCTCGCCGCCCGCGAGGAGGTTGGGGTTGTCGATCTCGAAGCCCCCCGGCAGCGGGTCCGTGACCATGAGCCGCGCCGCCTGGAAGCCCTGGGGCCGGACGGTCAGCACCGCCACCAGGCGCGCCCCGAGGGGGACGGACGCGGGGTCCACCGCGCCGCCCTCCAGGGTGTAGAGGGCCCTCTCGATGCTCCAGCCCGTGCCGCCGGCGGGCTCCTCGCCCTCGGGGACGCCCAGGACCGTGAGCGTGAGGTCCACGGGCGCGCCTCCGCCGTTGGCGACCGTCACGGCCGGCTCGCCCTCGTCGCGGCGCTCGACGACCGGCCCGGCGGGGGCCGCCCCGTCCACCGTCACGCCCTCGGCGCGCAGGTCGCCGGCCAGCGCGGCGGCGGCCAGCAGGGTCCAGGCCGCCTCCTGGGTGGAGGCGGGCACGTCCGCCTGCGCCGCCAGCGAGGCCGCCAGCCGGGCGCGGTCCACGGCCTGCGAGCCCGACTCCACGGCGAGCGCCAGGACGGCGGCCTCGTCGCGGCGCCGCGTGCCGTAGTCGTCGCGCCACACGGAGGCGAGCGGCTCGGGGGGGGCCGCGTCCAGGCGCGCCTCTGCCTGGGCGAAGAGCCGGTCGGCGCGCGGCTGGTCGCCCGTCAGCGCCAGCGCCGCGCCGAGCTGCGCGACCGCGAGCGGGCTGCCGAAGTCCCCGGCCTTCTGGTCGGCGAAGTAGCGCAGGTCGCCCACCAGCGCCTGCCCCTCGCGCGCCAGCACCAGGAGCGCGTAGGCCAGGTCCTCCCCGCCCCCCTCGAAGTCGGGGTAGTAGGCCACCGCGTTCCTCAGGTTGTCGAGAGCGGCTCGGAAGGCCGGCTCGGGCACGGCCCGGCCGGTGGCCCGCGCCCGGCTCAGCACGTCCGTCACGTAGGCGTCGAGCCACAGGTCGCCCGAGCCCGGCCCCCAGAGGCCGAACCCGCCCGAGGCGTCCTGGTTGGCGAGCAGCGTGGCGACGGCGTCGCCGATGCGCCGGTCGAGGTCGGCCGAGCCGCGCAGGGACAGCGCCCGGGCCACCTCGGCCAAGTAGAGGAGCGGCAAGGTCTGGGAGGCCACCTGCTCGGTGCAGCCCCAGGGCACGGCGTCGAGAGCCAGGAGCAGCCCCGGCGCGTCGAGCCGCGCCAGCGCGCCCACCGACAGCGTGGCCGTGCCGGTGCCGGCGACGACCCCGGCGAAGGGGGCGTCGTCGAAGGTGAAGGACTCGCCGGGGTTCAGCGAGAACCGCGCGGTGCGCGCCACGGGGGGCGACAGGTCCGACACGGGCAGGACGTAGCCGCGGTCGAGCACGCGCCCGTCGGGCAGCCCGAGCGCCACGTCGAGCGTCTCGGTGCCCGCCTCCCCGGCCAGGAGCGGCAGGTCGCGCCGCCAGGGCTCCCCCGGCGCCAGGTCGGCCGCGAGGGCCTCCGACAGCCCGAGGCCCGGCGCCTCCACCGCCACCTGCGTCTCCCCCGAGGCCCCCGAGGCGTCCGTGGCCAAGAGGTCGAGCCGCAGGCGGCTCCTGTCGCCGGGGCTCAGGTGGCGCGGCAGGCTCGCGGTGAGCACCACGGGGTCGCGGACCAGCACGTCCGAGGCGGCCGCGCCCACGCCCGTCGGGCTCCAGGCCACGGCCATGAGGCGCACCGTGCCGTTGAAGGCCGGCAGGTCGAAGCCCACGCGCGCCAGCCCGTCCTCGCCCACCTCCACCGGCCCCTGGAAGAAGGCCAGCAGCGCCTCGGTCGGGGGCGGCGAGGTCAGCGAGAGCATCGCGCCGTCGCCCCCCTCGCGCACGGCGCCGAGCGCGCCGTCCGTCTCGGTCACGAGGCGCCCGTAGAGGTCGCGCAGCTCCACGCCGAGCCGGCGCTGCCCGAAGTACCAGCCGGCCGGATCGGGGTCCGGGAAGGCGGTCATGCTCAGGATGCCCCTGTCCACGGCGGCGAGCGTGACGAAGGCCCGCTCCCCGGGCACCACGCCCGCCACGCGCACGGCCACGTCCAGGGGCCCGCGCGGGTCGGCCGCCTCCGGCGCCTCGATGGCGACGGACAGCAGGCGGTCGCCCGGGTCCACGCCGGCATGGGCGAGGCCCAAGGCGCGGGCGGGCGCGCGCCCCTCGCCCGGGCGGCGCCCCTCGAGCGGGCGCAGCGCGTGGACGGCCACGTAGGCCCCCGCGCCCCATTCGTCCGTCACCGGCAGGCTCAGCGTGGTCTCGCCCTCGGCCAGCGCCACCACCTGGAGCGACACGACCCGGTCCGTCAGCACCGTCACGATGGCCTCGCCGGCGGCCTCGGCCACCACGCGCAGCGTGGCCAGGTCGCCGGGCCTGTAGGCGGCCGCGTCCAGCGACACCTGGAGGCGGTCGGGCGTCTCCTCCACCTCCGGCGCCTGGAACCAGCCCGCGTCGAAGGTGGCGGAGGCGGCCGCGTAGGGGCCGTCCAGGCGCTCCACCTCGACCTCGTAGGTGCCCCAGCCGGTCGGCACGCGCACCGTCGCGGGCGTGCCGTCGCCGCTCAGCGCCACGGTCCCCTCGCCCACGCGCACGCGCCGCGTGAGCGGCTCCCAGGCCCAGGCCCCGTCCGTCCCGTACCACTGCCAGTCGGTCTCGACGCGGCTGGCGGTCCACTTGACCGTGGCCGCCACGGGCCGCAGGTCCGGCCCCAGCGCGATCACCTCCACGGCGGCGGTCGCCCCCTCGGGGACCACGTCCCCGGGCACGCGCAGGCCCAGGATGTCGCCGGGGGGCGCCACGGGCACGGTCGCGGCGCGCTCCACGGGGCGGCCCGAGGACTCGACCACGCGCACGGCCACGCGGGCCTCCAGCGGCACGCCCGGGTCGGCGCCCGGGTCCGGCAGGGCGAGCATGAGCGTGGCCGCGCCCCCCTCGTCCGTCGCGTCGCCCGAGAAGCTCTCCATGACGCCCTCGAAGGGCGCGTCCTGGAGGCCCCAGGCATAGCCCTCCCAGCCGGGGACGGCCGCCGCCTGCGCCAGCGTCACCTCCCCCTCCAGGGCGAGGCCCGCGCCGGGCGCCCCGTAGAGCCACCGGGCGGCGACCGGCAGCCGGAGCGGCTCGCCCAGCGCCGCGCCCCCGGGCGGCGCGAGCGCGAGGTCCACGCGCTCGGGCAGGAAGTCCTCGACCAGCAGCGACACGTCGGCCAGCGCCGCCTCCGGGTCCACGCCGACGCGCAGGCGCCAGGTGCCCAGGGGGGCGTTGGCGGGCAGGTCGAAGGCGAAGACGTGGCCCCCGGCGGCGCCGGTCGCCGAGGTCGCGCGCGCGGCCTCCACCCCGTCCGGGCGCAGCAGGACCGCCGTGAGCGGCAGCCCCTGGGCCGCGAGCGCCTCGGCGTCGCGCAGCAGCGCGGTGGCGCGCGCCGTCTCGCCGGGGCGGTAGGCGCCCCGGTCGGTGACCAGGTAGGCGTCCAGCGGCCCGGAGGCGGGCCGCCCCTCCACGCCCCGGTCGCTCAGGTCGAAGGCGGGGTCGGCGAGGCTCAGGAAGGCCATGTCGGCGGGGGCGGCCGGCTCGCCCGTGGTCACGGTCACGAGCTCCGGCGCGCTGCCCCCCTCCCCGCGCGAGACCCCCGCGTCGAAGCGCGCGACGCCCTCGGCGTCGGTGGTGGCCGTCGCCAGCACCGCGTTGGCGCGGCTCACGAGCGACACGGTGGCCCCCTCCACGCCCCCGGCCGTGGCCAGGGAGCGCACGGCGACCGTCAGCCCGTCCGAGCCCTCGAAGGTGGCGATCCCGAGGTCGGTGAGCACGAACCACTGGGCCGTGGCGGCCGCGTCGTCCGGCGACACGCCCGGCACCGAGGCCGTCAGCACGTAGACGCCCGCCGGCCGCCCCCCGATGGGCAGGGGCACCTCCGTGACCACGTCCCGGTTGGCCTCGCCCGGGGCGAGGTCCACGCTGCCCTCCCAGACCTTCTCGCCCCTGTCGCCGTCCAGCCGCTCGCGGTCCCAGCCCCAGACGGGGGCCTGGAAGGCGCCCTCGGCGAAGGCGGCCAGGAGGTTGCGGTCGGAGACGCGGAACAGCGCCAGGTCGGCCCGGGCGAGGTTGACGGCCTGGAGCGGGATCGTGGCCTCGGGCCCGCGCGGGAGCACGTAGGCGCGCGACAAGGCGCGCACCGAGGGCGCGCGGTCGCGCACGTAGAGCGTCAGCGGCACGTCCCGCGCCAGCGCCTCGCCCGACGCGGAGGGCAGGCCCTCGCGCAGCGTGAAGGCCACCGTCTGCCCGTGCGCCAGCCCCTCCACGCAGAGCTGCCCCTGGTCGGACGTGACCGTCAGCGCCGCGTCCGCGACCTGCACGAACGGCGCGTAGTCGAAGCCCGCGCGCAGGGCCTGGTTGAACCGGGCGCAGGCGCGCGGGGAGACGAGGTCGCTCTCCACCGTGGTCCCCGCCACGTTGAAGCCGTAGAGCCCGACCACGCGGTCGAGCGCCGCCGCGCGGTCGGCCCCGGGGTCGAGCCGCTGCGCGAGCCTGAGCGCCGGCACCGTCTCCCCCGTGCGCCCCTGCGCCTCCAGCGCCTGCGCGAGCAGCATCAGGGCGTCCGCCCGCGACGCGGCGTCCCGGCCCCGCAGATAGGCCGCGACGGCGGCGGGCAGCGCGCGCGAGAAGGCGTCGTAGTCCTGGTCCTGGGGGACCAAGAGCGCCAGGCGCGCGTAGTCGCGCCAGGTGGCGGGGTCGTCGGTCAGCGCCAGCGCCGCCCCCGTCCAGGCCAGCGCCGAGAGCGCGTCGCCCGAGGACTCGGCGATGGTGGCCTGGTCGAGGAGGTCCGCCGGGGCCCCCTCGTCGGAGGAGTGCAGGCGCCCCAGCGTCTGGCCGAGCGTGGCCGCCCGCTCCAGGTCGTAGGGCTGGAGGAAGCCGAGGTCGGCCGCCAGCGCCGGGGCCTGCGCCAGCACGGCCGGGTCGGTGGGCAGCACGCGCGCGGAGATGCCGCCCGCGAAGGGCCGCACCTCCGTGACATCGCCCTTGGGGAAGCAGGAGGCGTTGCGGGTGTTGTAGGTGAAGGCCCGGCACTGGCCGTCCGCCAGGCAGGCCGCCTGGCAGCCGTCGAGCGTCACGTCGAGCAGCCTGGCGAGGTCGGAGCCGTAGAAGTCCACGTCGCGCGACACCGCCACGCGCGAGGGGGCGACGCCGTCCAAGGGGGCCTCCGGCGCGACCTCCTGGGCGAGCAGCGGCGCGGCGAGGAGGGCGAGGACGACCGCGAGGCGCATGGGGGGCTCCGGGCGAGAGGGACGGGGGAGTCGTGCCACGCCGCCGGGCGGCCTGTCCACGGCGGGCAGGGGCCGGGTGGGGGAAACCCGACCCGGGCTCACGGCCGCGCGAGGCCCTCCGCGGTGCCCCCGGCGCGCCCCGACCGCCCCGTGGGGCCTGCGCCTCGGCGCCCCCCGGGGCGCGGGCTCGCGCCCCGTCCGCCCGCGCCGCCGGGCACGCGCGCCCCCCGTCCGGCGGTCGCGGGGGGGCCCTGCCCCCCGCCTTCGGCTCCCCCCGGGATGCTTGGGGCCAGAAGAGAATCAGCCCCCCGCCGCATGGGGCGAGGGGCCGTCTCCTGGCGCGCCTGTCGGCGTCCCCGCCTGCGCCGCAACCCCGCGCTAGGGCCGAAACCTTAACGACTCCCTACCTCTCCTGGCCTCATACATCCTGGGGGAGCGCCGCAGGCGCGGGGGCAAGGCCCCCTCCGGCCACGCAACGCGCGGTGCCCCAACGCCCCGTTCACCTTTCCCGGCGACTCTCCCCCGAGAAACCCCAGGCCCCCGGAAAGGAGGCAGACCATGACGACCCTGCCGCCCCCCGGCGCCCCTCGCCGCCCCCCGCGCGCCCTAGCCGTCGCGCAGGATCCCCAGGAAGGCCTCGCCGAACCGCTCCGCCCGCGCCTCGCCGATGAGCCGCGCCACGCCCGCCCGGTCGCGCGGGCGCCTCTCGGCCAGGTGGCGCAGCTGCGCCTGGGTCAGCGCCATGAACTTGCCCGCGCCGTCCGCCCCGTGCCCGAGCGCCTGGGCGGCGGCGGCGAGGCGGTCGAACACGTCCCCCTCCTCCCGCCCCGCCAGCGCGCGCCGCGCCGGGTGCACCTCGGGCGCGGGCCCGCCCCGGATCGCCTCCAGGAAGGCCCGGCCATAGGTCTCCAGCTTCCTGGCCCCCACGCCCCCGATGCCGGCCAGCGCGTCGAGCGTCATCGGCCGCCGCTCGGCCATCTCCATCAGCGTGCGGTCGGTGAAGACCACGTAGGCCGGCACCTCCTGCTCGCGCGCGAGCCTGAGGCGCAGCGCCTTGAGCGCCGACAGCAGCCCCTGGTCCTCCTCGGCCACCAGGCCCTTGGGCGCCTCCCCGCGCGCGCGCGCGGCCCGCAGGGCGTCGCGGCGCAGCGTCACGGCCTCCTCCCCCCTGAGCACCGGCCGCGCCCGCTCGGTGAGCCGCAGGCCGCCCTTGCGGCCCGGGTCGGGGCGCAGGAGGTCCAGCCCCTGGAGCTGGCGGAAGATCGCCCCCCACTCGCGCCTGTCCCACTCCTTGCCGACCCCATAGGTGGGCAGCCGGTCGTGCCCCCTCTCGCGCACCTTGTCGGTGGGCGCGCCCGTCAGGATGTCCGTCAGGTGCCCCGCCCCGAACCACTCGCCGGTCCTGAGCGCCGCCGACAGCGCCATGCGGGCGGCCCGCGTGGCGTCGAAGGTGTCGGGGGGGCGGTCGCAGGTGTCGCAGGCCCCGCAGGGCCCCTCGCGCCCCTCCCCGAAGTAGGCCAGGAGCGCCCGGCGCCGGCACCCCGCGGCCTCCGCGATCCCCAGGAGCGCGTTGAGCCGCGCGTGGTCGGCGACCTTGCGCTCCTCCGGCGCCGCCCCCTCGTCGATCTGGCTCCGCCGGAGCTGGATGTCCTCGGCCCCGAACAGGGCGAGGGCCTCGGCCGGCAGCCCGTCGCGCCCCGCGCGGCCCACCTCCTGGTAGTAGGCCTCCACCGACTTGGGCAGGTCGGCGTGCAGCACCCAGCGCACGTCGGGCTTGTCCACCCCCATGCCGAAGGCGACGGTGGCCACGACGACGAGGCCGTCCTCGGTCTGGAAGCGCCGCTCGACCTCGCGCCGCCGGTCGGGCTCCAGCCCCGCGTGGTAGGCCACCGCCGGCACGCCCGCCTCGCGCAAGGCCTGGGCCAGCACCTCGGTCTTGGCCCGCGTGCCGCAGTAGACGATGCCCGCCCGCCCCGGCCGGGCCTGGGCATACTCGATGGCCTGCCGCCGGGGCCCGTCCTTGGGCGCGAAGGCGAGGTGGATGTTGGGCCGGTCGAAGCCGCGCAGGAACTGGACGGGCTCGCGCCCGCCGAACAGCTTCTGGACGATCTCCCGCCGCGTGTCCTCGTCGGCCGTGGCCGTGAAGGCCGACACCGGCACGCCCAGCGCCTCCCGGAGCGCGCCGATCCTCAGGTAGTCGGGGCGGAAGTCGTGCCCCCACTGGCTCACGCAGTGGGCCTCGTCCACGGCGATGGCGCGGGCGCCCCAGCGGCGCAGCGCCCCGGCCGTGCCCGCCTGCGCCAGCCGCTCCGGGGCCAGGTAGAGCAGCTTCATGCGCCCCCCGTCGAGCGCGCCGCGCAAGGCGTCCAGCTCCTCGTCCGTGCTCTGGGACGTGTAGGCCCCCGCCTCCACGCCCGCCGCCCGCAGGCCGCGCACCTGGTCGCGCATGAGCGCGATGAGCGGGCTGACCACCACCGTCAGCCCGGGGCGCAGCAGCGCGGGCAGCTGGTAGCAGAGCGACTTGCCCCCGCCCGTGGGCATCACGGCCAGGACCTCGCGGCCCCCGGCCACGGCCGCCACGACCTCCTCCTGGCCGGGGCGGAACGAATCGAACCCCCAGACCTCCCGCAGCAGCCGCCGTGCCTCCTCCATCAGAGGAAGGCGCCCCGGTTGTTGCTGAGCACGATCTCCAGCGCGATGATGCCGAGCAGCGCGATGAGCGGCGCCAGGTCCAGCCCGCCCATGTTGGGCAGCATCCGCCGGATCGGCCGGTACAGCGGCTCCAGCAGGCGCGACAGGCCCACCCAGACCTGCTGCACGAAGGGCTGGCGGGCGTTGAGCACCTGGAAGCTCAGGAGCCACGACATGACCACGTGGGCCAGGATGACGAACCTGGCCACGCCCAGGAGCAGGAGCAGGATGTCGATGACCGAGCCCATGGCGTCCCCCGCTGCCCCGCGTTCCCCGTTCGTGCCCCTCGGACCTAAGCGGCGCGCCCCGCGCGCGCAATCCCCGAGGCCCCCGGGGTTCCTCCGCCGTGACGCGCCGTCCCGGTTGACGCGGGCCGCCCCGGCCCGTCCCTGGCGCCATGTACCCCTTCGCCCGCCTCCTCTGGCAGTTCTGGCGTCACCGCGACGACCCGCGCCTCGGCCCCTTCGACCCGCACGTCTCGCGCCATGTCTGCCTGCCCTGGGACCTCGACCTCTTCGGGGAGCTCAACAACGGCCGCACGCTCACGCTCTTCGACCTCGGGCGGCTGCCCTGGACGCGCCGCACCGGCCTCTGGCCCGTGCTGCGGGCCAACGGCTGGAGCATCGCGGTGGCCGGCGCCTCCGTGCGCTGGCGCCGCCGCGTCTTCCTCTTCGACCGCCTCGTCATGCGGACCCGCGCCTTGGGCTGGGACGAGCGGTTCTTCTACAGCGAGCAGTCCCTGACGCTGGCGTCGGGCCGCTGGACGGGCGAGGTCGCCTCGCACGTCCTGATCCGCTCGGCCGCCACCGACAGGAGGGGCTTGGTGCCGCCCGCGCGCGTCATGGCGGCCCTGGGCCTCGCGGGGAGCCCGCCCCTGCCTCCCTGGGTCCGGGCCTGGGCCGAGGCCGACGGGGAGAGGCCCTGGCCGCCGATGCCGTGAAGGCCGGGGGGCGAGGGGCCATCGCCCGAGCGCGGATGTCCCCAGTCTTCCCTTGCCTCGCCCGCCAAGGGGCCCCATGCCGTCGCCATGGCACGGTGGGGACCCGAGCGGCGGCGCGTGTGGGGGTGGATGCTCTACGACGTGGCGCAGCAGCCCTATGCGACGCTGGGGCTGACCTTCGTGTTCGGCCCCTTCTTCGCGCAGGTGGCGGCGGCGCGCTTCGCGGCCGAGGGGGCGGCGGCGCCGGAGGCGGCGGCGCAGGCGCTCTGGGGCTGGTCGCAGACCCTGGCGGGGCTGGCCATCGCGCTGCTGGGGCCGCTGGTGGGGCTGGTGGCGGACCGCACGGGGCGGGTGCTGCCGCTGGTGGTGCTGTTCTCGGCCCTCTACGTGCCCTGCGCCTGGGCGCTCTGGTGGCTCCGGCCAGACGGGTCCAACCTCTACGCGATCCTTCTGCTGTTCTGGGTGGGGTTCGCGGCCGGGGAGGCCGCGCTCAACCTCAACAACGCGCAGCTGCCCGACGTGGCGGCCCCGGGCGAAGTGGGGCGCGTGTCGGGCTCGGGGGCGGCGGCCGGCTACTGGGGGGGCGTGGTGGCGCTGGCCCTGGTGCTGCTGCTCCTGGTGGACAACCCGGCGGGGACGACGCTCCTGGGCAACCCCCCGGCCTTCGGGCTCGACGGGGCGAGCTTCGAGGGCACGCGCGCGGTGGGCCCCTTCATCGCGCTCTGGATGGTCGTCTTCCTGGTCCCCCACGCGCTCTGGACCCGCGACGCCTCCCGCCCGCCGCCGCGCCCGCGGCTGCGGCTGCTGCCGGGGCTGGTGGCCTCGCTGCGCGACGTGGGCCGCCGGCCGTCGCTCCTGAGCTTCCTCTTGTCCTCCATGCTGGCGCGCGACGGCCTGGGGGCGCTCTACGCCTTCGGGGGGGTCTACGCGACGCTGGTGCTGGGCTGGGGCGTCATCACGGTGGGCCTGTTCGGGATCGTCGCGGCGGTGGCGGCGGCGGTGCTGACCTGGGCGGGGGGGCTCGCCGACCGGCGCTGGGGGCCGAGGCCGGTCGTGGCGGTCTCCTGCGTGGTGCTCCTCCTCGTCTGCACGGTCGTCATCGGGGTGTCCCGGACCTCGTTCTTCGGCTGGGCCTTCCCGACGGCCACGGCCATCCCCGACATCCTGTTCTTCGGGTGCGGGGCGCTCATCGGGGGGGCCGGGGGGGCGCTCTACGCGGCCTCGCGCACGCTCATGGCGCGCCACGCCGAGCCCGGCCGCGCGGGCGAGGCCTTCGGGCTCTTCGCGCTGTCGGGCAAGGCCACGGCCTTCCTCGCGCCGGCCCTTGTGGCCGGCGCCACCGCCGCCACGGGCTCCGTGCAATGGGGCTTCGCGCCGGTCATCGTGCTTTTCATGGGCGCGCTCCTGCTGCTAGGACGGGTGCGTCCCGAGGGCGACCGCGTGGTCGGCCCCCCCCTGGCCTGACCACCCGGAGCTCCTGATGCGCCTCAAGACGCTCGCCTTTCTCCTCCTGCTGGCGGCCTGCGGCGGCGGCGGCGCCCCGCAGGGCGGAGGCGGCGCGACGGTGTCCTCGCAGGGGGGCGGCGGCGACCCGCGCGTGGCCAAGGCGCTCTTCGCGGCCGTGGACCTGCCAAGCCCGGGGCCGTCCTCGCCCATCGGCGGCTACTCGCGCGGCTGCCAGGCGGGCGCCGTCCAGCTCCCCGAGACCGGCCCCACCTGGCAGGCCATGCGGCTGTCGAGGAACCGCAACTGGGGCCAGCCCGTCCTCGTGGACTTCCTCCAGGACCTGAGCCGGCAGGCCGCCCAGCTCCCCGGCTGGGACGGGATCTACGTGGGCGACATGAGCCAGCCGAGGGGCGGCCCCATGCCGGCGGGCCACGCCTCCCATCAGACGGGGCTCGACGCGGACGTGTGGATGCGTCCCGCCGGCGACCTCGGCCTGTCGCGCGCGGCGCGCGAGGAGGTGTCGTCCATCGACTACCAGCGCGCCGGGGGCGCCTACGTCAACGAGTCCTGGACCCCCGCCCACGAGGCGCTGATCCGCGCCGCCGCCTCGGACCCGCGAGTGGCGCGCATCTTCGTCTTCGCGGGCGCCAAGGTGGAGATGTGCCGCAACGCCACGGGCGACCGCTCCTGGCTGCGCAAGGTGCGCCCCTGGGGGGGGCACAACACCCACTTCCACGTCCGCCTCGACTGCCCGCCCGGCGCGCTGGACTGCGTGGAGCAGGACCCGGTCCCGGCGGGCGACGGCTGCGCCGAGGCCGAGGCGTGGGTGGCCAACCTCCTGAGCCCCTCGCCGGCCGAACCCGCCGCCGAGCCCGCCGAGCCCGCCGAGCCCGCCGAGCCGCGCCGCGACCTCACCATGGACGACCTGCCCGCGCAGTGCGCGGCCGTGCTCGCCACCCCGTGAGCGCGCGGCCCGTCCTCTTGGCCCTCCTCGCGGCGGGTCTCGCGGCCGGCTACGCCGTCGCCGCCACGCTCGCCTCCGGGGAGGCCGGGGGGGGGCCCGAGGGGGCGCGCGCCGAGATGGTGGGCGTCTTCGCCTGGCGCGAGGACTGGGAGGGGTTCGGCGGCTTCTCGGGGCTCGCGCTGTCGCCCGACGGCCTGTCGTTCACGGCGCTGAGCGACCGCGCGCTGCTGGTCACGGGGCGGCTCGGGCGCGACGCGGCGGGGGCCGTGACGGCGGTGGAGGTGGAGGGGCGGGCGCGGCTGCTGGACACGGAGGGCGGCCCGCTGCGGGGGCTGCGGGCCGACAGCGAGGACGTGGCGGTGGCCCCCGACGGCACCGTCTTCATCAGCTTCGAGGGCAGCGCGCGGGTGCGCGCGCAAGGCCCCGACGGCGCCAACCCCCACCTGCTGCCCTTGGAGCCCGCCTGGGAGGGCTGGCCGCTCAACGCCTCGCTGGAGGCGCTGGCGCTCCTGCCCGACGACGCGCCCCTCGTCATCCCCGAGGTGGCCGAGGGCGGGGCCTTCCCCGTCTGGCGGCTGCGGGGGGAGGCCTGGGAGGTGGCCTTCCGCCTCTCCCGGCGGGGGTCCTTCGACGTCACGGGCGCGAGCGTGGGGCCGGACGGGCTCCTCTACGTGCTCGAGCGCGCGGTGGGGCTGGGCTTCGCCTCGCGCGTGCGCCGCGTCGGCCTGGACGGGACGGGCGAGGAGACGGTCTGGGAGTCGCGCATGGGCCAGCGCGACAACCTGGAGGGCATCGCCGCCTGGGGGACGGCCAGCGACGTGCGGCTCTCGCTGATCTCGGACGACAACTTCCGCTTCTTCCAGAGCACCGAGATCGTGGACCTGCGGGTGCCGCCCGCGCCTTGACCCAGGCGGCCCCGGGGCCTAGGGGGGCGCGCCCTTCGCTGAGGCTCCCATGCTCGTGCCCGTCCTCGCCATGGCCGCCATCGTGGTGGCCTCCAACGTCCTGGTGCAGGTCCCCCTGGGGGGGCTGCTGACCTGGGGGGCCTTCACCTATCCCTTCGCCTTCCTGGTCACGGACCTCACCAACCGCCTCATGGGCGCGCGCGCGGCGCGGCGCGTCGTGCTGTGGGGGTTCGCGGTGGGCATCCTGTGCTCCCTGGTGGGCAGCCAGGTGACCGTGGCGGGCGGGCCGGCCGTGCCGCTGCGGGTGGCGGTGGCCTCGGGGGCGGCGTTCCTCCTCGCGCAGCTCCTAGACGTGGCGATCTTCGACCGGCTCCGGCGGCGGGAGTGGTGGCGGGCGCCGCTGGCCTCGTCGCTGGCGTCGTCCTCGCTCGACACGGCGGTGTTCTTCGCCCTGGCCTTCTCGGCTCTCGCGGGGGGGCTGTTCCCTGCCGGGGCCTCGGAGGCGGTGGCCTGGGCGCAAGGGGGGGCGCCGCTCCTGGCCGTGGGGCCGCAGGCGCCGCTGTGGGCGTCGCTGGCGCTCGCGGACTGGGGGGTCAAGGTGGCGCTCGCGCTCGTCACGCTGCTGCCCTACCGGGGGGTGGTCCTGGCGCGGCTGGGGCTGGCGTGACGCCTCTGTGGACATCAGGCGACCTTGAGACGGTTGGGGTTTGACTCCGAGGCGCGGCGGCCCAATGTAGGGAGCAGGCGAAACCCTTGGAAAGGAGGTGATCCAGTGTCGAGAAAGAGACTGGAGACGGCGATCGGGACAGCGCGGGGGACCCGCGGCTGAGGCAGCCCTCGGCCCGTGGGGCTTCCGGAGCCGGGCGTTTGCCCTAACCGGTCCCACCTCCTGACTTTCGAGGGGGCCGCGCCTCGTGTGGGCGCGGCCCTTTTGCGTCGGAAGAGGCCATGCGCGTCACGGACCACGTCGAGATCCCCGAAGGCGAGCTAAGCGAGAGCTTCGTGCGCGCCTCGGGGCCCGGGGGGCAGAACGTCAACAAGGTGAGCACGGCGGTGGAGCTGCGCTGGGCGGCGGGGGCGAGCGCGGCGCTGGGGGAGGCGGCGAAGGGGCGGCTGCGGCGGCTCGCGGGGCAGCGGTGGACGGCGGGCGGGGAGGTCGTGATCCGCTGCGAGGAGACGCGGAGCCAGGGGCGCAACCGGGAGATCGCGCGGGAGCGGCTGCGGGAGCTGGTGCGGGCGGCGCTGGTGGCGCCGAAGAGGCGGGTGGCGACGGGGCCGACGAGGGGGAGCGTGGAGAGGCGGTTGGAGGGGAAGAGGCGGAGGGCGGGGGTGAAGGCGGGGAGGGGGGCTGGCGCTCTCGACCCCTGAGCGACTACCGCAGTCCGAGGTCTCGGCGCGCCTCCCCGATATCGATGCGCGCCTTCATACCATGCCTTTCCAACAGGAACAGCAGGTTTGAACCGCCCATCAACGTAAGTGGCTTGCCAGCTGCGAACTTGTGGGCGTCCGGCCCGAAGTCGGAGGTCGTCACGAGGATGCCCTTGGAGGCACCTTCATTCATCACCGTCCCGTAGAGGTCGCGCACGGCGGAGACGCCTACGGTCTTGGTGTAGCGCTTTGCTTGAATCACAATCTTGCCGCCGCTGATGGGGTCTGGGTCAAAGGCGACGGCATCAACGCCACCGTCGCTGCTCGCCTGCGTCACCCTCACCTCGCCACCGCGAGCAGCGAACTCCTTCTCGAACAACTCGCGCACAAGATGCTCGAAGTCTTCCCAGCTCATGGAAGCGAGGTTGACGCTCCCGTCGCTCCCAAGGTCCACCGAGCGTCCCTCGATGAACCTTTTGTCGTCCTTGCTCAGGCTCACCAGCGGAGGGATCGGGGTGAGCCCGCTCAAAGTTGAGGCGGCCACACCCTTGAGCTTCTTGAAGCACTCCTTCGGGTCCACGGCGGCGAGGTTGATCGCCATGAACTCCATCCGCTCAGCCCTGAGCGAAAGGATGGTCGCCAAGGCGGTCTGTCCAGTGGCTCTGTTGAGGGACTCACAGGTGCCGTTGAAGACGATGCTGTCGATGTTGTGCGGCTCATCGGCCTCGAATAGTTCGTGAATGGTTCGGAGACAGACCTGATAGCAAAGATCATCGAAGAGCGCGTTCAGCTCCTTTTGTGGGAGGTGGGTCTCCTTGATCTCGCCAGTGGAGGCTATGAAGCGGACCGACTTGATGGAGGGCAGTGTCTCAGGTGCCGGGAGCCGATAGTCAACGACCAGCAGCCGCGTCGCCGCGTCGTAGTGAATAGTGAAATCTTTGGGGATAAGCGGATCATGCTTCGAGGCTTCAAGCACAAGGGTTGCGTGCTCCATGACGGCAGCGGTATCGGCCTCGCGCCAAGCCACCTCCAGCTCGTCAACTTTGGCGTTCTCAGCGGTTTGCGTCGCTTGGAACTGCACTTTGAGGCCAGTTTGCACCTTATCCCAAGCAACCTTGTCAGCCTGCCACTTGGCTTGCGCGGCCGAGAAAGTGGCACCCTGTCGACTGACCTCAGCATCATAGTCGGCCATACGAGCCGCATTCTCAGCCTCAATGGCCGCTCGCCTGCCGAGTAGCTTGTCCATAAAGCCGACCAGCCTTAGGCTGGGCCTCAAGGGGGGTTGGCTTGGCTTGGGCGGAGGCTGCATAAACGCAGTCGGTCGAAAGACGTCCTTGTCCTTGAGCCGACCCCAATCAACCTTGTCATTGACCTTTAGGGTTACTTGCAATGTTTGGCGTAGACGACTGCGCTGGCCGTCAGCGTCGATCGCCAACTGTTCAGCCGACTCCTTGCCAGTCGCAACAGCCTGACGCTTACGCAACGCTTCGTGCTTTGCCGACCAATCGAACAGCAAGGTCTCAAGCTTTCGCTCAAGCATTTCTGGGCTAGGGGCACTTAGCTCCTTGTGGACGTTCAGGGCTGAGTGGCTGACTTCGACATGGTAGCTGAGGATTCGGTCCCCCCGAGCGGAAGGCTTGGCCCGCACGGAACCGATGCGAACGAACCTGTCACCGTCCGACTTGCGAGCCATGATGCGCCTCCGAAACCACCCACCTCAACTTGCCAAACTCTTTGTCACGATCAAGACCTTCGCTGGCCGACGCACTTACACCCTCACTCCCACCCGTCTCCCCTCCCCCACCCCGAAGACCCTTCTGTACCGCTCCACCTCCCCCTTCGGCCCCGTCGCCTTCTCCGGGTTGTCGCTCAGCTTGACGGTGGGGCGCCCCTCCGCCTCCACCGCCTTGCACACCAGGCTGAAGGGCGCGAGGCCGTCGCCCTCCACCAGACCGCCGAAGTCGTTCGTCAGGAGCGTCCCCCAGCCGAAGCTCACCTTGACGCGGCCCATGAAGCGGGCGTGGAGCGCCTCGATCTCCTCGACGTCCAGGCCGTCCGAGAAGATCAGGAGCTTCGCGCGGGGGTCCTCGCCCCGCGACGCCCACCAGGCGATGGCCGTCTCGGCCGCCTCGGCGGGGTCGCCCGAGTCGATGCGCATGCCCGTCCAGGACGCCAGCCAGTCGGGGGCGCGCTCCAGGAAGGCCTTCGTGCCGTAGGTGTCGGGGAGGATGATGCGCAGGTTGCCGTCGTGCTCCTCCTGCCACTCCTCCAGGACCTTGTAGGGCGCCTCCAGCAGCTCGGCGTCGCCGCGCGCGAGCGCGGCGCGCACCATGGGCAGCTCGTGGGCGTTGGTGCCGATGGCCTCCAGGTCGCGCTTCTTGGCGATCAGGCAGTTGGACGTCCCGATGAAGCTGTCGTCGAGCGCCTCCACCATGGCCTGCACGCACCAGTCCTGCCACAGGAAGCCGTGGCGGCGGCGCGTGCCGAAGTCGGCGAGCCGCAGGCCGGAGATACGCTTGAGACGCTCCCCCTTCTCCCAGACGCGCGTCATGGCGCGGGCGTAGAGCACCTGGAGCGCGAACTTGCCCATGCCCTTCAGCACGGCGCGCGAGCGCAGCTCCATGACGATGGCGAGCGCGGGGATCTCCCACATCATGGCCTCGGGCCAGGGGCCCTCGAAGCGCAGGGCGAACTGGCCGTCGCGGACCTCCAGCTCGTAGGGGGGGAGCGCGAGGCCCTCCAGCCATTCCATGAAGGGGGCCGAGAACATCTGGCGCTTGCCGTAGAAGGTGTTGCCGCGCAGCCAGGTCGACTCGCCGCGCGTGAGCCGCAGGGTGCGCACGTGGTCGAGCTGCTCGCGCAGCTCCCCCTCGTCTATGATCTCGGCGAGGCGGACGTTGCCGGAGCGGTTGATGAGCTCGAAGGCGACGCGGACGTCGGGGGCGACGCGGCGCACGGACTGGCACATCAGGAGCTTGTAGAAGTCGGTGTCCAGCAGCGAGCGCACGATGGGGTCTATGCGCCAGGAATGGTCGTGGACGCGGCTCGCGATGTCGATCATGCGGGGCCCCCTCGGGGGCGTTACATCACGGCCGCGTGCCCGATGCCAGCCTCGGCCCAGGCGGCGCGGGCGGCGGCGAGCGAGCCGCCCAGATCTATGGCGCGGGTGAGATCCTCGCGCACCGTCACCCGGAAGCCCAGGCGCCTGGCGTCCAGCGCCGAGTAGCTCACGCAGTAGTCGGTGGCGAGGCCGACGAGGGTGAGGGCGCCCACGCCCCTCTCGCGCAGGTAGCCACCGAGGCCGGTGGGCGTGGTGCGGTCGTTCTCGAAGAAGGCGGAGTAGCTGTCCACCTCGCGCCGCTGGCCCTTGCGCAGGATGAGGTCGGCGTCGAGGCGCAGCCGGGGGTGGAAGGAGGCCCCCGGCGTGCCCTGGACGCAGTGGTCGGGCCAGAGCGTCTGGGGTCCGTAGGGCATGGGGATGGCCGTGAAGGGGGCGTGGCCGGGGTGCTGGGAGGCGAAGGAGGAGTGGGCCGTGGGGTGCCAGTCCTGCGTGAGGACGACGACCGGGAAGGCGTCCATGAGCGCGTTGATGCCCTGGACGACGTCGCCGCCGCCGCTGACGGCCAGCGCGCCGCCCTCGCAGAAGTCGTTCTGCACGTCTATGACGACCAGCGCGTCCATGGGGCACCCGTTCGGGGGGTCCGGGGGCGACCATCGCCCCCGGGTCTTACGTATCCAGGTTGGCCACGTTGAGCGCGTTGGCCTGGATGAACTCCCGCCTGGGCTCGACCAGCTCGCCCATGAGGCGCGAGAAGACGTCCTCGGCCTCGGCCACGTCGTCCACGCGCACCTGGAGGAGAGTGCGCGCCTCGGGGTCCAGCGTGGTCTCCCAGAGCTGCTCGGGGTTCATCTCGCCCAGGCCCTTGTAGCGCTGGAGCGTGAGGCCCTTCTCGCCCTCGGCCAGGATGGCGCGCAGGAGGTCCAGGGGGCCCATGACGGGGGTGGGGCGGTCCTTGCGCAGGAGGGTCGCGGGGGTGGCATAGACCTCCGCCAGCTCGTCCGAGTGGGCGCCGAGGCGCCGGGACTCGCCCGAGCGCAGCATGGGGCCGTCGAGGGTGCGGACCTCCTCGACGCCGCGCAGGGTGCGCGACAGGCGCAGGCCGCGGTCCTGGGTGGGACGGCCCTGCCAGCCGCGCTCGTATTCGAGGGCCACGAGGTCCAGCCGCTCGGCCACGCGGTCGGCGACGGCCTGGAGGTCGCCGTCGAGCGCGCCCTGGCGGAACGTGCCGGCGACGGCGGCCTGCTCGAGGAGGGTGCGCGGCACGTGGGCGGGGTAGAGGTCGAGCGAGCGCTTGACGGCGCGGGCCTCCTCCACGACGCGCAGGAGGTCCGCGCCCGCGAGCTCCGCGCCCGAGCCCAGCCGCAGGAGCGCGCCGTCGGCGCCCTGGGCCACGAGGTAGTCGTCGAGCGCGGCCTGGTCCTTGAGGTAGACCTCGGACTTGCCGCGCGCGACCTTGTAGAGCGGGGGCTGGGCGATGAAGAGGTGCCCCTTCTCGATCAGCTCGGGCATCTGGCGGAAGAAGAACGTGAGCAGCAGCGTGCGGATGTGGGCGCCGTCCACGTCGGCGTCGGTCATGATGACGACCTTGCCGTAGCGCAGCTTCGTCACGTCGAACTCGTCGCGGCCGATGCCGGTGCCGAGCGCCATGACGAGGTTGCCGATCTCCTGGGAGCCGAGCATGCGGTCGAAGCGGGCGCGCTCCACGTTGAGGATCTTGCCGCGCAAGGGGAGCACGGCCTGGGTGCGCCGGTCGCGGCCCGTCTGGGCCGAGCCGCCGGCGCTGTCCCCTTCCACCAGGAAGACCTCGGTCTTGGTCGCGTCCTTCTCGGAGCAGTCCTTGAGCTTGCCGGCGAGGTAGTTGACGTCGAGCGCGCTCTTGCGGCGGGTGAGCTCGCGCGCCTTGCGCGCGGCCTCCCGCGCGAGGGCGGCCTCCACGATCTTGCCGACCACGGCGCGGGCCTGGCCGGGGTTCTCCTCGAACCACTCGGCGAGCTTCTCGGCGACCATCCCCTCGACGGGCGCGCGAACCTCGCTGGACACCAGCTTGTCCTTGGTCTGGGAGGAGAACTTGGGGTCGGGGACCTTGACGGAGAGCACGCAGGTGAGGCCCTCGCGGACGTCCTCGCCGGTGAAGTCCACCTTCTCCTTCTTGGCGATGCCGGAGGACTGCGCATAGGCGTTGACGGCGCGCATCAGCGCGTTGCGGAAGCCCGTGACGTGAGTGCCGCCGTCGCGCTGGGGGATGTTGTTGGTGAAGGGCAGCACGGTCTCGTGGTAGCTATCGTTCCACCACATGGCGACCTCCACGCCGATGCCGGCGCGCTCGCCCAGGATGTGGATGGGCTCGGCGAAGGCGGCGGCCTTGGAGCGATCCAGGTACTTCACGAACTCCCTGACGCCGCCCTCGTAGTGGAGGTTGGACTCCAGCGGCTCGGCCGGCCTTTCGTCCCGCAGGCGGATGCGGACGCCGCGGTTGAGGAAGGCGAGTTCGCGCAGGCGGTTCTCCAGCGTCTTGAAGCTGTAGTCGAGGTTGCTGAACGTCCCGTCCGGGCGCTGCGTCTTGGCCGAGGCCATGAAGCGCACCTCGGTGCCCTTCTGGCCCGGCGCCTTGCCCTCCACGCGCAGAGGCACGGCCGTGTCGCCGTTCTCGAAGCGGGCGTAGTGTTCCTTGCCGTCGCGCCAGATGCGCAGGTCGAGCCAGTCCGACAGGGCGTTGACCACCGACACGCCCACGCCGTGCAGGCCGCCGGAGACCTTGTAGCTGTTCTGGTCGAACTTCCCGCCGGCGTGCAGCTGGGTCATGATGACCTCGGCGGCGCTGACGCCCTCCTCCTCGTGGATGTCCACGGGGATGCCGCGGCCGTTGTCGCGCACCGACACGGAGGAGTCCGCGTGGATCGTCACCGACACCTCGGTGGCGTGGCCGGCGAGCACCTCGTCGATGCCGTTGTCCACGACCTCGTAGACCATGTGATGCAGGCCCGAGCCGTCGTCGGTGTCGCCGATGTACATGCCCGGGCGCTTGCGCACGGCGTCCAGGCCCTTGAGGACCTTGATGGAGGAGGCGCCGTAGGCGGCGGCCGCGTCGGGGGTTCCAGGCGTCCCGTGGGGGGCGCCGTCGGGCGCAGCGGCGATGTCGTCGGGCATGGGAGGGCTTTCGAGAGGTCTGCGGACGTGTAGCCCAAGGGGGCCGGCCACGCCACCCCCGGGCCTCCGGGGACCCAGCCGATATGGGGTTTTCGGGCCGTTTTTCCAGCCCTTGGGCCGTCACGGGGAGGGGAGTGACCTAGGGGACGACGAGGGCACGCACCTCGCCCGGCGGCGGGGGGTCGGCGACGACGGACGCGGCTTCCGCGAGGGGGACGCGGCGCGTGACGAGGGCGCCCGCCGGGACGGCGCCGGAGGCGATGAGGGCGGCGGCCCGGGCGTGCGTGGAGGGGTTCACGAAGGAGCCGAGCAGGCTGATCTCGCGGAACACGAGGTCGAAGGGCTCGATCGGCACCGTGGCGCCTTGGGGCAGGACGCCGAGCAGCACGACCGCCCCGCCCGCGCGGGTCAGGCGGGGGGCCTGGGCGACGGTCTCGGGGACGCCCGCGCACTCGATCACGGCATCGGCCTGGGGGAGCCCCTGGGCCGAGGGGAGGGCGCGGGCGCCGAGGGACTCGGCCAGGGCGCGCTTGGCCGGGTGGCGGGTGACGAGCGCGACGGAGGCCCCCGCGAGGGCGGCGAGGCGCGCGGCCATGAGGCCGATGACGCCGCCGCCCAGCACGGTCACGGTCATGCCGGGGACCACGGCGGCCAGGTCCATCCCGTGCAGCGTGCAGGCCAGCGGCTCGGTCAGCGCGGCGGCCTCGGCGCCGATCTCGGGGGGGACGCGATGGGCCTGGACGGCGGGCACGATGGCAAGGTCGGCGAAGCCGCCGTCGCGGCCCACACCCAGGGCGCGGTTGCCCTCGCAGAGGTTGGGGCGGCCGCGCCGGCAAGGCCCGCAGAGGCCGCAGGGGATGTTGGGGTCGGCCGTCATCAGGTCGCCGGGGGCGAGGTGGCCCACGCCCTCGCCCACGGCCTCCACGGTCCCGGCGAACTCGTGGCCGAGCGTGACGGGGGGCCGCGAGGGGAACTCGCCCCTGTAGAGGTGGCGGTCGGTGCCGCAGACCCCGCAGGCGCCCACGCGGACGAGCACCTCGCCCGGCCCCGCCACGGGGTCGGGCAGGTCGCGGAGCGCGAGCCTCCCGACCGCCTCAAGCCTCAGCGCGCGCATGGCCGGCCCTCCCCCGCCCCAGGAGGCGCCGGGCGGAGCGGCGCGTCAAGCGGGCTCCACCACCGACGCTCCCCCCTCCTCGCGCACGCCCAGGTGCTGCGCCCGCCCGCCCAGGGGGGCCAGGAGGGCGGGCTCGGTGGCGGTCATGAAGGCCTGGAGGCCCAGGGCCGCCACCTCGTCGAAGAGGGCCTCGCGCCGGGCGGGGTCGAGGTGGGCGGCGACCTCGTCGAGGAGGAGGAGCGGCGGGCGGCCGTCCTCGCTCAGCGCGCGGGCGTTGGCGAGGATGAGCGAGACCAGAAGGGCCTTCTGCTCGCCCGTCGAGCAGTCGCGCGCGGGCACGCCCTTGGCCTCCCAGGTGGCGTCGAGGTCGGCGCGGTGGGGGCCGAGGAGCGACCGCCCCGCCGCCATGTCGCGCCAGCGCCCGCGCCCGAGCGCCTCGGCGAAGGCGTCCTCGGCCTCGGGGGGGGCCTCCTCGGGGAAGGTGAGCGCGAGGGTGGCGGCGGGGAAGGCGCCGCCAGCCTGGGCCTGCGCGCCATGGAGCCGCAGGAGCGCCGCCGCCCGCGCGCGGGCGACGCGCGCGCCGGCCTCGGCCATCTGGCGCTCCAGGGCGGCGAACCAGCGGCCGTCGCGGCTCTGCTCCTTGAGCAGCCGGTTCCTCTCGCGCATGGCCTTCTCGTAGAGGAGCGAGGCCTCGGCGTGGGCAGGCTCGAAGGAGAGCGCGGCGCGGTCGAGGAAGCGCCGACGGCCCTCGGCGGCGTCGGTCCACAGGCGGTCCATGGCGGGCACGAGCCAGAGCACGGGCAGGAGGCGGGCCAGGTCGGGCTGGGAGGCCGCCTTGCCGTCGATGCGGACCCCGCGCGCCTCGCCCGGCGCCCAGAAGGTCTCGACCTCGCGGCCGGGGTCCGGTGGCATCACGAGCGTGCCGACGACCTTCCAGCCGTCGCCTTGGCCGCGCCGGGCCACCTCCTCGGCGGCCGCGCGGCGCAGGCCGCGGCCGGGCGACAGGTAGGACACGGCCTCCAGGAGCGTCGTCTTGCCCGAGCCGTTGGGGCCCGTGATCGCCACCGGGCGGCCGTCGAAGGCGAGCCGCGCGCGGCCGTGCGAGCGGACCTGCGAGAGCGCCAGCGCGGCGAGGTGTGCCCCTTCCCGGCTCACACCCGCATGGGCATGACCACGTAGAGCGCGGACGAATCGTCGCCCTCGCGCATCACCGTGGGGTCGCCAGAGGAGTTGAACAGGAACACCGCGTTCTCGCGGTCCACCTGGTCGGCGATCTCCAGGAGGTACTTGGCGTTGAAGCCGATCTCGAGCCGGTCGTCGCCGTAGGCCACAGCCAGCTCCTCCTCGGCCGTCCCCGAGTCCGGCGCGTTGACCGACAGGATCAGGCGGTCCTCGTCCAAGGCCATCTTCACCGCGCGCGAGCGTTCGGACGACACGGTCGCCACGCGGTCCACGGCGCGGCGGAACTCCTTGGCGTCCACCGTCAGGCGCTTGGGGTTGGCCTGGGGGATGACGCGGCTGTAGTCGGGGAAGGTGCCGTCAATGACCTTGGAGGTGAGCGTGATGTCCTCGGCCTCGAAGCGGATCTTGGTGTCGGAGACCGCGACCCGGATGACCGCCTCGTCCTTCTCCAGGAGCTTGCGCAGCTCCGCGACCGTCTTGCGGGGCACGATGACGCCGGGCATGCCCCCGGCGCCGTCAGGCAGGGGGGCGTCGATGCGGGCGAGCCTGTGCCCGTCGGTGGCCACCGCGCGCAGCACGTCGAGCCCGTCCGCGCCCTTGGCGACGTGGAGGTAGACGCCGTTGAGGTAGTAGCGCGTCTCCTCGGTGGAGATGGCGAAGCGCGACTTGTCGAAGAGGCGTCGCAGCAGCCCCGCCGGCGTCTCGAAGCGCACGGCGTAGTCGGCGGACGCCATGACCGGGAAGTCCTCGCGCGGCAGCGTGGCGAGCTGGAACGTGGAGCGCCCGGCCTCCACCGACAGCCGCCCCGCCCCCTGCCCTCCTTGGCTGGCCAGCGTCACCTGCGCGCCGTCCGGCAGCTTCCTGACGATCTCGTTGAGCATGAGCGCGGAGACGGTGGTGGCGCCCTCGCGCGCGACCTCGGCGGGGGCCTGGTCCACCACCTCGATGTCGAGGTCGGTGGCGCGGAAGGTCACCTGCCCGCCCCCTGCCTCGACCAGCACGTTGGCCAGGATGGGGATGGTGTTGCGCCGCTCGACGACGGACTGGGCCTGGGCCACCGCCCGCAGGAGCGCCGCGCGCTCGATGGTGAACTTCATGGCCCTCTCCCTGGGTTCGGGGCCGGCACGTTGCCCGCAATCGGCCCGCCCCTCAAGGGGGCAGGATGTTGCCCGTCAAGCAAGGGGGCCGTCAGGCCGCGCAGACGCGCGCCCGCGGCGTCCTCACGCCGCGAACGCACGACGCAGCGCGTCGATGTCGTCGGCGATCCCGGCGTCCTGCACGCGCAGCTCCTCGATGCGGCGCACGCCGTGCATGACGGTGGTGTGGTCGCGCCCGCCGAAGCGCCGGCCGATGTCCGGAAGCGACCGCGACGTCATGGTCTTGGCCAGCCACATGGCCACCTGGCGCGGGCGCGCGAAGGAGCGCAGGCGCTGCGGGCCGATCAGGTCGGCCACGCGGATGCCGTAGTGCTCGGCCACGCGGCGCTGGATCTCCTCCACCGACACGCGCCGGTCGGCCGCGCGCAGCACGTCCGACAGGCACTCGCGCGCCATGTCGGGCGTGACCTCGCGCCGCGCCAGCGCCGCCAGCGCGCAGAGCCGCGTCAGCGCTCCCTCCAGCACCCGCAGGTTGGCCACGCGCGCCGCGAGCAGTTCCAGCACGCCCTCGGCGACCCGCAGCGAGGGGTCCGCCTCGCGCTGGGCCTGGAGCTTGGCGCGGAGCACCGCGAGGCGCAGGGCCGCGTCGGCGGGCTCCACGGCCACCACGAGGCCCCCCTGGAGGCGCGAGGCGAGCCTCTCCTCCAGCCCCGCGATCTCCGAGGGCGGGCGGTCGGCGCTGACCACCACGCGCGCGCCCGCGTCCGACAGCGCGTTGAAGGCGTGCAGGAACTCCTCCTGCGTGGAGTCCTTGCCGGCGATGAACTGGAGGTCGTCCACGAGCAGCATGTCGAGGGAGCGGATGTCTGCCTTGAAGTCCATGGTGCGCCTCTCGCGCAGGGAGGACACGAAGCGGAACATGAACTGCTCGGCCGACAGGTAGAGGACGCGGGCGCCCGCGAGGCGGGCCTCGTGGGCGATGGCCTGCAGGAGATGCGTCTTGCCCAGGCCCACGCCGCCGTGGATGACGAGCGGCGAGAAGCCCGGCGCGGGGCCGGCCGCCACGCGGCGGGCGGCGGCCAGGGCCAGCGCGTTGGCCCGGCCCTCCACGAAGCGCGCGAAGGTCAGGCGGGGGTCGAGCCGCCCCTCGGGCTCGGCGGCCTCCGGCGCCGGGGCCACGGGGGCGGCGGTGGGGGCGGCCTTGGCGGGGGGCGCCGCGGGACGCGAAACGAAGACGAGCCGCGTGGCGGGCAGGCCCGCCTCCACCAGCGCCGCCAGGATCGCCTCGCCGAAGTTGCGCCCCACGTAGGAGCCCAGGAACTGCGTGGGCACCGCCAGCGTCGCCACGCCCGCCTCCAGCGACACGGGCGCGAGCGGCGCGATCCAGCTCCTGTGGCTGCCCGCGCCGAGCCGGGCCTTGAGGGCGTCGCCCGCGGCCTCCCATGCCCTCGCCAGGTCCATGCCGGCCCATGCGAGCCCTGCGCCATCCGCCATCGTCGTGCCCTCCATCGCGGTCCCCCCAGGACCCATCCGCGCCGCTCCGGCGGCCATGGGGGGAGGGAGGGCCGGGGCACGCCCAGGCCACGGGGCGCGCGGCGCGCCCCTCCACTCGTCGCGGCGCCAGGCGAAGTCCGCCGCCGGCCTGGCAGGGCCTGCGGCTGCCGCCCCGGCCCGTCCACCCTGGCAGGGGCGGCCTGGCCGATCCTCGCGCCGATTCTCCTGATCCCCCCAGGGATGCCGGAATCGCCTCGCCAAGCTAGCAAGGCCGCGGGGTGCCGCAACCGAACATGTCGCTTGACTCGGGGCGCCGGCGGCGAATCGGCGGCGGCCGGCGCGCTGGCTCGGGGGACTCCTCAGGAATCCCATGACTCCCGTAACGGGCCTGTGACGGGACGGCAAAGGCGCGCGGATTTTTTCGTCGCCCGGTGGAACCGGGCAACAAAAGGGGCGCGGACCCCCCAGGCCCGCGCCCCCGAACCGATTCCCGCTCCGGGGTCAGGCCGTCGCCTGGGCCTTCAGGTCCGTGGCCTTCACGCGGGCGTGGAGGCGCGACATCTTGCGGCTTGCGGTGTTCTTCTTGACCACGCCCTTGGAGACGCCGCGCATCAGCTCGGGCTGGGCGGCGCGCAGCGCGGCGCGGGCGGCCTCGCCGTCGCCCGAGGCGATGGCCTCCTCGACGCGCCGCAGGAAGGTGCGGATGCGGCTCTTGCGCATCTTATTGACAAGGGCGCGCGCCTCGCTCTGGCGGGCGCGCTTGGCGGATTGGGGCGTGTTGGCCATGAGGGGCGTCCGATCAAGCGGGATAGCACTGAAGCCGCGCCCTTAGACGCCCCCAGGGGCGGTGTCAACGCTGGCAGGCGCGGCAGAGGAAGGTGGAGCGGCCCCCCTGCACGACGCGCAGGACCGGCGCCCCGCAGGCGGGGCACGGCTGCCCCTCGCGCCCGTAGACGCGCCAGGCGAGCTGGAAGTCGCCCAGCTCCCCGCTGGGGCGGCGGTGGTCGCGCAAGGACGATCCCCCCGCCTCGATGGCCTGCCCCAGCACCGCCTTGACCTCCGCCGCGAGCCGGTCGAGCCGCGCCCGGCCCACGCGCCCGGCCGCCCGGCGCGGGTCTATCCCCGCGCGGTGCAGGGCCTCGGCCGCGTAGATGTTGCCGATGCCGGCGACGACCCGCCCGTCGAGCAGGAGCGCCTTGACCGGCGCCGACCGCCCCCGGAAGGCCCGCTGGAGATGGGCGCCGTCGAAGCCCTCCCCCAGCGGCTCCGGCCCCAGCCCCGCCACCATGCGGTGTGCGCCCAGCTCGGCCGTGCGCGCGAGGTCCATGGCCCCGAAGCGCCGCGCGTCGTTGAAGGTCACGCGCGCGCCCCCTTCCACGTCCAGCACGACGTGGTCGTGCGGGCTTCCCGGCGCCGCCGCCCCCGCGTCGTGGACGTAGGCGCCCAGCACCGCGTCCCCGACCAGCATCCGCCCCGTCATGCCCAGGTGCACGAGCAGCGTGTCGCCGCCGTCGAGATGCAGGAGCAGCACCTTGGACCGCCGGCCGATCGCCTCGACCCTGGCCCCCGTGAGCCTGTCGGCGAGCCCGGGCGGGAAGGGCCGGCGCAGGCCCTCGCGCCGCACGTCCGCGCGCGCGATCCGGCGGCCCTCCAGCACCGGCAGCAGGCCCCGCCGCACGGTCTCGACCTCGGGAAGCTCGGGCATGGGCGCCTTTCGTTCGGAAGCCGGGACGTATAGGACGCGGGCGCCTTGCAGGGCAAGGCCGCAGCCCCGGAGGCGCCCCATGCCCGACGACACGCCAGACCCCCGGACGCCTCCCGACCCCAGCACGCATTTCGGCTTCCAGACCATCCCCCTCTGGGAGAAGCCCGCCCGCGTCCGCGAGGTCTTCGAGAGCGTGGCCACCCGCTACGACCTCATGAACGACCTCATGTCGGCGGGACTCCACCGGCTGTGGAAGGAGGCGCTCGTGGACTGGCTGGCCCCGCGCGCGGGGATGCGCGTGCTGGACGTGGCCGGCGGCACCGGCGACGTGGCGCTCCGCATCCTGAGGCGCCAGCCCCGCGCCGCCGTCACCGTCTGCGACCTGACCGAGGGGATGCTGCGCGAGGGCCGCGCGAGGGCCGCGCGCGACGGGCTCGACCTGACCTGGGTCGCGGGCGACGCCGCCACGCTGCCCTTCCCGGACAGGAGCTTCGACGCCTACACGATCGCCTTCGGCATCCGCAACGTGGCCGAGCCCGAGCTGGCCCTGCGCGAGGCCTTCCGCGTGCTCCGGCGCGGCGGCCGCCTCCTGGTGCTGGAGTTCAGCCGCGTCCCTCCGGGCCTGGAGGCCGCCTACGACGCCTACTCCTTCGGCGTCATCCCCGCCGTGGGCCTGGCGGTGACGGGCGACCGCGCCTCCTACCAGTACCTGGTGGAGAGCATCCGCCGCTTCCCCGACCAGGAGACGTTCCTCGGCATGGTCGAGGCGGCGGGCTTTCGGGGCGCCTCCTTCCGCAACCTGTCGCTGGGGGTGGCCTGCCTGCACTCGGGCTGGAAGGTCTGAGCGTGCGCGGGCCGGTCAACCTCGTCCGGCTCCTGCGCACGGGCGCGACCTTCGAGCGCACCGGCGCCATGGCCGTCCTGCTCGACCAGTTCGGCGCGCGCCCCCTCCAGAGGGCCGCGCTGCACGGGCTCGTCTGGCCCTTCCGCTGGATGGGCTACCGGGGCGACCCCCTCATGCCGCCCGTCACGCGGGCGCTCACCGCGCTCGGCCCCGCCTACATCAAGTTCGGCCAGGTGCTCTCCACGCGCCCCGACGTGGTCGGCCCCGACCTCGCGCGCGAGCTGCGCGTGCTCCAGGACCGCCTGCCCCCCTTCCCCACCGCGCTCGCCCGCCTGGAGGTGGAGCGCGAGACGGCCGCGCCCGTCGAGGCCACCTTCTCCCTGTTCTCCGAGCCCGTGGCGGCGGCCTCGCTGGCCCAGGTGCATCGCGCGCGCCTCCTCGCGGACGGCACGGAGGTCGCCGTCAAGGTGCTGCGCCCTGGCATCGAGAGGGCCTTCCGCCGCGACGTGGACGCCTTCCGCTTCGCGGCCGGGCTCCTCGACCTGCTCGTGCCCCAGGCCCGCCGCCTGCGCCCGCGCGAGGTCATCGCGCATTTCGAGGGCGTGGTCAGGGGCGAGCTGGACCTGCGGCTGGAGGCGGCGGCCGCCAGCGAGTTCGCCGACACCACGGCCGCCGACGAGGGGTTCCGCGTGCCCCGCGTGCGCTGGGCGCTGTCGGGGCGGCGCGTGCTGACGCTCGACTGGGCGGAGGGGACGGGGGCGGCCGACGTGGCGGCGCTCGACGCGCAGGGGCAGGATCGCCCCGCCCTCGCCCGGCGCGTGCTGCAGCTCTTCCTGCGCCAGGCGCTGCGCGACGGCTACTTCCACGGCGACATGCACCAGGGCAACCTGAAGATCGACCCGCAGGGGACGCTCATCGCCTACGACTTCGGCATCATGGGCCGCATCGACGAGTACACGCGAAGGGTCTACGCCGAGATCCTCATGGGCTTCATCCGCCGCGACTACCGCCGCGTGGCCGAGGTCCACTTCGAGGCGGGCTACGTGCCCGCCGACCGCGACGTGGCCGAGTTCGCCCAGGCGCTCCGCGCCGTGGGCGAGCCCATCTTCGGCATGGACGCCACGCGCATCAGCATGGGGCGGCTCCTCGCCCACCTCTTCGAGGTCACCGAGCGCTTCGGCATGCAGACGCGCACCGAGCTGATCCTGCTCCAGCGCACCATGGTGGTGGTGGAGGGCGTGGCGCGCACGCTCGACCCGCGCATCAACATCTGGGAGGCGGCGGCGCCCGTCGTGGAGCGCTTCGTGGCCGACGCGCTGGGGCCGGCGGCGCTGGCGCGCGACCTGTGGCGCACGGCGCGGGTCCTCGCCCGCCTCTCCCCCCGCCTGCCCGAGCTGGCCGAGGACGCCCTTGTGCGCACGGCCGTGCCGCCGCGCCCCATCTGGCCGGGCACGGCCGTGGCGCTCGGCCTCGTGTTGGGCGGCGCCGTCCTGGCGCTGCTCGCGGTGGCGCTGGTCACCTGACGCGGCCTTGGCCCTCCGGCCTGGGCTGGGCGGGTCCGGGCCGCGCTCGCGGGGTCGCCTCCGGCGTGGCCTCGCTGCGGCGGGCCGCGCGGCTCCGGGTCCGGCGGCGCCTCAGCCCGCCCGCAGCCCCGTGACGGCCGAGGCCGGCACGCTCGCCCCGCCGATCACCAGGACCGCGCCGCCCGCCTCGCTCCTGACCTCGCTCACGCGGCCCCAGACCTCGGCCTGGGCGGTGGCCACGGGCTCCCCCCGCGCGAGGCTCACCACGTCGAAGCGGTAGAGCCCGGGGGGCAGCGGCGCCCCGTCCGCCGTCACCCCCGCCCACTGGATGGGCTCGGCGCCGAGCGGCAGGGCGTGGCGCGCGACCTCCTGCCCCTGGGCGTCGCGCACCACCAGCTCGGCCGCCTCCGCGCCCGGCGCGGTGCGGGGGTAGACCGTGACGGGCGCGCCCTCGAAGCGCGCGGGCATGGCGGCGCGGGCGTCCCTGCCCACCCACCCTGCGAGCTCCGCCAGCCCCGACAGCCCCAGCCGGTCCGCGAGGCTGCCCAGGAGCTCGTTGGTCCTCACCTGCTGCTCCACCCCCGAGAAGGTGGCGAGCTGCACCGCGTAGTCGGCCGAGTCGATGGGGTCGAGCGGGTCCTGGTTGCGCATCTGCACGGTGAGCATCCGCAGGAAGGTGTCGAAGTCCGACGGGATGTCCGCTCGCGCCGCGCCGGGGCCCTGGGCGGCGGTCGGGGCGCCGGAGGAGGAGACGGGGGCGGCGGGCTGGGAGGGGGAGGCGGCGAGGGGGTCCAAGGGGGGCTCCTGGCGGGGGGACGGGAAGGGCGGGCCGCCTCACAGGCGCAGGTCGAGAGGCGCGCGGGCGGGCCGGGGGGGGCCGGGAGGCGGGGCGGTGGGGACGGCATCCCCGGGCGGCGGGGCGGGGGAAAGGGCGTCGGCGGGGCGCGGGGCGCCGGAGCGGGCCTCGCCCCCCGGGCCTCGCGAGCCCCCCTGCGAGCCGCCGCCTACGGCGACCTCGATGGAGCCCAGGCCTTCGGCCCGCAGGTCGGCGCGCAGGTCCGCGAGGTGCCGGCGCAGGAGGTCCGCGGTGTCCGGCCGGGCCGCGTCGAGGACGAGCCGCAAGGCGTCGCCCTCCCTCTCGAGGCCCAGGCGGACCTCGCCCAGCCCCTCGGGCACGACCGATACCTGGCCGCCGGCCGGTGGCGGGAGGCGCAGGTGGGCGGCCCAGGCCGGCGCGGCGGTGCCGAGGGCCGCGCCGGGGGAGGGCGGCGGGCCGGGGGCCGCCGGGGCCGGGGGGGCTGCGAAGGGCGTCTCGCTCCCCTCGTCCGGTCGCGGGAGGTCGGAGGAGGCGTCCAGGGCGCGGGCTCCGGCCGGGGCCATGGCTTGGCCGCACATGGCAGCCGGGAGCGCCGGGGTCATGGCCCCGGGCTCTGGGGCGCCGGCGCGCCCGGCCGCGCCCGGCGGCGGCGTCGGCTGGACGGGGGGGGCCGGCGCGGGGGAGGCCAGCCCGGCCCCCGAAGGCGGGGTCACCGCCGCCTGGCCGAGACCGGCGGCCGAAGCCGCGTCCGGGCGCGCCAGCGGGGGGCCGGGCGACGGCACGGCTGGGGCCGCCCGGGTCGCCGAGGGGCCGGGGGCGGACGGCCACGCCTCTGCCTCCGCGGCAGGCGGCGGGGGCGGCGTGTCGGCCGCGCGGCGGGCGGGCCAGGCC
>ERZ1066122.613-NODE-613-length-36395-cov-38.414805_pt1 | contig 36395 bp, 36 predicted proteins | sample MGYA00382769_ERZ1066122 | MGnify/ENA primary metagenome ERZ1066122 (study PRJEB33369, sample SAMEA5778352) | biofilm metagenome | biome: Industrial cooling water; feature: Water cooling tower basin; material: Biofilm | place: United Arab Emirates | collected... | reverse complement strand
TAGTAGTTGTTGCCCGGGTTGTCGACCGACCAGCCGGTCCACGGCCGCGGCCGCATGCCCCAGTGCGCGCGCATCGGGTTCCAGACGTTCCACACCGTCTGTTCGGCGAACTCCGACCAGCGCTTGCGCTGTTCGGGCGTGAGCGTGTCGCCGCAGGTGTCCAGGGTCATCGCCAGATCGGCGATGCGCGGGCCGACTTCCAGGTAGGAATCGCCCGCGATCTGCGGGGCGCGGCCGTCGGCGATGGCCGCTTCGGCGGCGGTCACTTCGGCCTCGACCAGCTTCACCGCCAGCGCGCAGTACTTCGGTTTCGGCTCCAGGCGGTAGAGCAGGGCGGCGTCGCGCGCGGCGAAGGCGTAGCCGGGCTGGCCAGCCGCGGCCGCATCCACCCAGCGCCGGAAGCGGTCGAAGGCCGGGCCGTTGCGGTCGATGTGGTCGAGGCCGATCGGGATGCCCGGCGCGCGCGACCAGTCGCGCTGCTTCGCCCTGGCGGGAGCGGCTGCGCCTGTCGGCGCAGCGGCCGGTGTCTCGCCCGCGCGCGCCTCGCCGTTGTGGCCGTCGCAGCCGTTCAGCAGCATGCCGAGCGCGAGCAGCAGCCCGCCCGCCCGCGATCCTCGGATGCAGCCGCCGACGGCGCTGCGCTCAACGATTGGCATAGGTCACACCTACGGTGAAGAGTGTCTGGTCGGCGCTCTCGCCGGCGGCGGTGCTGCGTCGCACGTAGCGCTGCACGCCGGCGGTCGCGCTCCAGCGTCGGGTCCATTCGTAGCGTGCATGCAGGGCATAGCGCGTTGTGCTGTCGGTGCGCTGCAGGGTGATGTACTCGATCCGGTCGTAGGCGGCGGAAAACCCGAGCAGCAGCGTGCGCCGCGCGCGCCAGTCCAGCTCCACGCCCACGCCGCGGCCGTTCTGGTCGAAGCGGTCGTCGTCGCTGTAGCGGATGCGTTCGATGTGCGGCGTGACCCCGGCGTTGAAGCGCGTCGATGTGTAGTCGTAGGCCGCGCCCAGACGCTCGTCGAGATAGGGAGATGCGTTGACCACGGTGTCGCCGGTCACGATGGCCGGTGGCGGCGTCGGGTCGCCGGGTTCGGCGACCGCGCCGGAATACAGCGCATCGCCGGTGACGTCCGAGAACTCGCGGGTGTATCGCAGGCCGATGCGATGGCCGGGATTGGGCCGCCAGGCCGCCTCCGCGCGCAGCAGCGGGTCGTTGCGGCCATCGTCGAAACCCTCGCGCCGGTCGCGGTACTCCAGCCGGGACCAGCCCGCGTCCAGGCCCAGCTCGAACCTGGCCAGCGTGCGCACGTAGCGCAGATACACATCGTCGCGGCGATAGTCGCGGGCCAGCATGTCGTCGTCGAAATCCACCTGCTGGGTCTGCGCGTTGATGCTGAGCGTGCCGGTTTCGCCCAGCGCCTTGTTGCTGCGCAGGGCCAGCAGCACGCGCTGCGAGTCGAATTCGTCGGTCACCTCGGCATCGCTGCGGATCCAGCGCAGCTCCGCCGCACCGCGCCAGGTGGGCGACCAGCGGAACTGCAGGGTCGGCCCGGCCGAGAGGATGTTGATCTGCTGGCGGTTGCCCGGCGCGTCCGCGGCGAAGGTGTCCACCGGCTGCACGGTCAGATCGTCCACCACCGAGAAACTCAGGCGTTCCGGCACGATCGTCCAGTCCAGCGTGCCGCGCAGGGTGGCATCGGTGGCGCTGTCGAAGCGGTCGTCGTCGTAGCGGCGGTGCAGGGCGCGCCCGGCGATCTCGGTACGCAGCGTGGAAGACTCGTGCCGGATCAGGAAGCCCAGCCCCGGCATCAGCAGTGTGCTCGAGACCTGGTCCTCTTCGGTCAGCAGCACGTTGTCGTTGTACTCGGCCTGCAGATCGGCCGTGTATTCCACTCGCAGTGCCTGCGCCTGCGGAGCCAGGCCGAGGCACAACACCGGGCCGACGCACAGTGCGAGCCTGCAGGCGGGCGCGATCGCCGCCGTGCGTGGCGACGATGGCGTGCGTGCGCGCGGGTGGCGGCGTGAGGTCGGGGGTGTGGGATGGGAGCGAAGCATGGCAATGCCCTCCTGCCGCTGCGGATCAGGGGCGTCGGTTGAACACCACGCCCGCGAGTTTTTCCGGCGCGAAACTGGCGGCGGCATGATCGACCGCATCGCGCGTCACCTGGCCTTCGCCCACCACCAGCACCACCCAGTCGGCGAGGTCGGAGAGGATGCGCGCGTCGGGGGCGCCGCGCACCGGCGGGCCGTCGAGAATGATGTGGCGGTTGGGTTGCTCGGCGCGCAGCGAGTCGATCATCGCCCGCATCCGGAACGAGGACAGCGACTCGCCCGGCGTCTCGCGCGGGCGGCCGCCGGGGATCATCTGCAGCCGCGGCACGCCGGTCGGGTGCAGGATGCCGCCAAGCTCCAGCCGTTCGTCCTCCAGGTAGTCCATCAGCCCGTATTCGGCCTCTACCCGCATCGCCGCGGCCTGCGCGGGGTGGGTGGCGTCGCAGTCGATCAGCAGCGCCTGCCGGCTCTCGTCGAAGGCGAAGGCCGCGGCCAGATTGCGGGCGACGAAACTGCCGCCGCAGCCGTGGCGCACCGGGGCGACCAGGGTGATGAAATTGCCGCCGCCGCGGCGCCCGTCGGCGTTGTCCTGCGCGCCCGCCAACGCGAGCAGGCGCGTGCGCAGCTCGCGGAAGGCGTCGGCGTATTCGCGCATCGACTCCTGGCGGTGGATCATCCGGCGCTCTTCGAGCTGGCGCACGGTGAGCGCCTGACCGGCGCCGGCGCGTGCGGTGGGCAGCAGGCGGTCGTCGTGGCCTTGCGGAGACTGCGGAGCGGACATCAGGCGGCCCATTGCTTGTAGCCGTACACCAGCGCGTAGGCCAGGAACACGGCGAAGATGATCGAGGCCGACATCGCGACCCGCACGATCTCGCGACGGCGGTCGCGGGCGGTACGGTAGGTCGGCACCACGGTGAGCACCGGCAGCCCGGTGTTGCGCTCCAGCTGCACCGGCGAACGCACGCGCGGGTCGAAGCGCACCAGCAGGAACAGCAGGCCCAGCGGCACCGCCACCGCCGCGGCCAGGCCGCCGAGCGCGATGTGGGTCAGGCTCAGCCCGGTCGGCCGCACCGGCAGTTCGGCCGGGTCCTGGATGCGCATGGTCAGGCCGCGACGCTCCTGGTCCAGCTCCATCGACACCCGCGCGTTCTCGCGCCGGCGCAGCAGGTCCTGGTAGATGTCGCGGTTGACCTCGTAGTCGCGGGTGAGCTCGGCCAGCGTGCTTTCCGACTCGGCGATGCGCCGGCTGCGGCCCAGTTCCTCGCCGAGCAGCGACTCCGACATGCCCATCCGCGACTGGGTGGCGGCGATTTCGCGCCGGGTTTCGGCCAGCTGGCTGCGCAGTTCGAGATAGAGCGGGTTGACCCGCGCATCGGCGGAGACGTCGCCGCCCTCGCGGGAGGTGCCCTGGTTGCGCTGGTTCTGGGCGCGCTCCAGCGAGGCCTGCAGGTCGGCCATCTGGTGGCGCACGCGGACCACGTCCGGGTGCTTCTCGGTGTAGCGCAGCAGCAGGCCGTCCAGCTCGTTCTGCAGCTCGATCAGCTGCGTGCGATAGAGATTCTCGCGGGTCTGCACCGCGGTCACCGCCGACTCGCCCGACAACTGCGCGGCCAGCGCGCTCTCGCGCGAGCGCTGTTCCATCAGGCTCATCCGCGCCTGTTCCACCTGGGTGCGCAGCGCGCCGATCCGGGTGTTGACGTCGGTGGCGCTGCCGGGCTGCGCATCGGCGTTGGCCGAGCGGTAGGCCTGCAGGTTGTTCTCCGCATCCAGCAGCTTGGCGTGGTAGTCGCGCACCTGCTTGTCGATGAATTCGTAGGCCTCGCGGCTCTCGCGCTCCTTGTTGGCCAGGCTCTCGTCGATCAACAGCTCGGCCATGCGCCGGGTGACCGTCCACGTGCGCTGCGGGTCGCTGTCGTGGTACTGGATCTGCACCAGATCCGGGCGCGGCGCGGTGATCCGGGTGCGTTCGCGGATCTGCTCGATCATCCGGTCCTGCTGCACGGCCGAAGGCGCGTCGTCCGCCCAGCCGCCGGCCTTCAGGATCTCGTCCATCACCCTGCGGCCGAACACCACGTTGCGCGCCATCCCGGCGCGGTCGATCACCTGGGTGGAGACCGCGCGGCCTTCCAGCAGCGGCTGGATGATGTCGCTCTCCTGGGCCAGGATCGTGGTCGACGAGGTGTACTTGCGCGGCACCAGGAACAGCCCGGCCAGCAGCGCGACCAGGGCGATCGCCGCGAACGCGCCGGCCAGCGCCAGCTGCCGGCGACGCGCTTCGCGCACCAGCATCTTCACCAGCTCGACCGGCGGGATCTCGGGGCCGCGCGCCGGCGCGGAGCGCGCCATCGGGTTGCGACGGACGGGAAGGGCAGGGTTGCGCATCAGAAGGTGCGTTCGGGGACGGTGATGACGTCGCCGGGGGCGACGGGGTAGTTGGTCTCGAGCTCACCGCGGTCGAGGATGCGGTCCAGACGCACCCGCCAGGTGCCGCCTGGCTGGCCGTCGCGGCCCTGGCGATGCAGCTCGGCGCGGTCCGGGGCGGCGAAATCGCTCAGGCCGCCGGCGGCCAATACTGCGTCCAGCACGGTCATGCCCGGACGATGCGGCAGCGACACCGGCTGGCGCACCGCGCCGGTCACGCGCACGCGCGAGAGATATTCGTGGCTGCGCAGTTCGGTCAGGATCACCGCCACCTGCGGGTCGCGCACGTAGGCCGAGAGCTTCTGCTGGATGTCCGCGGCCACTTCGGGCGGGGTGCGGCCGCCGGCGAGCACATCGCCGATCAGCGGCACCGAGATCATCCCGTCCGGACGCACCGGCACGGTGATGCCCAGCTCCGGATTGCGCCACACCGTCACCTGGACCTGGTCGTCGACGCCGATGCGGTAGGCCTCGACTGCGGGGGCGTCCACCGCCGCCGTCGGCGGGGCCGCACTGCGGGTCGTGCCGCCGCTCGCGCAGCCTGCCAGCAGGGCCATGCACAGCACCATGCACGCCATCAGGCATGCGCCCCAGAGCCGGCCCGGCCGCCATGCACCCGGAACGCGCGGTTGGAGGCCGCGGGCGCGAGCCCGGGAAGCGGGCTGCGTGCGCTGCACCCGATCGTTCGTTTTCATTCGGAGCTGATCCCCTGATCGTTCAAGCCTGATCGTGAAAGCATGCTCGCGAAAGCATGCGTGCAGAAGTCGGAGCGCCCGCATCCGGCGCGGCGTCCCGGCGAATGACGGCCCGGATCGACACCGGTCCCGTCGGGATGTGGAATGCCCGGCCCGTCTCCGTACCCGGGGCCGCGTCGTCCGAAAAGTGGACCGGGGACGGCCCTGAGGAGACTGCGGGCGGCCCGGTCGGGGGAAACCGTGCGTGTCGCACAGTTTACAACGCGTCGTGGTCGCATTTGAGGACAGCCGCGCTCCCCCTGCGGAGTCGAATGTGCGCTGCGGGTCTGTGCCCGTGCCCGCTCGCGCGCATGCGCGATGGCCGCACATCTGTGCCCGGCGCTCGCCAGTGCCTCGCGCATGGCGATGTCGTCCGCAGATCGCCGATGCGATCGAAGCGGTTGCCGTCCTGCGCTTTCGGCGATTCCGTGCCGAGCCTGCAGCCGACCCCGCAGCCAACCCTGTCGAGACGCGTGGAGTGGGTGCCCGGACGGTCATTGCGTGCATCCGCTGGCTGCGGCCCTGCCTGTCGCAGCGCCGAGTCGCTGCCCATCCATACGCCCCTGCACCGCGGCCGCAGGCCGTCTGTCTGGCCGGGCTTGACCCGCGCGCCACGGACGAGTATCAATTAACTAATTAATTAATCGTGCAAGCCCCATGGACCGCGTCTTCGAAGCCCTCGCCTCCGTGCACCGCCGCAAGATCCTCGCCTATCTCAATCAGGGCGAGCTCAGCGCCGGCGAGATCGCCGAGCGCTTCGATTTCAGCAAGCCGGCCCTGTCCGGACATCTGCGCATTCTCGAAGACGCCGGCCTGATCGCCCGCGAGAAGCGCGGCCAGTTCGTCTACTTTCGCCTCGTTCCCGACCGCATCGCCAACACCGTCTTCGCCTGGGCCGCCGAGCTGTGCCCGGTGTCCAGGCCGCTGAAGCGGGAGAGCAGGCAGCGCGCCGCGTCCGGCCATCGCGCCGACACCAATGCTCACACCAGCACTCAGACCGATACGCCCATGGCCGACGACCCGGAGACCCAGGCATGAACGCAGCGACCCGCAGGATCGACACCTTTCCCACCGCGCGTCTGCGCTCGTGCTCCGGCGGGCTGCCGGTCGAGGTGGTGCTGATCGCGCAGATCGGCATCGGCGCCGGCTCCCCGCTCATCGCCGCGACCGCGGCCCTGCAGCGCGGGCATGCCAGCTACATCGACGCGCTGGAGGAGCCGTCCGCACGGATCGGCGACACCGACCTGGCGCAGGGCGATGTCACCTCGCTCTACACCTTCGTGGTCGGCCCGCAGGGGCACCCGTTCCATCGGCACGCGGGGCATCGCGTGTTCACCGCGGTCTCGGGCAGCGGCGGTGCCTTGCTGCGGTTCTCGACGGCGTCCGATGCGCAGGTAGAACGCGACCCGCAGGCCTTCGTCGATGCCCTGCGCCACGTCGAAATCCCGCCGGACTGCCTGTTCACCGTGCGCTTCGGCGGCGGCACCTGGCACCAGTTCCTGCCGCTCGATCCCCGCAACGGCCATCCGGCGCTGTTCGCGCTGTCCTGCCATACCGACGAAACCGGCGGCGATCTCGCCCCCGAGCAGCGCGCCCGCGTGCTGTCCGGCGAGGCCGACATCCCGACGCTGACCGAGATGCTGCCGGCGCATGTCGCCGCACGGCTTGCCGCCTGCGACCCGCGCGAGGTGCCGACGGTCGCGCTGTCGCTCAACGAGGCCAGCGCTTCGCTCAAGGGCCGCGCCTGCGCGATCGCCCGCAAGGTTTCGGGGCATGTGCGCAGCCGCCTGGCGGCCTGGCGCAGGCCTGCGGGCTTTCTCGACGACAGCCGCGGACGTCGCGTGATCGCGTCGTCCGAGCCGGAGCCTGCATCGCTGCTGCGCCGGCAGTTCGCCGATGGGTTCGACCACCAGGACAGCTTCACGCTCGAGGTGCCGCGCGCCGAGTCGGGCGCCGGCTCGGCGTCCGTGCTGCTGGAGCGGCTGCTGGACGGCTTCGTCCAGAACTCGCCGCGCGGCGTGGCGCGGCTGATGCGCCTGCGCAATGCGCTGGTGCGTCCGCTGCGGCTGCGCACCTCTCCACTGGGCTGCCCGGTGTCCTCGCTGCTGGGCGATGCGCCGCTGCGTTTCGCCGGCCGCTTCCCGGTGCTGGATCTGTCGGTGGATGCACAGGACCGCTACGCCCAGGTCGTGCTGGGCGCCGACGACCGCCACCTGCGTTTCCGCACCTGCGTGGCCGTGGAGTGTCTGCCGGGCGGCACCGTGCGTTTCTCGATGGCGACCCGGGTGCACACACTCAACGCGTTCGGCGCCTTCTACTGGTGGGCGATCGACCGCACCCATCGCAGCTACATCGCGCCGACCATGCTGCGGATGGCGGTGGCGGATGTGGTGGGGTGCGCCGAAACGCCGAGATCGATGCCGGACAAGCAGCAGACACACGCGACAGTATGAGGTCGTAGAAGCATCACTGATGCCCAGTGATCAAGTGGCCTCATCCGTGATGTCCGGCAGCGGGGCCGTTGAAGCGGGAGCGCAGGCAGCGGGGACTCGGTGCGCTAGACGAGTCTAGAGGTTTCGGAAATGTCGGAGGGAGTCATGAGAACGTTCGTCGCGGTGGTCATGGCGACCCTCGCTGCGACCTGCATCCAGCCGGCCGTCTTCGTGCTGAGGATGCTGCCCGACTTCCTCGCCGCCGGTGATCTGCCCACGCTGTTCAAGGGGGTGCTGGACGCGGCCCCTTATATATTGATCGTGGCGGGCGTGGTGGTGGCGTTCCCCGGCACGCTGGTGTTCCTCGCGCTCCGACGCTTCGGCCGCGACACGCGCCGCTGGCTGGCGCTCTCGGGATTTGCGCTCGCGGCCGTACCGGTGGCATTGATCGGCTGGCCCCTGTACCCATCCGACCCCGGCTCCTCATATTCATCGAGCGGCAACTGGCATGGCCGACCCGTCCAATTCGTCGTGGACAGCGTCCCGACCCTGTATGGATGGCTCGTCTATGCCGAAAACATCCTGTTTTTCGGGCTGCATGGGCTCATCGGCGCTCTGGTGTACCGGGCCGTGTGGCGTGCGACGAAGGGCGTGGGCCGACAGCTCGAACCTGCCGAAGCCGCAGCCGCCGGTGTGGTTCCCGAGGCCACGGTCTACTACAACAGCGCATGCCCGGTATGCAGAAGCGGCGTCGACGCGCAGAAAGGCCTGATGCCGGGCTGCGATGTGCGCTGGGTGGACATCCATGCCGAGCCGGAAGCGGTACATGCCCTCGGCCTGAGCGTCGAGGATGTGCGTGAGCGGCTGGTGGTGCGCGAAGCCGACGGCCGCCTGCACGTGGGGTCGGATGCGTTCGGTGCGCTGTGGGCGAAAACGCCCGGCCTCCGTTGGCTCGGGCGCGCACTCACACGCGGAAGGCTGCGGCGCGTCGCGCAGCGCGCGTACGACGCATTCGCGCGCAGGCTCTACTTCTGGAACCGTGCGCGCGGGCGCTGGTAGGCGCGCACGATGCGGCTCCGCGTGGCCTCCCGCTCAGCTCTCCCAGGCCGGCAGCTTCTTCTTCACCATCACGTTCTTCAGGCCCACGTACTTGGGAATGCCGTCGCGGCCGTAGGGCGGCGGGGCTTCGCCGCGGATCAGCGGCTCCAGGTAGCGGCGGGCGGCCGGGGTGATGCCGTAGCCATCCTTGCGCAGGAAGTTGGCCGGCATCTTCTTCTCGTGGTTCGCTACCTTGTCCAGCGGCGCGGCCTCGATCCGCCAGCGGTAGGGCGCATCGGACAGACGCTTGATCACCGGCATCGTCGAGTTCATGCCCTTGAGCGCGAACTGCACCGCGGCCTTGCCGGCGGCCATCGCCTGCTCCAGATCGGTCTTCGAGGCCAGGTGCCGGGCCGAGCGCTGCAGGTAGTCGGGCAGGGTCCAGTGCACCTTGAAGCCCAGCTCGTCCTTCACCCGGCCGGCCAGGTAGGAGGCCACGCCGCCGAGCTGGGTGTGGCCGAAGGAGTCCTTGCCACCGCCGGCATCGGCCACGAAGCGGCCGTCCGCGGTCTGGATGCCCTCGCTGGCGACCACCACGCAATAGCCCACGCGCTCCACCACCTTCTTCACGTTGGCCAGGAAGTCGGCCTCGTCGTAGGCGCGCTCGGGGAACAGGATCAGATGCGGCGCCTGGTCCGGGCCTTCGCCGGCCAGGCCCGCGGCGGCGGCCAGCCAGCCGGCATGGCGGCCCATGGCCTCGTAGACGAACACCTTGGTCGAGGTCTCGGCCATCGCCGCCACGTCCAGCGCGGCCTCGCGCACCGACACCGCGGTGTACTTGGCGGCCGAGCCGAAGCCCGGGCAGCAGTCGGTCACGGCCAGGTCGTTGTCGACGGTCTTGGGCACGCCGATGCAGGTCAGCGGGTAGTCGAATTCCTTGGCTAGCTTCGACACCTTGAGCGCGGTGTCGGCCGAGTCGTTGCCGCCGTTGTAGAGGAAGTAGCGCACGTTGTGCGCCTTGAACACCTCCAGCAGGCGCTCGTACTTGGCGCGGTCCTGCTCCAGCGACTTCAGCTTGACCCGGCACGAGCCGAAGGCCCCGCCCGGGGTGTGGGCCAGGCCGCGGATGGTGGCGGTGGATTCCTTGCTGGTGTCGATCAGCTCCTCGCGCAGGGCGCCGAGGATGCCGTTGCGGGCCGCCAGCACCTTGACCTTGCGGGCGCGGGCCTCGCTGATGACCGCCGAGGCGGAGGCATTGATGACGGCGGTGACGCCGCCCGACTGGGCGTAGAGCAGGGTTCCGGTGGCCATGGGCGCGATTCTGGGGTCCTGGAGGGCGAGGGAAGGGTGGATGTGGGGCGAACGGCTTGGGAGCGGGCCCGGATCGGGTAAGCTGAGAGCTTCGCCGGCTGCGAGAGTGTACCGCCCCGGCCCTGAATTCTTTAAACCTTCCACGGAGTTAGCGATGCGACTGGTTCTTCTCGGTGCCCCAGGATCGGGCAAGGGCACACAGGCGGCACGGCTCAAGGAGCACCTGCGGGTGCCGCATATCTCGACCGGCGATCTGCTCCGCGCCGAGGTGGCCGCCGGCAGCCCGCTGGGCCTGCAGGCGAAGGAAGTGATGGCCCGTGGCGACCTGGTCTCCGACGAGATCCTGCTGGGCATGCTCGAAGACCGCCTCTCGCGCCCCGACGTGGCCGACGGCTTCATCCTCGACGGCTACCCGCGCAATCTGGCGCAGGCCGACGCGCTGGGCCATCTGCTCGCCCGTCTGCAGCAGCCCTTCGACCATGCGCTGCAGCTCGAGGTCGATACCGAGCGTCTGGTCGAACGTCTGGCCGGCCGCGCCCAGGCCGAAGGCCGCGCCGACGACAACCCCGAATCCGTCCGCAACCGCCTCAAGGTCTACACCGACCTCACCGCCCCGGTGATCGACTACTACCGCCAGCGCGGCATGCTCAAGGTCGTCCACGGCGAGGGCTCGATGGACGAGGTGTTCACCCGGATCGTCGAGGCGATTTCGGTGGGGACCGAGGTGGGCTGAATCGCGTGCCGGACCGTCGCGAGCCCGGGCACGAGCCTCATCAGGACGCCGTCGGTCCCGGTTTCGAGCACGACGGCATGCCGGGCCGTGCGTCTCCCGGCGAATTCCAAGGCGAATTCGAAGGGGAATTCGAGATCCACCTCACCGTCGAAGCGCGCGACCCAGCCGCGTTCGACGCTCTGTCGTGCCATGCGGATGTGCATGGCATGACATTCGTGCAGATCGTCCTTCCCCGCGGGGCTGTGCCTTCGCAGCCCATGCTCAGCTGGCGGGCCCGAGGCAGGTTGAGCGAACAGCGGCGCTCCGCCGCGCTGGCTGCTGAGCGGCTGCGAGCTGCCGGCATTCGTGTGATGCGCACCAAGATCGAAGCGGCGCCATCCAATCGCGACGTGCCGCAGTCCGGCGCCTGCGCGCAGGAGGAACATTACTTCGAGTGCCACCTGAAACTGCTGCTCGACGAGCGCGTGGACATCGCTTCGGTCGCCGAACTGGCGCTTGCTCACGGCGCGCATCTCTCGCGCAACGCGCGTCGCATGCGCGACGACCGCCGGCAGGAGCGTTTCGCCACGCTGCGACGCCGATCGGGTGGCGCGGACGCGATCACGCAGGATGCAGCCGCCCTCGCGACCGCGCTTGCCGGCTCGCCGCTGTGCCAGGTCGTCTCCACCGAGATCGAATACGTCGTGTACGACAGCGCGCCCGCTGTCGATGACGGCTGGTTGCCGGGAGGCGTGCGATGACCACCTGGCTGCGCAGATGGTGGTCGCGCCTGTTCAGAGGGGAGGAGGACGCGCGCGGTAAGCAAAATGCGGCGGCTGCGTCCGTTGCGCAACCGCACTTGCGTGAACGGGAGCAGGCGGGCGTCCGCATGGAGATGGCGGCAGGCGTTGCTCTGCCGCTGACATCTGCCGCAGCCGCAGCCTCTCCCGAATACCCCCGCGGTTTCACGCTGTCGCCCACGGGCGGGCGTTCCATCTTCGATCCTGCGCTGAAATCCCACCCGAATGCCTTCAGGGAGGGAGACCCGCCCTTTGCCTCGGACGCGGATCGACTGCGATGGGAAACGGCCCGCCTTGCGCTGGTGGATCACATGATCCGGGTCGTCTCCGGGTCGGAGTGGAATGACCGGCTCATGTTGCGCGGCAGCACGCTGTTGAAACAGTGGCTCGGCGCCGACGCCCGCATGCCGAAGGACATCGACTGGGTGGTGCTGGCGCAGGACTGGACGGCGGACGGGGATGAAGCCGACGCCATGCTCGAGGACATCGTACGCCGCTTCACGGCGGCAGGCCGCGTCGGCGATGTCGCGCTGGACCCGTCGCAGGTGGTGCGCGATCCGATCTGGACCTACGAGCGGGCGGACGGCGTGCGGCTGACCTTCGCCGGGCACATCGACCGATTGCCGCCGGTCAAGTTGCAGTGCGATTTCGTGTTCGGTGAAGTCCTGTGGCAAGCGCCTGTTGTGGCCATGTTGTCGACCGCTTCGGGTGTGGATGTCCGCGTGCTGACCGCGTCGCCCGAACTCTCGCTGGCCTGGAAGCTGATGTGGCTGCTGACCGATCTCTATCCGCAGGGCAAGGACCTCTACGACGCCGTGCTGCTGGCGGAGCGACATGCGCTGCCGCCGGATCTGATCCACCGCGTGGTCAGTGCGGTATTGGCGGATGGCGGGGCATGGTGGGCAAGCCTCACGCCCGCCCCGAGGGTCGAGGAGCTGTTTTCTTCGCAGCTGGGCAGGGTCGCATGGGCGGATTTCGTTTCCGAATACCCCGGCGTGGGCGAGCAGCCTGCGGCATGGGTCGAGCGCCTGCAGCGTGCGTTGCCGTCACTGTGGGATGCCCGGACATGGCAGGGGTGACGGCACTCGATTTCACGGACCTGTCTGAGAGCCTGTTTGATATCTCCGCATGCACCGCGCTGAGCCTGTGGGCGTCCGCGTCCGGCTGCCCTGCTGCGCCCGGGCCGAATCTCGGAACCCCGCCTCACCGCGACCTCGACAGCAAGACGCCCCGGCATGCCGGGGCGTCTTCGTTCACGACTGTATGGAGGGATGGCCCTGCCGATCAGGGCGCCGTCGACAGCGTCAGTCCGTAGCTCTGCAGCAGCGGGTTGAGCGGCTGGAAGTAGCTGGTGGCGAGTTGGGCCTGTTTGCCCTTGCAGCTGTAGTTGCCGCCGGACAGCACGCCCTGGCCCTGGCCGTCGTTGGTGATGAACGAGCCGCCGGAGTCGCCGCCCTCGGCGCAGACCTTCACCTGGGTCATGCCGTTGACGGTGCCGTCGGCGCCGTAGCTCACCGAGACGTTCTTGGCTTCGATGGTGCCGCACTTCCAGCCGGTGGTGCGGCCGGAGCGGCAGACTGCGGCGCCGATCGGCGCCTCCTGGCTGCCGCGCACGGCGACATCGCCGCCGCTGCTGCTCACGTACGGCCGCATGGTGTGGCTGTTGTCCACCTGCACCCAGGCGCGGTCGGCGTTGGGGAAGTTGGAGGCCTGGAAGGTGCCGATCCGGCTCAGCGCGCGGCGTGCCAGCACGCTCGCGACATCGCCGGCGTCGCCGCAGTGGCCGGCGGTCGCGAAGCCCTGGGCGCCGTTCCGGGTGACCGAGAAGCCGACGGAACAGTAGTAGGTGCCGGTGCTGGTCGTGGACAGATACTCGCTGCCGCCCTGCAGGGTGGCGAGCGGGCGCGGCGCATCGCCGACCGTGCGGAAGCGCACGGTGTCGGTGTCGGCGCCGCTGAGCGCGATGAAGTCGATCGCCTTCAGCACCGCGCCGGGCGCCACGTCCACGGTGACGCTGTTGCTGCGCACGTCGACGAACCAGCCGTACACACCCTCGGGCGCGCGCCCGCCGCGCCGTGCGACCACGCCGTCGAGGCTGGACTTCGCGGCGTCGAGGGTCAGGGCGCTGTGGCGCACATTGCGCACGTCCACGCCCGCGGGGGCGCGCTGGGCAGCGATGCTGGTGCTCGCCACGACCACGCGATACTCGCCGTCGGCGCCGCGCTCGATCCAGCTGCCGGCGAAATGGCGGCCCTGTGACTGTTCCAGCGCCTGTGTCTGCTGCACGGCCAGACGTTCGGCCTTCAGGTACTGGCCCAGCTGCTGCTCGGAGAGGCCGAGGTCGCGCTGCATCGCCGCCTTCAGTGCCGGGTGGGCGTCGCCTGCCATGGCGGATCCTGCGGCGGTGGCGAGGGCCAGCGCGAGCGCGGCAGCGGTGAGACGTGCAGGGTGTTCGGTCTTTCGCATGCGGATTGCTCCTGTCGATGATGGGTGATGCGGCGCGCCGGCTGCGCTGCGGACGACATGGGAACCGGGGCAGGGCCGCCCGCTGCTGAGGCGGGCTGCGGCGGCCGTGGCCCGACCGTAGCACGGTTTCGCCGCGCAGCGGCGCCGGCGGTCGGGCGCTCCTGCTGCGTCTTCCGGCGCGGATTCCGCGGATGAAATCAGCGACAATCCGGGGTCTGCGATGTCGGTGTTCGAGGCCCAATCCGCCCCTCGCCTCATCGCTCTCTCCTGCGAGCTGGGGAGAGGGCGTTTCGGTGCCGGGTGGGCGCTGGCTCGGCGCAGTCGACATGCTGTCGGCGACCCACATCGCCGTGAGAGAGGAGCGTGCTTCAGCGCGATGCGCCCCCTCACCCCATCCCTCTCCCCCGCGGGCGGGGGAGAGGGGGAGTCGGTGCCAGGCGGGAGTCGCTTCGATCATCCATTCCGAAGTCCTGCGAGAGTGATTCGATCTTGAAACTACATATTCTGGGGATCTGCGGCACGTTCATGGGCGGCGTGGCCGCGCTCGCGCGCGAGCTGGGGCACGCAGTCGAGGGCAGCGACCAGTCGGTCTACCCGCCGATGTCCACCCAGCTGGAGTCGCTCGGCATCGCGCTGCGCCAGGGCTACACCGCGGACAACATCTCGCCGGACTGCGACGAGATCGTGATCGGCAATGCGCTTTCGCGCGGCAATGCGGCGGTGGAACACGTGCTGGACCGCGGCCTGCGCTACACCTCCGGCGCGGAGTGGCTGCGCGAGCGCGTGCTGCCCGGGCGCGACACCCTCGCGGTGGCCGGCACCCATGGCAAGACCACCACCACCACCATCCTGAGTTTCCTGCTGGACCGCGCCGGGCGCGCGCCGGGCTTCCTGATCGGCGGCGTGGCCGAGGATTTCGGGGTCTCGGCGCGGGTGGGCAGCGGCCGGGAGTTCGTGGTCGAAGCCGACGAATACGACACCGCGTTCTTCGACAAGCGCAGCAAGTTCGTCCACTACCGGCCGCTGGTGGCGATCCTCAACAATCTCGAATTCGACCACGCCGACATCTTCCCCGATGTGGCCGCCATCCAGCGCCAGTTCCACCACCTGGTGCGCACCGTGCCCGGGCGCGGGCGGCTGATCGTCAACGGCGAGGACGCGCGGCTGGCCGAGGTGCTGGCGATGGGCTGCTGGACGCCGGTCGAGCGCTTCGGTCTGCTGCGCGACGAGATGGCCGACGACGCCTTCGACTGGGGCGCGCGTCTGCTGCGCGCCGACGGCACCGAATTCTCGGTGTACCAGGCGGGGCGTGAGGTCGCGCGCGTGTCCTGGGCGCTGGTCGGCGACCACAACGTCATGAACGCGCTGGCCGCTCTCGCGGCCAGCCATGCGGTGGGCGTGATGCCCGCCGATGTGGCGCCGGCGCTGACGCAGTTCCGCAGCGTGAAGCGGCGGCTCGAAGTGCTCGGCACCGCTGCCGAGGTCACCGTCTACGACGATTTCGCCCATCACCCCACCGCCATCGCCACGACGCTGGCCGGCTTGCGCGCCAGAGTGGGGCAGGCGCGGATCGTGGTGGCGATGGAGCCGCGCAGCAACTCCATGCGCCTGGGTGCGCATGCCGATGCGCTGGCGCCCTCGCTGGATGTGGCCGATGCGGTGGTCTTTCTGCACCGGCCGGAACTGTCCTGGGATGCGGCCAAGGTCATGGGCGCGGTGCGTGGCGAGGCGCAGACCGCGCCGGACGCTGATGCGCTGATCGCCCGCCTGCGCGCGCTGGTGCGTCCGGGCGACCACGTGGTGTTCATGTCCAACGGCGGCTTCGACGGTGCGCCGCGGCGCTTCCTCGCCGCGCTGGCGGGCTGATCCCGTACCCTCGGCGATGCGCGCGCGGGCCGGCTCCGGCACAATGCGTCCTTTCGTTCCTTCCCGCCCACATCGTCTCCACATCGCCACCGGATGCCCGGCCGCATGATCCATCTGCACCAGCTCGATCCCATCGCCGTCCAGCTTGGCCCGCTCAAGGTGCACTGGTACGGGATCATGTACATGCTCGGCTTCGCCGCGGCCTGGTGGCTGGGGCGTCGTCGCGTGGCGGCCGGCCGGCTGCCTGGCGTGGATGCGCAGAGCTACGGCGATCTGCTGTTCTACGCGATGCTCGGCGTGATCCTCGGTGGCCGCATCGGCTATGTGCTGTTCTACGACCTGCAGGCCTATATCGCCGACCCCTCGCTGATCCTGAAGATCTGGCAGGGCGGGATGAGCTTCCACGGCGGTCTGCTCGGCGTGCTCGCGGCCGTGGCCTGGTGGTGCCGCCGCCAGAACACGCACTTCTTCGATGCGGTGGATTTCGTCGCGCCGCTGGTGCCGCTGGGCCTGGGCCTCGGCCGTCTGGGCAACTACATCAACGGCGAGCTGTGGGGCAAATACACCGAAGCCGGCTGGGGCGTGGTCTTCCCGATGGCCGAGCCCGAGCTGTCGCGTCTGGATGCCGCCAGCCTGCAGGCGATGCAGGCCGCGGGGCAGCTGGATGCGTTCGCGCGCCATCCCTCGCAGCTCTACCAGATGGTGCTGGAAGGCGTGGTGATGTTCGCCGTGCTGTGGTGGTTCTCGCGCACACCGCGCGGGCGCTACGCGGTGTCCGGCCTGTTCGCGCTGCTGTACGGCGTGTTCCGCTTCGCGGTGGAATTCGTGCGCGTGCCCGACGAGCAACTGCAGTATCTCGCCTTCGGCTGGGTGACCATGGGCCAGGTGCTGAGCCTGCCGCTGATCGCGCTCGGCCTGTTCCTGCTCTGGCGCTCGCGCACCGCGCCGGTGCTGCAGCCTGCGCCGGCCATGGAGGCCGATGCATCCGCCACGCCGCGTGCCGACGGGCGCGCAGGCGATCGCGACGACCGCGAAGGCTGAGTCCGCGCGTCGTCGTCCCGCCCATTCCGTCGAACCGATGCGCCAATACCTCGATCTGCTCCGCCACGTCCTCGACCACGGCACCGTCAAGGACGACCGCACCGGCACCGGCACGCGCAGCGTGTTCGGCTGGCAGATGCGTTATGACTTGTCGGAAGGCTTCCCGCTGGTCACTACCAAGAAGCTTCACCTGCGCTCGATCGTCCACGAGCTGCTGTGGTTCCTGCAGGGCGAGACCAACACCGCCTATCTTCGCGAGCACAAGGTCTCGATCTGGGACGAATGGGCCGATGCGGCTGGCGAACTCGGCCCGGTCTACGGCAAGCAGTGGCGGCGCTGGGCCGGTGCCGACGGCATCGAGATCGACCAGATTCGTTGGGTCGTCGATGAAATCAAGCGCAATCCCGACTCGCGCCGGCTGATCGTGAGTGCCTGGAACGTAGCCGAGCTGCCGCAGATGGCGCTGATGCCCTGCCACACCCTGTTCCAGTTCTACGTGGCCCCTTCGACAGGCTCAGGGCGGGCGGGCCGCCTCAGCTGCCAGCTCTACCAGCGCAGCGGCGACATCTTCCTCGGCGTGCCGTTCAACATCGCCAGCTACGCGCTGCTCACCCACATGGTCGCGCAGGTCTGCGACCTGGAGGTCGGCGATTTCGTGCACACCCTCGGCGATGCGCACCTGTACAGCAACCACATCGACCAGGCGCGCGAACAGCTCTCCCGCACACCGCGCTCGCTGCCGCAGCTGCGGCTGAACCCGGAAGTGAAGGACATCTTCGGCTTCGTCTACGACGATATCGCCATCGAAGGCTACGACCCGCATCCGGCGATCAAGGCGCCGGTGGCGGTGTGAGCGGGCGCGTGGTGATCGCGATCCGCGCCTGCCTGCTTGCGTGCGTGGCGCTGACGGTCGGCTGCGGGCGCGGACCCGTCGGCGCCGCAGGAGCCGGCGCAGCGTCCGCCACCGAAGGCACCGAAGTCGCGGCCTCGCATCACATGCGCGTGCCCCCTCCGCTGCCACCCGCAACGCCGCCGACACCCTTCCATCCGGCCTGCACCGATGCCTGGCTGTGGCTGGTCCGCGACCCACCCGAGGAACGCGGCGAGGCCGACCCCGCGCAGGCCGTGCACAGTCTCTACATCACGCATCGCGCACTCGGCGCCGCCGGCGTTCCCCGCGGATACCACATATCCCGCTACCGTCCGTGGATCTCCGCCCGACTTGCCCGTGACTTCGCATTCCAAGCCCTCGAGCGCGACGCCTTCATCGCCGCGCATCCGGACGCGAAGCCGCCGCACATCGAAGGTGACATGTTCGTGGGCGTGCAAGAGGGCTACATCGGGTACCGTCTGGGCGCGCGTGCGCCGCTCGCCGAAGGGCGTGTCGCATTCGAGCTGCAGGTGAACCATCGCGACGATCAGGGCTCTGCACAATCGACCGGCCGTGCGATCGCGGTGCGCGAGTCGGGACGCTGGGTCGTCGACGAGATCGCATTCGGCGACGATCACGCGTTCGCGCAACGCGGACACCCCGGTGTCCTGCCTGGCAAGGCCCGGCCTGCCGGCACCGGTGAGCGTGCCCTGACGAGCGCATCGCGATGAGGCCGCCCGTCGCCAGTCCTGGCTCCGAGCTGCGTGCAGGCACCGCGTCAGCACGTGTCTTCGCTTGCAGCGCAATCGAGGATGTCACTTGTCACCTGTCGCCTGTCGCCTGTCGCCTGTCGCCTGTCGCCTGTCGGCGGCACCGCCGGCCATCCATCACCCAACACCCACCACTCAACACTCAACACCACCGCGATCCACCACCCATCCACACTGCCATTTCCAGGGGGAGAAATGAAGTCGTTGTCTGTATCCGCATCCGCTTCCGCATTCGGCACCCGCATCCGCAACATGTCCCGCAATGCCGCCCGATGGACACCGATGCTGGCCCTGCTGTTCTGCACCGCGCAAATCCAGGCCGCCACGTTTGAAGTCGTCGGCGCGAAGCTCGATCTGCCGTTCGAGTACACCTTGCAGCAGCGCTCGAAGTCCTACGAGCGCGAATACGGGCTGACCCTCTTCGAATCGGTGGAGATGCGCATCACCTCCGGCCCGCATGCAGGCCAGGAACTTCGCGTGGCGGTCTACGCGCGCAGCAGCGACCGGCTGGATTCGGCGGTGATGCAGCAGGTCGTGCGCAGCTACGCCGAAGAGCAGATCTCCAAGCCCGGCGTGCGCATGGTCGAACCGATGAAGCTCGACGGTTTCGATTTCTACTTCATGGACCTTCCGGTCGACGGCAAGGACTTCAACCAGGCCATGCGCGTGGACGGCGTGATCAACGGCACGATCTACCGGCTGGCGTTTTTCGCCAAGTCGGCCGCGCCGTTGGATGCCGACCTCAATCGCGCGCTGCGCGCGACCAGGCTTGACTACCCGTCGCTGCTGAAACTCACGCCCAACTTCAGCCTGGAGCAGACTGCAGCGGTGGACCGCACCAAGCTGCTGACTCCGGCCGGCACGGTCACCCTGCCCGACGGGCTGAACGCGGTGCTGATCAATTCGCTCGTCGTCGAGGATGGCGAGGGCAAGCTGGTGCTGCGCAAGCGCGGATACTCCCTGCGCAAGATCGGCTTCTGGACCGAGCAGCGGATGTACTTCACGGCGACCTGCGGCACCGAGGCGAATCTCGATGCCGACCGCTTCGTGCGCATGGTCACCGCGGAGTCGAGCCCGGACGGGAGCGACGCAGAGGGCGCCACGGTCGGCGCCGAGCGCAGGGAAACCCAGTTCCTGCTGGTCGGCAAGCCGGCTGATGCCACGGTGGCCGGCATGCCTGGACGCTTCTCCACCGGCAAGTGGACATCGGACGGCAAGGTGCCGACGAGTGCCTGGGTGCGTCGCTGGGCCACGGCGCGGGAAGGCGTCACCTATCAGTACCAGCTGGCGCGGTTCAGCGGCCCGGTGAAGGTGGAGCAGGAGATCGCCAAGCAAGTGGCGGCGGCCTCGGGCACCTGTCGGGTCGATCTGCCGTTCGGCGCCAGCGCGACGTCGCAGCCGGCCAAGCCGCCGGTCGCGCCGCCCGCCGCTGCGCCTGCTGCGGCCACCCCCTGAGCGCGGGCCGAGCCGGATTCCCGATGCCATGACCACCGCCTCGGACAGCGAACCGATGCCGGCCCTCGTGCTGATCGCCGCGATGGATCGCCATCGCGCGATCGGCCGCGGCAATGCCTTGCCCTGGCATCTGCCGGACGACCTCAAGCGCTTCAAGGCGCTGACCCTCGGCAAGCCCATCCTGATGGGCCGCAAGACCGCCGAGTCGCTGGGGCGCGCGCTGCCGAAGCGGCGCAATCTGGTGCTGACCCGCAGCGGTGCCGTGCCGTTCGACGGCATGGAGGCCGTGGCCTCGCTCGACGAGGCGCTCGCCCTTGCGCGCGAAGACGGCGCGGCCGAGCTGTGCGTGATCGGCGGCGGCGAGATCTATGCGCTGGCGCTGCCGCGGGCCGTGCGGATGCATCTGACTCTGGTCGATACGGCGGTGGAGGATGCGGATGCGTTCTTTCCGGAGTTCGATCACGCCGAATGGCGGCTCATTGAACGGACATCGCGAGCCGCCGACGAACGGCATGCCTTCGCGCTGGAATATGCGGATTATCTGCGGGCTTGACTGCGGGCTTGACTGAGATACCCACCCCGGCTCACAAACGATCAAGGCCTTCTCATGACAATGCTCAGCCTATTCGCCGCGAGTCTCTTGACCGTCGCATTGGCGCAGTCGGTGCCGGATTCTGCCGATCTGCAGCGCAAGCAGGGTGCGCCGGCGCAGGCCGAGGATGACGTGACCGCACCTGCTCGTATGGTCGACGTGCCTCCGCCTCCGCCGCCAGCGCCGTCATCGTCATCTCAGCCGGATGAGAGCTCTCCGGCTGCGGCGCAGTCGACAAGGCCCAAGGTCTGTTCGCAGCCCTCCTGGGAAAAACTGGAGTCGGCGGTCAAGAACTCGCCGCTGAATGGTGTGGTCTCGCTCAAGGTCTGGTTGGAGTTCGATGCGAAAGGCAAGGTGAATGTCGCGCGACTCAAGTCGAGTTCCGGCGACGCGGCACTGGATGCCGCCGTGATCGACTGGGCCCTGCAGATCGGCATATGTCCCGGTACGCCGGGCGCTGGCTACATTCCCTTCGTGTTCGAGATCACGGGAAGCCCGCCCCCGCGCAAGTGAGCAGATTCGACCGCCCGGTCGGCCGTGATGCGCGTGTGCGAGCGACATGATCGGCCAGGCAGCGGCGGCAACGGTGCTCGAATCTCAGCGTGCGCTGGATTGGCCTGCAGGCGCTGGCTGCCGATAGTGCCCGGTCATCCGGTAGTCGAACAGGATGTTCTCCTCCTGCGTCCCGCGCCCGATGTTGTGCAGGATCAGCGGCGTGCCGCCCAAGCTGCGGCGGTCGCTGACGATGCCGATGTGCGGCAGGTTGCCGGGCAGCATCCAGGTCACCAGGTCGCCGGGAAGGTAGTCCGAGGCGCGTTGGTCCACCGCACGCTGCGGCACCGGCAGCGACCAGCCCTGGCGTTCGAACCAGACTTGCAGGTTGGGCACGCGGCGGTGGTCGATGTTGCGGTCGGGCGCGCGCAGGCCCCAGAGTTTCGGATAGAGCGCGAAATGCGCGCGCATGTCCTCGTGCACCGCTTTCTGCAGATCGAGCCCCTCCGTGCGCAGCGCACGGATCACTACGTCGGTGCACACGCCGCGGCCCTCGGGCACGTCGCCGCCGGGATAGGGCAGACGGACGTAGGCGGGGTCGTAGCGCAGGGTGACGCCGATCTGCGCGCGCGCCGCTGCGACGCGCGCGGGCACCTGCGGCGCTGAAGTCGAGGCCGGATCGGCGGACGATGCGTCGCGGCGTGCGGAAGACGCCTGCGTGACGACCGGCGCGCGCGGATCCTCAGGCGTGCGCGTGCCCGCGGGTGCCGACGCAGAGGCGTCCGCGCCCGCACGCGGACCTGCGCCCCCGCGCGTGGCGTGCACGGCCAGCGCTGCTGCCAGCACCGCAAGCATCGCCAGCGGGCGCAGCGGCAGTCGCATCAGTCGTCTCCGCCCTCGCCGGGCGCGACCTGGCGCCCCGTCACCTGCACGACGCACAGGTCCTCGCTGTCCAGACGCAGCGCGGTGAGCCTGCCGCCCCACACCGCGCCGGTGTCGATGGCGTGCACGCCGTGGCCGATGAACAGACCAAGCGTGGACCAGTGGCCGCAGACCATCTTCAGGTCGCGCTGCGCGCGGCCGGGCACCTCGTACCACGGGTACAGCCCGGCTGCCTGCGTGCCCGGCGCGCCCTTGGCGTCGAAGGCGATGCGCCCGCGCGGCGAGCAATAGCGCATGCGGGTGAAGATGTTGATGATCGCGCGCTCGCGCTCCACCCCGCGCAGCGCGGGCGTCCACGCCGGGTAATCGCCGTACATGTTCTTCAGCAGCTTGCGGAAGCCGTCGCCGTGCAGGCGTTTTTCGACCTCGCGGGCGTGCCGCTCGGCCATCTCCAGCGTCCATTTCGGTGCGAGGCCAGCATGGAACATCGCCCAGCCCAGGTCGCGGTCGACGTGCATCAGCGGCCGCATGCGCAGCCAGTCGAGCAGGATGCGCGCATCGTCGGCGAACAGCACGCGCTGCAGGTCCGGATTCACCTTGCGCTGGTTCTCCGGCGTGCGTTCGCCGATCGCCAGCAGCGAGAGGTCGTGATTGCCCAGCACCACCACGCACTGCTCGCGCAGCGAATGCACCAGACGCAGGGTTTCCAGCGACTCGCCGCCGCGGTTGACCAGATCGCCGCAGAACCACAGCCTGTCCTGCGCCGGGTCGAAGCGGATCTTCTCCAGCAGCCGCTGCGTGGCGTCGTGACAGCCCTGCAGATCGCCGATCGCCCAGACCGCCATCAGTGCAGCATCCGCGGCAGGCTGAGCAGGAATTCGGGGATCGGCGCGAGGAATTCGGTGCCGTCGTCGGCGCGCATGGTGTAGCTGCCTTCCATCGTGCCGTAGGGCGTGTGGAAGTAGGCGCTGGAGGTGTATTCGAAGCGCTCGCCCGGGTGCAGGTGTGGCTGCTCGCCGACCACGCCGTCGCCGGCCACTTCGCGGCGCACGCCGGATGCGTCGACCAGCAGCCAGCGCCGCGAGATCAGCCGCGCGGCGATGCGCCCGATGTTGCGGATGCCGATGGTGTAGGCGAAGTAATAGATGTCCTCCTCGGGCTTCGATTCCTCGGGGAGGTAACGGGTGGCGACGTCGATCTCGATCGCGTAGGGGGACTGCGGTTCCATCGCGACAGTGTAAGCGCGGGGCGCGCGCCGGGCGACTGCGGCGCGCCGCAGGGCAGGGCGGCGTCCGCGCGCTCAGCCCTGCGAGCGCGCGGCGGCCACGGTGTTGGCCAGACGCACGAAATCCGCCACCGACAGGCGTTCCGCGCGCTGCTGCGGGTCGATCCCGGCAGCGGCGATCTGATGTTCGTCGCACTGCGCGGACAGTGCGTTGCGCAGGGTCTTGCGCCGCTGGCCGAACGCGTCGCGCACCACCGCGGCGAAGATGCGGGCATCGTCGATGCCGATCTCCTGCGGCGCGCGCGGCACCAGCCGGACCACGGCGGAGTCCACTTTCGGCGGCGGCCGGAACGCGCCCGGCGGCACCTTGAATAGCGCGCTCACCCGGCAGTAGGCCTGCAGCATCACGCTCAGCCGGCCATAGACCTTGCCGCCGGGCTCGGCGGCCATGCGGTCGACCACTTCCTTCTGCAGCATGAAGTGCATGTCGCGCACCGCCGCGGCATGGTCCAGCGCGTGGAACAGGATCGGCGAGGACAGGTTGTAGGGCAGGTTGCCGACCAGGCGGATGCGGCCGTCGTCCTTGCCGTCCTGATCCGGGACGGCGCCTCGATCTGCTGCCAGCTCCGCGGCGAGCGCCGACAGGTCGACGGCGAGCACGTCGGAATGGATCAGGCGCAGCGCGCCGTGGGCCGGCGCCTGTGCGGTCAGCGGCGCCAGCAGGTCGCGGTCGAACTCGATGGCGGTCAGCGCGCCGTGCCGCTGCAGCAGCGGGAAGGTCAGCGCGCCCTGTCCGGGGCCGATCTCGACGATGCGGTCGCCGGGCTGCGGGGCAATGGCCAGCAGCAGCTTGTCGATGACCCCGCGCTCGTGCAGGAAGTGCTGGCCCAGCGATTTCTTGGCCGGGCGTTCGAAGGTGTCGGTCATGGTCGGCTCTCGCGGGTCCGGTTCACAGCAGCCGCGTGCCCAGCGGCACATCGCGGTCGGGCACGCACAGCGCGACCGCGCCGTCGGCGTCGTGGAAGCCGGTGACCAGGCACTCGGACATCAGCGGGCCGATCTGCTTTTTCGGGAAATTCACCACCGCCACCACCAGCCGGCCGACGAGGGCCTCCGGGGTGTAGTGCACGGTGATCTGCGCGCTGGACTTGCGTACGCCGAGTTCCGGGCCGAAGTCGACATGCAGGATGTAGGCCGGCCGCCGCGCTTCGGGGAAGGGCTCGGCGCGCAGCACGCGGCCCACGCGCAGCTCCACCTTCATGAAATCGTCCCACGCGATCTGTGGAGCGGGCGCATCGCTCATGCCGTGCGCTCCCGGCGGCGCGCCGCCAGGCGTGCGCACAGGCGGATCGCGGCGAACAGGCTGGACGGGTCGGCCACGCCCTGGCCGGCCAGTTCCAGCGCGGTGCCGTGGTCCACGGCCACGCGCGGGTAGGGCATGCCCAGGGTGATGTTGACCGCCTGCTCGAAGCCGCTGTACTTGAGCACCGGCAGGCCCTGGTCGTGATACATCGCCAGCACCGCGTCGTAGTCGGGCAGCTTGCGCGGCAGGAAGGCCGTATCGGCCGGCAGCGGCCCGATCAGCGCCCAGCCCTCGCCGCGCAGGCGCTCCAGCAGCGGGATCATGATGTCGAGTTCCTCACGCCCCAGGTGACCGTCTTCGCCGGCATGCGGATTGAGCCCGAGCACTGCGATCCGCGGCTGGTCGATGCCGAAATCGCGCTGCAGCGCGCCGCGCAGGATGCGCAGCGTGCGTTCCAGGCCGTCGGCGGTGATCGCGTCGGGCACCGCGCGCAGCGGCAGGTGGGTGGTGGCGAGCGCGACCCGCAGGGTGTCGTTGGCGAGCATCATCACCACCTCGCAGCCGGCCTGCGCAGCCAGGAGCTCGGTGGTGCCGGTGTAGGGAATGCCGCCTGCGTTGATCGCGGCCTTGTGCACCGGGCCGGTCACGATGCCGTCGCAGTCGCCGCGCAGGCAGGCGGCGGCGGCGGTTTCCAGTGCGGCGACCGTGGTACGGGCATTCTTCGGCTCCGGGTGGCCGAAACGCGCCTCGACCCGGGGCGGGATTTCCACCAGCCCCAGACTGCCGGCGCGGACCGGCTCGCCGAGCGCCGCCTGGTTCGGCGACACCAGCTGCAGCGGCAGGCCGAGCGCATCGGCCGCACGCAGCAGGGTGGCGCGGTCGGCGAAGGCGATCAGGTCCGCACCCCAGTCCTGCTGGGCGGCACGCACTGCCAGTTCGGGGCCGATCCCGGCGGGCTCACCCGGCACCAGCGCCAATCGGGGCCTGTGCGACATGGAGGGAGCGGGCGAAGTGAAGGCGTGGAGACGCGATGGCTGTGTGGCGGGCGAGAGACGGCTCAGCCGCCGGCGCCGGCGCCTGCACCGGCATTGCCGATGCGGATGTCGATGTAGGCTTCGCCGCGCATCTCGCGCATGTAACGGTTCCACTCGTCTTCCAGCTTGCGCTGGCCGATGGCCTCGCGGACGCGGTTGCGGCGGTCTTCGTCGCCGGCCTGGACCTGACGACTGCCGACGCGCTGGACGATGTGCCAGCCGGCCTGGGTGCGGAAGGGCTCGGAGACCGCGCCGTCGGCCAGTGCAGCGACCTGGCCGCCGAAATCCGGACCGAAGTCGTCGCGGCCGAACCAGCCCAGGTCGCCGCCGTTGGCCTTGCTGCCGTCGTCCTCGGAGAACTCGCGCGCCAGGGCGGCGAAGTCGGCACCGCCCGCCGCGCGGGCGCGCAGGGTGTCGAGCCGGGCCTTGGCCGCGGTGTCCGTGGTCGATGCGCCTTCGCCGGTGCGGATCAGGATGTGGCGGGCCTGGTACTGGGTGGTGTTGCCCGCGCCCTCGGCCTGGCGGGTCTCGACCAGCTGGATCAGCTGGAAGCCGCTGGGGCCGCGGATCGGGCCGATCACCTGGCCTGCGCTCATGCCGCGGATCATCGGGCCGAAGCTGGCGGGGATCTGGTCGAGCGTGCGCCAGCCGAGGTCGCCGCCGTCCAACGCATTCGGGCTGTCGGAGTAGCGGGCGGCCGCGGCGGCGAAGGTCATCTCGCCGCGGTCCAGCAGGCCCTTGACGCCCTCGATCTTGCGCTCGCCGGTGGAGATCTGCTCGGCGGTGGCGCCTTCGGGCAGGCCCACGAGAATGTGCGCCAGACGATATTGCTGGCCACCGTCGCCCTGAGCGGCCAGTGCCGCGTCGACTTCGGCCTCGCTCACGCTGACCCGGCTCTGCGCGAAGCGCTGACGCAGGCGCTGGGTGAGGATCTCGTCGCGCAGGGAGCTGCGGAATTCGGAGTAGGAAATGCCCTCGGCCGCGAGCTGGCTGCGGAGCTGCTCCTCGGTGATGCGGTTCTGGCTGGCGATGCCGGACACCGCGGCGTCCACTTCCTCTTCGGCCACGCGCACGCCTGTGGCTTCGGCGCGGGCAGTGCGCAGCTTGACCAGGATCAGGCGCTCGAGCACCTGGCGCTGCAGCACGTCGTCCGGCGGCAGCTGCGCATTGCGCGCGCTGTACTGCGAACGGATGTTGGCGACCGCACGGTCCAGCTCGGTCTGCAGGATGATGTCCTCGTCGACCACCGCGGCGATGCGGTCCAGCGTCTGTGCGCAGGCCCAGGCCGTGGCGAACAGGCCGCCGGCGAGAACCAGGGTGGAGAGCGCGTTGCGGAGGCGGCGGAATGCGTTCGGAGCGAAGGCCGCCGGGCGGCGTGCACCGGCGGTGGTGCGGAGCGCGGAAGGTGAGGTCATGGAATCGAATCAGGCGGTGGGAGGTCGTTGCCGGGAGTGCCGGAGCGCACCTCCGCCGGCGGGACCAGCGACAGGTCGTCGCGGTAATAGCCGAGGATAGCACGCCGCAGCCGGCTCTCCGTGTTCGGCCCGGCCGAGCCTAGTCCCTTGAGTTCGATCTCCAGCTGAATGGCGTTGTTGAGCTCGCCGGTGCGGTTGCGCACGTAGCGGCGGCCGACCAGGCGCACGGCCAGGCAGCAGCTTTCCCACTGCACGCCGGCAATGCCTTCCAGCAGCTGGCGGTCCTGGATCGAGTAGTAGTACCGCCCGACCAGGCTCCAGCTGCGGTTGATCGGGTACAGGAACGAGAGATCGGCCTGTTCCAGCAGGTCGCGGCGGTAGCGGTAACGCAGGTTCAGGATGCCGCTGTCGCCGATCAGGTAGCGCGCGCGGATGCTGGCCAGATCGCGCCGGCCTTCCTTCGGGTTCCACTGGTACGAGCCGCCGATGGTCCAGCGGTCGGTGGGCGCATAGCTCATGTCCGCGACCCAGGCGGACTTGGCCTCGTCGATCGGCAGTTCCCCGGGGATGGTGACCCGCGACTCCTCGAAGTAGCGGATCTGGCCGAGGCTCGCCGACAGCCGCTCGAAGCCGTCGTTTTCGCGGATCAGGCGCGTGGACACGGCGAGGGTGAGCTGGTTGCCGTCCGCCTGGCGGTCGGAGCCGGCGTAGCGGTTGTCGCGGAACAGCTGGCCCCAGCTGAAGGTCAGCGGACGGGTGTCGAACAGCGGAATGTCGGACTGGTCGCGATACGGCGCATTGAAATAGAAGATGCGCGGTTCGAGCGTGTTGAGGTAGGCGGTGTCCTCGCTCCCCAGGCGCAGGTGACGGTCGAAGAACAGGCCGGCGTCGAGGGTCGCGATGGGCAGGCTGCGGGTGACGCTGCGGTCGCGATCCGGCAATGCGGGGTCGCGCTCCAGTGCGTAGGCCGTGTAGCGCCACGCCAGATTGGGTTTGAGGAACCAGCTCGCGCCTTCCAGGTCCAGGCCGATCGAGGGTTTCAGATCGAGCCGGGTGGCACCGGCGTATTCCGAGTGATCGAAGCGCACCGCTTCGCTCTGCAGCGAGGCGGTGAAGATGCGGCCCACCCGGTCCTGCCAGTCGAAGCGCGCGCGCGGGAGGCGATCGAAGGGCAGATCGGTCTCGCGCAGGGTGTAATCGGCCAGCTGCCAGTAATCGGCCGTGACCGAGGCGTTCCAGGTGCGTCCGCGGCCGTACAGGCCGATGTCGCTCAGCGCGAACGAGAGCGTGCCGGCGTTGAGCGTGCTGCTGTTGTCGTCGAGATAGCGCGGGTCGCTGATCCACAGCAGATTGGCGCGGGCCTGCCAGGAGGGCCCGAAGTTCTGCACGCCGACATAGCGGGCGAAGCCGCGGTCGTCGCGCCGCCGGTTCTCGCGCGGCACGCCTTCGAGGATCTCCTCGTCGCGCTCGCGATCGGTCAGGCGGTCCGAGGGCAGGTAGGCCAGATCCAGCTCGCCGCGGCCGGTGCGGGTGAGATAGCGGAACTCGCCGCCCAGCTGCAGGCCGCGCTGGGTCATCAGCCGGGGTTCGAGCGTGGCGTCCATGTTCGGCGCCAGGTTCAGGTAGATCGGCTGGCTCCAGTCGAAGCCGTTGCGTCCGGAGGTGCCGATGGTCGGGTAGAGCAGGCCGGTGCGGCGGCGGTCGTCGACCGGGAAGCGGAACCACGCCAGGTACAGCACCGGCACCTTGCCCAGGCGCAGCGTGGCGTTGCGCGCGGTGCCGATGCCTTCCTCGGTGTCCACCTCGATGTCGCCGGCGCGCAGTTCCCAGAGCCGTCGCTCGCCGGGCGGGCAGGTGGAGTAGGTGGAGCGCCGCATGCGCCCCACCGAGCCGTTCATCTCGATGCTTTCCGCGCCGCCGTTGCCGCGCCGGCGCAGCAGCTGGTAGCGGATGTCCTCGAGGCGGTGACGGTCCTCGGCCTGGCTGCCCTCGGCGCGCTCGGCGATCAGGCGCATGCCGCCGTCCTGATAACGCACGCTGCCTTCGGCGCTGTAGGTCTCGTTCTGCTGGTCGTAGCTCAGCCGATCGGTGGCCAGGACCTGGTCGCCGCGGCGCAGCAGCACGTTGCCGGAGAGGTTGAGCACCTCGCCCTCGGTGCCTTCCAGCACGTCGCCACCGATGTCGGTGGGCTGGGTGGTCGGGTCGACCTCGGGCGCGGCGGCGCCCGCGTCGGGCGCGGGCACGATCGTCAGCCCGTCGCTCTCCGGCACGTCGGCGAACGCCTGGATCGTGTCCTCGATCGGGCACAGGCTCCAGTCGTCGGGCGGCGGGTCCGCGGCCATCGCCGGCATGGCGAGTGCGATGCAGAACGGCAGCGGAAGCAGACGGAAGCGGGTCGGGGTGTTGCGACGGACGTTGGATGCGGGCACGCGGCGGCACCGGTGTTGCGGACAATCCGGCTAGCTTGACGCATCCGTCCGGCAGCGGCAATGCGCGGGAGGCCTGCGTGCGAGCGCCGGCGACGGCGCCGCGGACAGATCAGGCCGCGCGCAGGGCCCCGACATGGGCCACGCAGGACTCCGCCAGGCCCTGCAGGTCGTAGCCGCCCTCCAGGCTGGAGACGATCCGGCCATCGGCATGGCGCTGCGCGATCGCGGCCAACTCCGCGGTCACCCAGGCGAAGTCCTCCGCCTCCAGCTCGATCTGCGCCAGCGGGTCGCGGGCGTGGGCGTCGAAGCCGGCGGAGATCATCAGCAGCTGCGGACGGAAGGCCTCGACCTGCGGCAGCAGCCGCGTGCGCCAGGCCTCGCGAAACGCCGCGCTGCCTGCGCCCGGCGGCAGCGGCACGTTGAAGATGTTGCCGCAGCCGCGTTCGTGCACATGGCCGGTGTCGGGATAGAGCGGCATCTGGTGTGTGCTGGCGAACAGCACCCGGCCTTCCTGCTCGAAGATGCCCTGGGTGCCGTTGCCGTGGTGCACGTCGAAATCCACCACCGCCACGCGGGTGAGTCCGTGGCGCTCGAGCGCGTGCGCGGCGCCGACGGCGATGGAGTTGAACAGGCAGAAGCCCATCGCCGCGCCGTGGGTGGCGTGATGCCCCGGCGGGCGCACCGCGCAGAATGCGCGTCGTGTGCGGGCGGACATCACCGCGTCGACCGCGGCCACCACCGCGCCGGCCGCGCGCAGCGCGGCTTCGGCCGAGGCCGGCGAGAGCACGGTGTCGGGGTCGAGCCAGATGGTGTGCGATGGCCGGGTTTCCAGCACGGCATGCAGCAGGTGCGCGTCGTGCACGCGCAGCAGCTGGCCGCGGCTGGCCGCAGGGGCTTCGCGCCAATCGAGGTCTGGGAAGCGCGCACGCAGCGCGCTGCGCACTGCGCGGAGGCGGTCGGCGCATTCGGCGTGGCCCGGCCCGGTGTCGTGGGCCAGACAGGCGTCGTGACTGAAGACCGCGAGGCTCACGCTGTGGCCCGGGTTATGCCTGTGGCCGACGCCGGGCGCTGTCCCACAGCACTTCGCCGTGGCCATCGCGGCGGGCGAGCACGCGGGCCAGGACGAACAGCAGGTCGGACAGCCGGTTCAGATAGCGGATCGCCTGCGGGCGCACCGCGTCGTGGTGCGAGAGGGTCACGCATTCGCGCTCGGCGCGGCGCACGATGGTCCGCGCGAGGTGGCAGCGCGCCGCGGCCTCGCCGCCGGCCGGCAGGATGAAGTTCTTCAGCGCCGGCAGCGGGTCGTTGTAGTGGTCGAGTTGCTGTTCGAGGCGCGTGATGTCGGCGTCCTCGATGGCCGCATGCCCGGGGATGCACAGCTCGCCGCCGAGGTCGAACATCTGATGCTGGATTTCGGTGAGCAGCGTGCGCACGTCGTCGGGCAGGTCCACCGCCAGCAGCACACCGATGGCCGAATTGGCCTCGTCGACCGTGCCGTAGGCGCCGACCCGGGCCGAGTCCTTCGACACGCGACTGCCGTCGCCCAGCCCGGTGCTGCCGTCGTCGCCGGTGCGGGTGTAGATCTTGGAGAGGCGGTTGCCCATGACGCGTGAGTCCCTGGCTGCCGAGTGATGCGGCCGGTCAGACCGTCCGCGCCTGCAGCGCCGGCGCGCGCCGACGCAGCAGCTCGAAACCGCCGAACAGCACCGCCGCGTAGAACAGCGTGCCGAGCAGCGTGTTCTGGAAGAACGGAATGGCGGCGACGTAGCAGGCCACCAGGCCCTCGAAGGTCTGCGGGTAGAGCGTGCCGCCGAACCAGGTGAAGAAGTTGGTGACCACGAAGAACAGGACCGAGCCGGCCAGCGAATAGCCGAGCACGCGCCCGGCGCCGACCCGGCCGCGCAGGCCGAAGCCCATCACCGTGGACACCGCGATGCAGGCGTAGACCGACCAGAACGACAGCCCGGTCATGTAGTCCCAGTACATCCCGCCGAGGGTGACGCCGAGGATCAGGTCGGAGACCAGCATCGCCAGCAGCGGCACCGCCACCGCCCAGCCGCGGGCCGCGAAGTAGGCGCCGCCGAACAGTGCGATGGCCTCGACCGGCGAGAAATTCATCGGATGCGGCAGCAGGCGGCTGAGCGCGGCCACGAGGATCATGCCGGCGAGCAGCAGCGGGCCAGGCGCATCGAGACCGGACACAGCGGGGCCGGAGGCGGGCGTCGAAGAGGCGGAGCGATCAGAGGGAGCGGTCATCAGGCGCGGTCGGGCTGTCGGAGTGCGAAGGCGGTAGCATACCCGAATGTCCCCCACGCTCCCCCCGGGCGAGTCCCGCGTGACGCCCGACACTGCATTCTCCGGTCGTGCCCCCGGCCAGGAGTCCATCCCTGTCCTGATCGTCGGTGGCGGTCTGGTCGGCGCCAGCCTGGCCATCGCGCTCGACCGCGCCGGCATCGCCTGCACCCTGCTGGAAGCCGCCGCGCCGGGCGCGCTGCCGCCGGTGTTCGACCAGCGCAATCTCAGCCTGGCCGAGGCCAGCCTGAATGCACTGAATGCGCTCGACGTGCTGCCGCGCCTGCGCGCGCCGACCGGGGCCATCGCGCGCATCCACATCAGCCGCGCCGGGGATTTCGGCCGCGTGCTGCTGGACGCCGCCGACTACGGCCGCACCGCGTTCGGGCGGGTGGTGGTGGCGCGCGATTTCGGCGAGGCGCTGGAGGCGCGGCTGCAGACGCTGTCCGGGCTTACCCGACTGCGTCCGGCGCGCTTTCTCGGCCTGGCCGCAGGCCTGCCGGCCGACGACGGCCTGCGTCGGGTGCGGGTCGTCACCGACGACGGCGAACGCATCCTGACCACCCGCCTGCTGGTCGCCGCGGACGGTGCCGAGAGCACGCTGCGCGCCGCGCTCGGCATCGAAGCCAGCCGCCGCGACTACGCCCAGACGCTGTTTGTGGCCCGCCTGCGCGCCGAGCGCGCGCCCGATGGCACCGCCTACGAGCGCCTGACCGACCACGGCCCGACCGCACTGCTGCCGCGCGGCGACGGCGCCTTCGGACTGGTCCACGGCGTGGCCGCGGACGAGGCCGAAGCGGTGGCGGCGCTGGACGACGCGGCCTTCCTGGCCCGCGTGCAGTCCGCCTTCGGCTGGCGCGTGGGGCGGCTGCTGGAGATCGGCCCGCGCAGCGTGTATCCCATCGTCGGCCGGGTGGCGCAGGCGCTGACCGCGCCGCATGCGGTGCTGGTCGGCAATGCCGCGCAGAGCCTGCATCCGATCGGCGCGCAGGGCTTCAACCTCGGCCTGCGCGATGCGCTGGCCCTGGCCGAATGCATCGCCGAGGCGCAGGCGCGGGGCGGCGAGGCCGCCATCGGCGATGGCCCGATGCTCGCCGAGTACGCCCGCCGCCGCGGCCCCGACCGCAGCCGCACCCTGCAGTTCTCCGATGGCCTCGCCCGCGCCACCGCCGCACGCCTGCCCGGCCTGTCGGCGCTGCGCAGCCTCGGCCTGCTCGCGCTCGACGCCGACCCGGCCCTGCGCGCGCAGCTGGTCAGCGGTGCGATGGGCTATCGCGGCGAGGTGCCGGCGCTGTGCCGCCCGGCGGCGTGATGCGCGTGCACTGCACGGCGCAGCGATGCCGCCGCCATGCGAGTGCGATTTGCCCGCGTCGGCGCCCGTCCTGCGCCTGTTTCTTCCCCCGTCATTTCCGGAACCCCGCATGAGCACGTCCCGTCGCAGCGCCTCCTCCCGCACCGCTTCCGGCCGCCGTGCCGATGTCGCCCTGGTCGGCGGCGGCATCGTCGGCGCCGCCTGCGCGCTGGCGCTGGCGCGCGAGGGGCTGGCGGTGACGCTGATCGAGGCCGGCGCGCCGCCGTCGTGGTCGGCCGCCGAGCCCGACCTGCGCGTCTACGCGCTGGCGCCGGACAACGTCGCGCTGCTCGATGCGCTGGAGGTCTGGCCGGCGGTGCGCGACGCGCGTGCACACGCCTATCGGCGCATGCATGTCTGGGATGCCGCGGGCGGCGAGCCGCTGCGCTTCGATGCCGACGCCTTCGCCGAGCCGCAGCTGGGCTGGATCGTCGAGCACGCCCTGCTGCAGGACCGGCTGTGGGCCGCATTGCCGGCTGCGGGCATCGCGGTGCGCACGGAGGCTGCCGTCGAAACGCTGCAGCAGGAAGACGATGGAGTCTCGCTCACCCTCGAAGATGGCCTCAAGGTGGAGGCGCGGCTGGCCATCGCCGCCGATGGCGGCGCTTCGCGCCTGCGCACGCTGGCCGGGATCGAGACCGACCGCCACGATTACGCGCAGCGCGGCGTGGTCGCCTACATCGCACACGACCTGCCGCACGAGGACACCGCGTGGCAGCGCTTCCTGCCGACCGGGCCGCTGGCCTTCCTGCCTTGCGCCGCGCGCGCGGACGCGCCGCATGTGAGTTCGATCGTGTGGACGCTGCCCGAGGCGGAGGCGGTGCGGGTGCTGGCGCTGGATGATGCGGACTTCGGACGCGAAGTTACCGATGCCTTCGCCGCCCGCCTGGGTGCATGCCGGCCGCTGTCGAAACGCGTGGGGTTTCCGCTGCGTCGCGAGGTCGCGCGCAGTTTCCACACCGGGCGCGTGCTCGCGCTGGGCGATGCCGCGCATGTGGTGCATCCGTTGGCCGGGCAGGGCGTGAATCTGGGCCTGCGCGACGTGGCCGCGCTCGCCGCCGCCGTGCGCGATGCGCAGGCGCGGCGCGTGGCCTGGGACAGCGCGCATCGGCTCGAGCGCTGGGCCCGCCAGCGTCGCAGCGACGGCGCGGCCTCGGCGCATGCTTTCGGCGCGATCAACCGTTTGTTCTCGAACGACGATGTCGCGCTGACCCTGCTGCGCGGCCGCGGCCTGGGCCTGGTCGGCCGTCTGCCGCCGCTGGCCCGTGCGCTGTGGCGGCACGCGGCTGGGCGCTGAGCGGTCCGGAGCGACCGGCTCCGACAATCTCTCTGGCAGGGTGTTGAAAAACGCGCATCGTGCGCGTTTTTCAAGTCGCCAGTCCGGCACGTGTCCGGACTCGCTCCCGACGAATCAATCGCTTGCGCGCTTGCCTCGTCGTCGCAACGATCCTTGACTGCTTGATCAGGCTGTTTTTCAACAGCCTGCTAAACGCGCGCCTCTGCGCGCCGCGCACATCCCCCCGCCGCGCTGCGCGCGTCGATCCCCTTCTGCGAAGGGGGCGCGCGCGCGGCGGCATCTGCAGCAGCCATCGACACCGGCCGGACTTCGCCTGGACTCGACGCAGACACCTTCGGTCCCCGCCGCAGCCGCGTTCGATCCACGCGCAGCGACATTCGGCTGGCGATGCGGCCGCGTTCGGTCCACGCGCAGCGACATCGGATTGACGCCGCAGCCGCGTTCAGCCCCCTTTGCAAAGGGGGCCGCCGTCGCGCAGCGAGGGCGGGGGGATTTGCGGTGCACATGCACCGCTCTGCGACATCCACTGCTGCATTGCTTGCTTGCGCTACTGCCATGCATTGGGCTCCGCACAGCGCTGCCGCCGTCCAGACTGCAGAAGGTGTCTGTCGATGACGGGGTGGTGTCCCGTCCGCTCCGCCGCTACTGCGGCCGCGGGAACGGCACCCGGAACTTCGCGAACGAGGCGTACAGCGCCAACGCGCGGCGGTCGACTTGGGCCAGGGCCTCGCCCTGCAGACCGGGCTGTTGCCGGTACAGTGCCTGTGCCGCGCCGTGGTCGCCCAGCAGATAGGCCAGGCGCAGATAGGCGGCGGCTTCGCGCGCGCCGCCGCGGGCCTCGTCGGCAGCCACCAGCGCGGCGATGCCGTGATAGGCGTGCAGGCTGCCGCGCTGCGCGGCGGCGATCCAGACCTTCAGCGCTTCGTCGCGACGCCCTTCCGCAGCCAGCCGTTCGGCGAGCACGGCCATTGCCGCCAGTTCGCGCGTACCGGCGCGGCGCAGGGCGTCTTCGTCCAATCTTTCGAGTTCGACACGACGGTTGCGGTCCGGATAGCCGTGCACCTTGAGCCAGCTCGCGTCCTCGGCCGAACGCGGCGTGGACGGGTCGCGCAGACACGCCGCGTCGCCGCCGCAGTAGGCCTCGGTGGAGACGAAGCCGGGATCGGCGGCGATCGGTCGCGCCAGCGCAGGCACAGGCTGTGCGGCGCCGGCGCCGCTGTCGAACATCAGCCGGTCCGCGTCGCGGTTCAGTGCTTCCTTCAGCGCGATATTGTTGCCGGTCTGCGCGGCCGGGGCTTCACCGGCGTCCCAGCGCAGCACCACCACCAGCGCCACCAGCATCCCGGCCACCAGCGCGCCGAAACCCAGCCGCGCGCGCTGCGGCTCGGGCAGATCGGCCAGAAAACGAGGCAGTCGGGGCATCGGAGGTCTGTGCGTCTGCGGGTGTGGGAGGGAGGCGCGTCGCGGATCAGCCCGCGCGCAGGGCCGGGTTGTCCCAGCCCGGGCGCGGCGCGAAACGCTCGCCGTACTTGGCCTGCAATGCCTGCAGCTTCGCCAGCAGCGGTTCGACGCCGGTGTCGCGGATGTGCTGGATCGGGCCGCCGCGGAACGGCGCGAACCCGGTGCCGAAGATCACCCCGGCATCCAGCAGCTCGCCATCGCTGACCACACCGTCGTGCAGCGCGGCCACGGCCTCGTTGAGGAACGGCAGGATCAGGCGGTCTTCGAGGTCGGCGGGTGCCTGGTAGTCGTCCGGAATCTGCGGCTTCTGCGCCTTGCCGTTTTCCCAGCGGTACAGGCCCTGGCCGTCCTTCTTGCCGCGCTTGCCGGCTTCCGGCGGCGCGGAGAGCGCCGCGGGCACGTCCAGTCCGAGAAACGGCGCCAGCTCTTTCGCCACGCCCGCGGCCACGTCCAGGCCCACGGTGTCGATGAGTTCGATCGGCCCCATCGGCATGCCGAACTTCAGCGCGGCCTTGTCGATCGCCGGGCCGGGAATGCCCTCGGCATAGGCGGTGGCCGCCTCCAGCATATAAGGGAACAGCAGGCGGTTGACCAGGAAGCCAGGCGTGCCGGCCACCGGCACCGGCAGCTTGTCGATGGCCTTGCAGAACGCGGCG